>Ga0335081_10009520_pt1 | contig 15650 bp, 17 predicted proteins | sample Lox_Sample_35_FD_206713 | JGI IMG/M metagenome (GOLD analysis project Ga0335081, IMG submission 206713) | Soil microbial communities from Loxahatchee National Wildlife Refuge, Florida, United States - Lox_Sample_3.5 | ecosystem: Environmental > Terrestrial > Soil > Wetlands | place: USA... | reverse complement strand
GCTGCGCGACGGCTTCTACGTCAATCTCGGCATCGGCATTCCGACCCTGGTCTCCAACTACATCCCGCCGGGCGTGTCGGTGCAGCTGCAGAGCGAGAACGGCATGCTCGGCATGGGCCCCTTCCCCTACGAGGGCGAGGAGGATCCCGACCTCATCAATGCCGGCAAGCAGACGGTGACGGAGCTGCCGACGACGAGCTATTTCTCCAGCGCCGACAGCTTCGCCATGGTGCGCGGCGGCCATATCGACCTCTCCATCCTCGGCGCCATGCAGGTGGCGGAGAATGGCGACCTCGCCAACTGGATGATCCCCGGCAAGATGGTGAAGGGCATGGGCGGCGCCATGGACCTCGTCGCCGGCGTCAAGAAGGTCGTCGTCGTCATGGAGCATACGGCGAAGGACGAGCCGAAGCTGTTGAAGCGCTGCACGCTGCCGCTCACCGGCGCCGGCGTCGTCGACATGGTGATCACCGATCTCGGCGTCTTCTCCATCGACAAGAAAACCGGCACCGGCATGGCGCTCATCGAGCTCGCGCCGCACGTCACCTTCGAAGAGATCCGCGCCAAGACCGAAGCCAATTTCCGTCTCGCGAGCGCGTAGCGCTCGTCGAGGGCGGCGTCAGCGATTGCGCAGCAATCGCGAGAGCCGCTCGGCTCCGGCACAAGCTCCGGCCGCTGTATTTCCGCTTCGCGAGGGCATAGCGCGTTCGTCGAGGGCGGCGTCAGCGATTGCGCAGCAATACTCGCTCGTCATGCCCGGGCCGGCCGAAGGCCGAGTCCCGGGCACCCACGTCGTGCAGCGAACGCGCTGCGGGGGTACTGACGACCTTTGCCGGGTCCAAGCCCGCGGCGATCAAATTCCCGGCGCCGGCAAGCCGCGGCGGCGGCAGGCGGCGACGAGCGTGTTGCGCAACAGGCAGGCGATGGTCATCGGCCCGACGCCGCCCGGCACCGGCGTGATCGCGCCGGCGATGCCCTGCGCTTCGGCGAAAGCGACATCGCCGACGAGGCGGCTCTTGCCGCCCTCGCCGGGCAGCCGGTTGATGCCGACATCGATCACCACGGCGCCCGGCTTGATCCAGGAGCCGCGCACCAGCTCGGCGCGGCCGACCGCGGCGACGAGGATATCGGCGCGGCGCGCGATCGCCGGCAGGTCGCGGCTTTTCGAATGCGCCAGGGTGACGCTGCAATTCTCGGCCAGGAGCAGTGCCGCCATCGGCTTGCCGACGATGTTGGAGCGGCCGATCACCACCGCATCGGCGCCGGCGAGCGCGCCCATCGCCTGGCGCAACAGCAAGAGAGCGCCCCAAGGCGTGCACGGCACCAGCGCCTCGCCGCCGCTCCAGAGCCGGCCGACATTGCGCGGGTGGAAGCCGTCGACGTCCTTGGTCGGGTCGATCGCCTCGATGACGCGCTGAGGGTCGATCTGCAGCGGCAGCGGCAATTGCACCAGGATGCCGTCGATGGCGGGGTCGGCGTTGAGCGTGTCGACGAGGCGCAGCAATTCCGCCTCGCTCGTCGTCGCGGGAAGCCGGTGCTCGATGCTGGCGAGCCCGACCTCGCGCGTCGCCTTGGCTTTGCTGCGCACATAGATCTCGCTGGCGGGATTTTCCCCCACCAGCACCGCGGCAAGCCCCGGGATGATGCCGTACCGCGCCGCCAGATCGGTCGCGGCCGCGGCGACGCGCCGGCGCAGCGCCGCCGCCGCCGCTTTGCCGTCGATCAGTCGCGTTTCAACCACGGGCCGAGCCTTTCCTCGAGCTGGGCGGCAAGCACCGCGGGATCGCCGGCGAGATGCACGAGCTTGCGCCGGTCGGTGGCGCCGAGCGCGAGGCTCACATCGCCCCGCTTCAGCTTCAGCGTCCGCGCCAGCAGCGCGAGCAGCGCCGCATTGGCCTTGCCTGCTTCGGCCGGCGCCGTCACCGCCACCTTGAGCGCGACGCCGCCCGCGCCATCCGCGACCAGTCCTTGAATGCGCTCGGCCGAGGCCTTGGGCGAGAGCCGCACCTGAAGCCGCACGCCGTCCGCGGCCGCAGCGAAGGGGCGAGGCAAGGCCGCCGTCAGAGCCTCGCGACGTAGAATTCGAGCTGGATGAGCTCGCGCTCGATGAACCACAGGATCAGCAGCAGGATGATCGGGGAGATGTCGAGGCCGCCGAGATTGGGCAGGAACTGCCGGATCGGGCGCAGCGCCGGCTCGGTCGCGCGATAGAGGAAGTCGCCGATCATGGCGACCGGCCGGCTATAGGTGTTGATGACGTTGAAGGCGATCAGCCAGCTCATCACCGCGGAGATGATGACGATCCACCAATAGATGTGGATCAGCGCGATGATGACGTCGATGACCGGAATGAGGAAACCGCCCATGAAGCCGCCCAAGCCCCCTCGCGAAGCGGCGGTACCGTAGCCGCGGCGTTGCGGCGCCGCAAGCCTTGACACGGGAAGGTGGCCGCTCCCATAGTCGCCGCCCGTCGCGGGGCAGTAGCTCAGTTGGGAGAGCGCGACGTTCGCAATGTCGAGGTCAGGGGTTCGATCCCCCTCTGCTCCACCAGATCAAACCCGCAGGAAACACGCCTTCCTGCGGGTTTTTCATCGGCCGTTACCGCGCACCGGAGCGCCGGCTCCGGGTCTGGCACCGTGCCTGAGTCTCGCGCAGCACCTGGTCCACCAGCTCGAGCAAGGAGTTCATGCGGAAGGGCTTCAGCAGGTAGCGGTGGCCGCTCTGCTCGACCCGGTCGAAATGCTGGTGATGGCCGGTGACGAGGATGACGCCGTAGCCCTGGTCGGTCAGCTCCTGTGCGAGCGCAAGCCCGCCCTCGCCGCCGGGCAGGACCACGTCGACGATCACCACATCGACTTCATCTTCGGCGAGCAGGCGCCGCATCGACGCGGCGTCGGCCGCCATCAGGAACTCGTAGCCCTCGAAAGCGAGCATCTCGTTGATGACGGCGCGTACGTCGCCATCATCCTCGACGATGAGAACCTTGCATATCCTTGCCATACGCGTCGCGCCCGCCCTTCCGCCGATTGACCGGCCGGCAACTTAAACAGACCGTATCGAACTGTTTCAATTTGCAAATGCGCGAGAGGCGCCGTCCGGGGGCGCGGTGCGCGGGAGCGGAGCGCGCGCCAAGCTCCGAACCGCCTGCGCGCTTCAACCGCAGCGGTCGCCGCCGATGATTGCTAAATCGTCGATCGCGGGGCGGTCGGAGACGGCGGGGCGACGGCCTTGCCTCAGCCGGGCAGCGCGAAGGGCGCGTCGCAGGGCGCATACCAGAGCTGAGCCACGTCTCGCCGCCCTGCCGCCGTGTCCTCGAGCATGATGACGAAGGTGTCCAGAAACCCTCCGCGGATGTCACTCGTCGGCCCGATCTGACGGAAGGAGCCGATCTTGGCATAGATCTCCTGGCCAGGCGCGACCGCGACCGTCTTCGTCTGATTGGGCCAAAGCCCCTCGCTCTTGGCGGCGATCGTATAGGTGCCAGGCGACAGGTAGCAGACCAGCACCTGACCCGGTCCGACAGCGCCGATGCCGTAGCTGTTGAGGGCGACCGGGACCCATTCGAGGCTCTGTCCCAGATCGTAGGCGCGGTAGACGAAGAGCCGCGCATGGCCATCCGGCGGCGGCAGTTGCGCGCTGATCTGGGCGAAACGCGGCTCGTTGGCGCAGCCCGCCGCCAGCACCGCGATCAGCACGACGAACCGCCGCAACGTTCCGGCCATGTCCTGATTCCTGAATCCGCCCAGGATATGGCACAGCGACGCCGCCCGGCCAAGCCGGGTCACGCGCTTGTGACGCGCGCGCGGCGGCGGCCGCGGCTCAGCTTGCGCCGGCGATGAAGCTCCGCAGCGAGCTGGTCTCGTATTCCATCTCGTCGAGCCGCGCCTTCACCACATCGCCGATGCTGACGATGCCGGCAAGCGCGCCGTCGCGCAGCACCGGGATGTGGCGGATGCGGCGCTGCGTCATCTCGGCGGCGAGGTCGGCGATCGTGTCGCGCGGCGAGCAGGTGAACACGCGGCGCGTCATCAGCGTCTCGACCTTGGTGTCGAGCAGGCCGGCGCCGAGCCCGGCAAGGCCGTGGACGATATCGCGCTCGGAGATGATGCCGTCGACGGCGCTGCCGTCGCGACTCACCACCAGCGCGCCGATCCCTTCGCGGCGCAGCATCGCCGCGGCCTCGGCGATCTTCGCGTAGGGCGCAATCGTGGCGACGGCGCCGCCCTTGTTGCGCAGAATGGTTTCGACATTCATCGCGTCTCCTCCAAACGGATGAGGCGACCTTGGCCGGTGCGGCCATCAGGCCGCCCTTCTTTAGCGAGGCCGGCACCGACCGAGCATGACCGGCCCCGGCGCACCTACGATAGAGTCTATGACGATTTCATGCCGCGACCAATGGCCGCGAAAAAAGCCTGCGCTGTCAAACAAATGGCGCGCGCTTTCGCTCGCGATTGAGTCGCAAACGACGCTGCTCGCCGCGTCGGGCCTAAGGCTTGTAGCTCATCAAGCCGGCGCCGCCGCGCGGTGGATGGGCGCGGATCGCCTCCTCGTTGGGCTCGGTGCCCCATCCCGGCGCGTCGGAGACGATGAGCTGGCCGTCGACGATCTCGGGCAGGCGGGTGAACAGCTCGTGGTCCCAGGCGAGGCGGTCGATGTCGATCTCCATGATGCGCAGATTTGGCACCGCAGCTGCGAAATGCGCATTCATGAAGCTGCAGAGATGGCCATAGAAATTGTGCGGTGCGACATTGACCTCATGCGCCTCGGCGAGGGCGGCGATCTTCATCGCCTGCCAGACGCCGTTCCACACCGTGTCGATGATGGCGACGTCCATCGCCTGCTCGCGGAAATAGGGCAGGAACTCGCGGATGCCGAACAGCGTCTCGCCGGAGCTCACGGGATGCGGGCTCTGCCGCCGGATCGTGCCCAAGCCTTCCGGGCTGTAGCTGTCGATCTCGACCCAGAAGAGATCGAGATCGGCGATGGCGCGCAAGATCTTGAGATAGCCCTCGGTTCGGGCGTTGAAATTGAGATCGAGCAGGATGTCGATATCGGGGCCGGCGCCGTCGCGGAAGGCCTCGAGATGGGCGTGCAACCCCTTGAGCACGGCACGGTCGACATTGAGTTCGGGAAAGAACGGGTTGGCGAAGCCGGGCCGCCAGCCGACGAGCTTTCCCGCCTCCGGCACGAAGATGTTGGTCTTGAGCGCGCGAAAGCCTTTCTCGCGCACTTCGGCGCCCATGCGCTTGACGCCGTCGAGATCGGTGATCGGCGGCTGATAGAATTTCGGCTGGTTGATCCGCCAGGTGGCGCAATGCGACCAGTACAGCGGAATGCGGTCGCGCTGCTTGCCGCCGAGCAGCGCATAGCAGGGCACCTCGAGCGCCTTCGCCTTGGCATCGAGCAGCGCGTTCTCGATCGCGCCCATCGCTTCGGCGACAACGCCGCCCGCCGCCGGCCGCGTCAGCGCGTAGAGTTCGGCATAGACGCGCTCGTGATCCATCACCGATTTGCCGAGAACGCGCTGCGACAGCTTGTCGATCGCCGCGGTCACGCCGGGCGAGCCGAAGCCTTCATCGAACTCGCTCCAGCCGACGATGCCGTCCTCCGCGGTAAGCTTGACGAAATGGTAATTGCGCCAACCGGCGTCGCAATGCAGCGTCTCGATCGCCCGAACCTTCATCGTTCGCTCCCTCGTTTTAGAGTCACCACGGAGACACGGAGGGACACGGAGAAGAAGCGATCGGCATAGCGCACTCGCCTTACTTCTCCGTGTCCTCCGTGCCTCCGTGGTAATCCTGCTTTGCCTTTCAGCGCTTCTGGAGGGCTTTCGCCAGCCTGAGGCGCAGCGCGTTCAGCTTGATGAAGCCTTCGGCGTCGCGCTGGTCATAGACCTGATCCTCCTCGAAGGTCACATGCGCGAGGCTGTAGAGGCTCTTCGGCGATTTGCGTCCGACGACACGCGTGCCGCCCTTGTAGAGCTTGAGGCGCACCGTGCCTTCGACATTCTCCTGGCTCTTGTCGATGAGCGCCTGCAGCATCAGCCGCTCGGGCGCGAACCAGAAGCCGTTATAGACGAGTTCGGCATAGCGCGGCATCAGCTCGTCCTTCAGATGCGCCGCGCCGCGGTCGAGCGTGATGCTCTCGATGCCGCGATGCGCGGCGTGGAGGATGGTGCCGCCCGGCGTCTCATAGACGCCGCGCGATTTCATGCCGACGTAACGGTTCTCGACGAGATCGAGCCGGCCGATGCCATGCTTGCCGCCCAGCTCGTTGAGCCTAGCCAGCAGATTGGCCGGCGACAGGCGCACGCCATCGACCGAGACCGCGTCGCCGCGCTCGAAACCGATGTCGACATATTCGGGCTCGTCCGGCGCCGCTTCGGGCGCCACGGTGCGGCTGTAGACGAATTCCTCGGGCTCGCTCCAGGGATCCTCGAGCACCTTCCCTTCGGCGGAGATGTGCAACAGGTTGGCGTCGGTCGAGAACGGCGCTTCGCCGCGCTTGTCGCGCGGGATCGGGATCTGATGCTTCTCGGCGTATTGGATCAGCTTGGTGCGCGAGGTGAGGTCCCATTCGCGCCACGGCGCGATCACCTTGATCTCGGGCTTCAGCGCGTAGTAGCCGAGCTCGAAGCGCACCTGGTCGTTGCCTTTGCCGGTGGCGCCATGCGCCACGGCATCGGCGCCGACCTGTTCGGCGATCTCGATCTGCCGCTTGGCGATGAGCGGGCGCGCGATCGACGTGCCGAGGAGGTACTGCCCTTCATAAAGCGCATTGGCGCGAAACATCGGGAAGACGAAATCGCGCACGAACTCTTCGCGCAGATCCTCGATGAAGATCTCTTTGACCCCCATCATTTCGGCTTTCTTGCGCGCCGGCTCCAGCTCTTCGCCCTGGCCGATATCGGCGGTGAAGGTCACCACCTCGCAGCGATAAGTCTCCTGCAGCCAGCGCAGGATCACCGAGGTGTCGAGCCCGCCGGAATAGGCGAGCACGATCTTCTTCACCTTGCCGCTCATGACGTCCGGAAGCCTTCCCAGAAATGCCGATCGCGCCGCGAGTATAAGTGGCGAGCCGGCCGCGGCAAGGGGCGCGGGGCTCAGCCGCGGCGGATCTTGCGCGGTGCCGCAGGGCCGAAGAAGCGCTCCACCACCCGCCAATAGCCGACCGGCATGAGCCATTGCAGCGTTGCCAGCAACTTGGCATCGGCGCCGAGCACGACGCGGCGCTCCTCGCGCTCGATGCCGTGCAAAATGCGCGCCGCCGCCGCGTCGGGCGTGGTGCGCGCCATCCGCTCGAAACGCTTCACCGCGGCGTCGCGGCGCTCGATATCGAAGCGCGGCGGCAGGCGCGCATTGCGCGCGATATTGGTCCTGACCCCGCCGGGATGGACTTGGGTGACGATGATGCCGCTGCCGGCAAGCTCGTGGCGGAGCGCCTCGCTGAAGCCGCGCACGGCGAATTTGCTCGCGGCATAGGCCGTCTGGCCGGGCGGCGCGATGATGCCGAAGATGCTGGAGAGGTTGACGATATGGGCCCGCCGCTCGGCGCGGAGCAGCGGCAGGAACAGCTTGGTGCCGTAGACCACGCCCCAGAAATTGATCTCGATCAGCCAGCGCATATCGTCGAGTTGGAGCTCCTCGAAGCTGCCGCCCAGCGCCACCCCGGCATTGTTGACGAGAAGCTGAACGCGGCCATGCGCCTTCTTCGCCTCGTCGCGGAACCGCGTCATCGCTTCCAGGTCGGCGACATCGACGGCATGGCTCGAGACGGTGCCGGCGCCGGCCTTCTTGGCATCGGCCCCGGTATTGGCGACGGCATGCGCATCCTTGTCGGCGAGCGCCAGCGCCGCGCCCTTTCGCGCCAGCGCCAGCGCCAGCGCGCGGCCGATGCCGCCGCCCGCGCCGGTGATGACGGCAACCGTCCCCTTGGTCAGCTTCATGGCTCCTCCCGATCGGCGCCGCGGAAATTCGGTCTATCTACGGTACCACGCGACGGATGAAGCCTGCGGCTTCGGCAAGCGCGGCGCGGCCTTCCGGCAGGAACGGCGCGAAGAACTGCCAGACATGCGGCAGACCGTGCCAGGCGCGGAACGCGACGGTGACGCCGGCTTTCTCCGCTTTCTCGGCGAGGCGCGCTGCGTCATCGAGCAGCACCTCGCTGTCGCTCGCCTGGATGAAGAGCGGCGGCAACCCCGTGAGTTCGGCAAAGAGCGGCGAGGCGAGCGGATCGGTCGCCCGCCGGTCGCCAAGATAGATCTGCGCCGCTTCGGCGACGCGGTGGCCGCGGAACATGGCATCGCTCGCGTCATTGGTCCGGAGCGACCGACCGGTGCCGGCAAGGTCGGTCCAAGGCGAGAACAGCACGGCGCCGGCCGGAAGCTCGTCGCCGGCATCGCGCAGCGAGAGCAGCAACGCCAGGGCCAAGCCGCCGCCGGCGCTGTCGCCAGCGACAGTGATTCGCCGCGCCGGCGTGCCCGCGGCGCGGAGACCGCGATACGCCGCAACCGCATCCTCCACCGCCGCCGGGAAGCGGTGCTCGGGCGCCAGGCGATAGGCGGGCGCGTAGCAGCGTGAGTCGCTGGCGACGGCAAGGCGGGTCGTGATGCTACGATGCGTCTCGGGCGAGCAGAAGTAATAGCCGCCGCCATGGAGATAGAGGAGGGTACGCCCGCCTGGCGCCATGGCTCCGGTTCGCTCGATCCATTCGCCCGGCAGCGGCTCGGTCGCGGCGGCAATGCGCCATCCCGCCGGCAGCCGCGCCTTCATCGCCATGCGTCGCGCCCGCAGGCGCGCTTGCGCGACGTCGATCGCGCGATCGGCGCGCCGCTTCACGCGCCAGCGCAGCAGCAAGGTCAATGCCGTGTTTTGCCAGCTCATAGGCGCCCCTCGCGCGACCTTACCCCAGCCGTCCCTGCCCCTGCAGCGGGAAGGGGCGGCAGCCGACGACGAGCGGTCTCAGGCATTTCTGCTTTCGGGCGTCAGGGAAACCGGCTAGGGTGATTTTGTGCCGCTTTAGGGCACATACCCTAGACTATTTGTCAAACGCTAAAATAGGGCGACGGGGCGGTGCGGACGCGGGAACGGATCTTGAAGGCGGCGCTCCATCTCTTCAACGAGCGCGGCGAGGCCCATGTGTCGCTCGCCCAGATCGCGGGGCGGCTCGGCATCAGCGAAGGCAATCTCTGGTACCATTTCCGCACCAAGCGCGACCTCGTCGGCGCGCTCTTCGCCGAGCTCGAGGAGCGCATCGAGCGCAATCTTTCGCGCGAGCCGGCCGCCGCCGGCAGCCATCTCGCCGATTTCGGCGACTATGCGCGGCAGAGCTTCCGCGACATCTGGGAATACCGCTTCCTCTACCGCCACCGCTTCGATCCCGAGGAAGAGAGCGAGCTGGCGCAGCGCGCCGCGGACCTTGCCGAGCGTGCCCATCGCTATACCGAGCGCATCCTCACCGAGATGGTGACGCGCAAGCTGCTTGCCGCGAGCCCGCAGGAGATCATCGAGCTTGCCGCCAATGCGTGGATCATCTCGCGCTACTGGGTGGAGTATCTGCAGGAGCGGCACGGCCTCGTCCGCATCACCGAGGCCGATCTGCAGGCCGGCGTCAAGCAGCTCTTCGCGCTCTACCGCCCGCACCTCACCGAAGCCGCCCGCGCGCAGATCAAAGCGCATGAGGAGCCGCGAAAGCTGGCGCGCGGGTAATCAGACAGAACTGCCTTCGGCGGCGCCAGCGCGCTTACGGCAGCCATGCCCGCCAGGCCGGCCAGCCCTCGACGAGATCCGCGATCAAAGCATAGCCGGCGGCGCCGGGATGGGCGCCGTCGCCGGCGGCGAGCTCGATCCGCCAGAGGGCCATGGCGGACAGCGGCGTTTCGAGATTTAGGAAAGGGATGCCGAGCTCCGCGCTGAGCGCCTGCAAGGCGCGCGACAGCGCGGGAATGCGCGTTTCGGCGCCGCCCAGCGGCAGCGGCGGCGGCCCCAGCATCAGTACCGGCCAGCGCGCCTGAGCCGCGCCCAGGATGGCGCGAGCGTGCGCCAGCGAGCGCTCCGCCGCGATGCGCGGCGCGTCGTTCTCGTCGGTGCAATCGTTGACGCCGAAGGAGAAGACGAGGCGGCAGTCGAATTCCGTCGGCAGCCGGCGTGCTGCTTCCTCCTGCCAGCGGGCGGCGATATCGGCGCTGGTATCGCGGCGAATGCCGAGATTGTAGGTGGTGAGATCATGGCCGCGCCGGCGCGCCGAAGCCGAGACCCGGCCGACCCAGCCGAGCCCGGTCGGATCGCCGGTACCGTTGACGTAGCTGTCGCCGAAAAAGCAGATCCGCATGCCGCCGCCAGCTTAACGCTGTGGCGCCAGGGCCGAAAGCCGGCGCGTCCGCGTTTGAAATCGCGGCTGCGAGCCGGTAGCGTCGGCGCGATGCCTCTTTCCTTAGCCGGCGGAGGGCGGCGCTCATGGTCGTCATCTATCACAATCCGCGCTGCGCCAAGTCGCGGGCGACTTTGGCGCTCCTCGAAAAGAAGGGCGTGAAGCCGCGCATCGTCGAATATCTGAAAACGCCGCCCGATCAGGCCGAGCTGAAGCGGCTGCTGCGGCTGCTGGGCAAGACGCCGCGCGAGCTGCTGCGCGCCAAGGAGGCGAAGGCGGTCGGGCTCGACAAGCCCGGCCTTTCCGATGCGGCGATCATCGCCGGCATGGTCGAGCACCCCGTCGTCATCGAGCGGCCGATCGTGGTGAATGGCAACCGCGCCGCGCTCGGACGCCCACCCGAAGCGGTTTTAGACATCCTCTAAAACCGCATCGCGGGCCCGCGCGTCGCCATTGACGCCAGTAGTGGTCCGTAGGACCATCACGCCAGCCGGTAGCAAAAACAGAAACTTGCGCCGGGTGCCCTCAGGCTGGGGCCCATGACCTAAATTTTTTGTCATGCGGCGGCGGCCTGAAGCTTTGCCATCCTCGAAGGCGCCCCGGCCCGCGGCACCTCGCGGGCGTCAGAAAGAACAAAGGGCGTCGGCGGGCAATCGCCTGCCGTTACGGAAGTGTCGCCGGCCGGAGCGCTGGTCGGCCAAAAGGGAGGTAAGAAGACGATGACCAGAACGCTTGCTTTGAGCGCGGCGGCAATTGCCGGCGTGCTGTTCGTTTCCCCGGCGATGGCGCAGAACGGCCCGGGCGTTACCCAGACAGAGATCACGCTCGGCCAAACCATGCCCTATAGCGGGCCCGCTTCCGCCTACGGCACGATCGGCAAGGCCGAAGCCGCCTATTTCGACATGATCAATGCCCAGGGCGGCATCAACGGCCGCAAGATCAAGCTGCTCAGCCTCGACGACGGCTACAGCCCGCCCAAGACGGTCGAGCAGACGCGCAAGCTCGTCGAAGAGGACAATGTGCTGGCCGATTTCAGCCCGCTCGGCACCCCGCCGAATACGGCGATCCAGAAATATCTCAATCAGAAGAAGGTGCCGCAGCTCTTCGTCGCGACCGGCGCCACCAAATGGGGCAATCCCAAGGAATTTCCATGGACCATGGGCTGGCAGCCGGCCTACCAGACCGAGGGCCATATCTACGCGCGGTATCTCTTGGAGCACATGCCCAACGCTAAGGTCGGGATCCTCTATCAGGACGACGATTACGGCAAAGACTACGTCAAGGGCTTTAAGGACGGGCTCGGCGACAAGGCCAAGACGATGATCGTCAAGGAGGCGAGCTACGAGACCACCGATCCCACCGTCGATTCTCAGGTCATCACCTTGCAGGCCAGCGGCGCCGACGTGTTCTTCAACGTGACGACGCCTAAATTCGCGGCGCAGGCGATCCGCAAGGCGCATGACATCGGCTGGAAGCCGCTGCAATTCCTGAACTCGGTTTCGAATTCGGTGGGCGCGGTGCTGACGCCGGCGGGCCTCGACGCCTCGAAAGATCTCATCACCGTGGAATACTTGAAGGACCCGACCGATCCCAAATGGGCGAACGATCATGGCTACAAAGACTGGCTCGCCTGGATGGACAAGTACTATCCGAGCGGCGACAAGAAGGACGCGTTCAATGTCTACGGTTACAGCGTCGCCATGACCATGGCGGGCGTGCTGAAGCGGTGCGGCAACGATCTCACGCGCGAGAACGTGATGAAGCAGGCGGCCAGTATGCATAATCTGGCGCTACCGATGCTGCTGCCGGGCATCACCATCAATACCAGCGCGACCGACTGGTATCCGATCAAGCAGGAGCAGCTCGCCAAGTTCAACGGCAAGACTTGGGAGCTCTTTGGCACGATCGTCGCGAGCAAATAGCGCCGCGACACGGGCGAGGCAGGAACGGCCCGGCGACCCGCCGGGCCGTTCTGTTATGGGCTCTTCGGCGGGATGACCACCACGGGGAGGCCGTTGCGTTCCTTTCCGGCGCGGTCGACCGAAGGCCAATCGACGCGACTTTCCGCGTCGCCTGCGGCGTCAGCGATGCGGGCGACGAGGTCCGACGGCGGTCGGACCGGTATCTGCTTGCCCTCGTCGAGCGCGTCGACCTGGTCTTTGTCGAGATAGGCCTGGAGGTAGAGCGCGCCCCCCGACCATGCGGCCAGCACCGGCTCGTTGATCACGCGAACCGGCGTGCCGATGGGTACCTCGCGATAAAGCCGGGCGATGTCCTCGGGGTAGAGATGCAAGCAGCCATGGCTGACATTGCGGCCGACGCCGTCCGGCTTGTTGGTGCCGTGGATGAGATAATTGGGCCAGCCGAGCCGCAGCGCATACTCGCCGAGCGGATTCGCCGGGCCGGCCGGGACGGCCGGCGGCAGCTCCGGCTGCTCGGCACGGATCGAAGGCGGCGGATACCAGACCGGATCCGTCTCTTTTCCGGTGACGCGACTCACCCCCTTCGGCGTGTCGCGGCCCTCCACGCCGACGCCGATCGGATAAGTTTCGACCGCGCCACCTTGCCGCGGAAAGTAGAAGAGGCGCCGCGCGGCAAGGTTGACGACGATACCGCGCCGCGGCGCGTCGGGCAGCAGAAAGCGTAACGGCAGGACCACGCTGCTGCCGGGCGGCGGTAGCCAGGGATCGATGCCCGGATTGGCGGTGACGATCTCGGCATAGCCGACGTCATGCGCGCGCGCGATGTCGGGCAGCGTCTCGCCTTGGCGCACGGTGGTCGTCGCGACCGCGCCGACGGCGCTCTCGTCCGGGAGCAGGACGAACTCCGCCGCTTGCGCCCGCGGCGCAAGACCCAGAGCGAGCACCGCCAGCGCGAGCCAGCCGCCTCGCACAGACTGCCGGCGCGCGCCGCGCTTCTTCCGCACGGCCGCGCCTTCGTCGCTCACTTCCTCAGGGAGCGATTATACATCGTGCTGGCGCGCTGATCGGCCGCTTGCGCCGTCTGCTGCGCCTGCTGCGCGGCAGTAAGCGCTTGCTGGGCCGTCTGCATTGCCCGGTCGGCTTCCGCTTTGGCTTCGTTGGCGGTGTTCTGTGCCGACTCGACCTGGGACGTGCTCGCGCACGCGGCGAGCAGCAGCGGCGCGGTGAGCAGCAAGAACGAGGCGTTACGCAGGCTTTTGACGCGCATCTCGAGCCTCCTTTTGGCCGGACCGCCCGGCGCTGCGCCCGGCAGTCTCCTGTGGAACCTAGACGCGCTTGGCTAACGCGCAGATGGCCACGACGTTAAAATCTCTCCCGAACTTTTTTCGTGGCGTGACAATTTCGCGTCGCTCAGGGTGTCTCGGCCTCTACTACTGGTGCCGCCGAGCGCTCATTCCGGCGTTTTCGGACGCTGTCGGATTTGAGCTGGCCGCACGCGGCCATGATATCCTCGCCGCGCGGCGTGCGCACGGGCGAGGAATAGCCGGCGGCATTGACGATATCGGCGAACTCCCGGATTGCCGCGTCGCGCGAGCGCTCGTAGGGTGCGCCCGGCCAGGGATTGAAGGGGATGAGGTTGACCTTGGCGGGAATGCCGGCGAGCAGGCGCACGAGCTGCCGGGCTTCGGCGGGGGTGTCATTGATGCCGTTCAGCATCACATACTCGAAGGTGATGCGCCGCGCATTGCTGGCGCCGGGATAGGAGCGGCAGGCGTCGAGCAGCTCCGCCAGCGGATATTTGCGGTTGATCGGCACCAGCACATCGCGCAGCTCGTCGGTGACGGCGTGCAGCGAGATCGCGAGGTTGACGGCGAGCTCCTCGCCGCAGCGCCGGATCATCGGCACGACGCCCGAGGTCGACAGCGTGATCTTGCGCCGCGACAGCGACAGCCCCTCATGGTCCATCACGATCTTCAGCGCCGCGGCGACATTCTCGTAGTTGAACAGCGGCTCGCCCATTCCCATCAGAACGATATTGGTGAGCTGCCGGTCATCCTGCGGCGAGGGCCATTCGCCGAGCGCGTCGCGCGCCAGCATCACCTGGCCGACGATCTCGACGGCCGTGAGGTTGCGCACGAGGCGCTGCGTGCCGGTATGGCAAAAGCTGCAGGTCAGCGTGCAGCCGACCTGCGAGGAGATGCAGAGCGTGCCGCGATCTTCCTCGGGGATGTGGACGCATTCCGCTTCCTGGCCGTCGGCGAAGCGCAACAGCCATTTCCGCGTCCCGTCCACCGAGGTGAGCGCGCGCGCGACACCGGGGCGGCCGACGATATAGCGTTCGGCAAGCGCGGCGCGGAACGCCTTCGACAGCGTCGTCATCGCCGCGAAATCGGTGGTGCCGCGGTTGTAGATCCAGTGCCAGAGCTGGCGCGCGCGGAAGGGCTCGGCGCCCATCGCCGCCATCTCGGCTTGAAGCGCCGCGCGGGAAAGGCCGACGAGGTCCTTACGGCTCTCGGGCGCGGGGGGTGTGCCGTCCATGATGGCGCAAGATATAGGAGCGGTCCGAGACGGGCGCAAAGGAAAAGGGCGGCGACGCTTTAGGGTTGCGCCAGGGCTTCCGGCCGAGCAAGCTCGCCTGATCCTTCGACGATCAGACATGGCAGGCCATGGCTCTCGACCCCGCTACCGTCGCTCTCGACCCGCAGGCCAAGGCGCTGCTCGAGATGATCGCGCTGGCCGGACGGATTCCCTACAGCGAGATCACGCCGTCCCTGGCACGGGCGCAATTCATCGAGCTGTGCCGGCGCACGCGCAAAGCCGGGGACTGGCCGGTCAGCACCCGTGACCTCGATCTGCCCGGCGCCGCCGGCGCGGTCGGCGCTCGGCTCTTCCTGCCGCGCGAGGCCGGCCCCGCGCCGCTGCCGGTGCTGGCGTTCTTTCACGGCGGCGGCTGGTGCATCGGCGATCTCGACACGCACGACCCCGTCTGCCGTCAGCTCGCCAGCGCCGCGCACTGCGCCGTGCTCGCCGTCGATTATCGCCTGGCCCCCGAGAATCGCTTTCCGGCCGCGGTCGATGACTGCTTTGCCGCGCTGCGCTTCCTTGCTGCCGAAGGCGCCGCGCTCGGCATCGATCGCAGCCGCATCGCGGTCGGGGGCGACAGCGCCGGCGGCAATCTTGCCGCGGTCGCGGCACTGATGGCGCGCGATGCCGGCCTGCCGCTCAAGGCACAGATTCTGATTTATCCGGCGACGGATTTCAGCCGGGAGCGGCCGTCGCACGAGGACTACGCCGAAGGCTTCCTGCTCACCCGGGAATCGATGGCATGGTTCGGCGGCAATTATGTCGCGCCGAGCGGCC
>Ga0335081_10009519_pt1 | contig 15651 bp, 10 predicted proteins | sample Lox_Sample_35_FD_206713 | JGI IMG/M metagenome (GOLD analysis project Ga0335081, IMG submission 206713) | Soil microbial communities from Loxahatchee National Wildlife Refuge, Florida, United States - Lox_Sample_3.5 | ecosystem: Environmental > Terrestrial > Soil > Wetlands | place: USA... | reverse complement strand
GGCGTTTCGGCGAAATGCACGCTGAACGGCGACAGCGCATCTTCGATAGCGGAAATGATCGCAGCCGGCGCCGGAATGGTGCCGCCTTCGCCGGCGCCCTTGACGCCGAGTGGATTGAGCGGATTGACGATCTCGACATGGGCGATGGCGCAGGTCGGCACGTCGGTCGCCATCGGCAGCATGTAATCGGCAAACGACGTGGTGAGCGGCTGCGCGTTGGCGTCGTACTGCATCCATTCGAGCAGCGCGTTGCCGATGCCGTGAGCGACGCCGCCTTGCACCTGACCATCGACGATCAGCGGATTGATCACCCGTCCCGCATCATGGGCAACCGTATAGCGGAGAATTTTCACGCCGCCCGTCATGGCGTCGACCTGCACTTCGACGACATGGGTGCCTGAGCAATAGGCGGCCTGTGACGGTGTGAAATAGGCGGTGTGTTCGAGGCCGGCGGCCTGTCCGGCCGGCAGCGACACGCCCGGAATGCCCTGCGCCAGCCGCGCCAGATCGCCGAAGCTGATCGAGGGTTTGTTGCCGCGGCGCGAGGTTGCCCGACCCTCGTCGAGATCGATGTCGCTTTCCGCCACCTCGAGCGCGCGCGCCGCCAGCGCCACGAGCTGTTTGCGGACTGCCTGTCCGGCAACGAGCGCCGAAGAGCCGGCATTCACCGCCTGGCGGCTCGCAAAGGCGCCGACGCCTTGCGCGATGGCCCCAGTGTCGCCGATGGTCATGACGATATCGTCGATGCGGCAGCCGGTTTGTTCGGCGACGATCTGCGACAGTGTGGTTCGCGTGCCCTGGCCCTGGTTGGTGGCGCCGGTCGCGACCACGACCTTGCCGCTCGCCAGCACGCGCACGGTGACGCCCTCGAACGGGCCAAGCCCGGTGCCCTCGACATAATTGGCGACGCCGATGCCGATGAAGCGGCCCTCGTCGAGCGCCGCGCGCTGCCGCGCGCGGAAGCCGTCATAGTCGGCAAGCTCCAGCGCTTTTTCCTGCACGCGCGGATAGTCGCCGCTGTCATAGACCAGCGGCTTGCCATCGCGGAACAGCAGCCCGACCTCATAGGGCATCTGCTCGGGCTGAATCAGATTGCGGCGCCGCACCTCGGCGCGGTCGATATTCAATTCGCGCGCGACGCGGTCAAGGAGCCGCTCCATGGCGAACACCGCCTGCGGCCGGCCGGCGCCGCGCACCGGGGTGGTCGGCACCTTGTTGGTGAGCATGACCGACGTGTCGAGCTGATAAGAGGGCACCACATAGGGGCCTGGGACCGTCGTCGAGGCGATGTAGGGCATGACGATGCCCCATGGCACGAAGGCGCCGGTGTCGTGCAGCATGCGGCCGCGCACCCCGAGGATCCTCGCGTCGTCGTCGACCGCAATCGACATTTCCCAGTACTGGTCGCGCTCCTGCGTCGCACACAGAAAATGTTCGCGCCGGTCTTCGACCCATTTAACCGGCCGAGCGATCTTCAGCGCCGCCGCCGCGATCACCGCTTCTTCGGGATAAAAGATCGCCTTCGGTCCGAAGCCGCCGCCGACATCGGGCGCGATCATGCGGATCGATTGCAAATCGCGATCGAGCAGGTCGGCCAGCGCCTGGCGGCCGAGATGCGGCGTCTGCGTTCCGGACCAGACCGTGAGCAGGTCGGAGGCCGCATCGTGACTGGCGAGCACGGCGCGGGTCTCCATCGCCATGCCGCCGCCGCGGTGCTGCCAGAGTCCCTCGGTGAAAACGTGTGCGGCATCCGCGAATGCGCTGTCAGTGTCGCCATAAGCCAAACGGAACGTGGAGGCGACGTTCGACGGCAGATCGCCGTGCACGTGCGGCGCATTGTCCTCGGCGGCGGTGCGGCAATCGGAAATTGCTGGCAGCACGTCGTACTGCACGATCAGAGCCGCGGCGGCATCTTCAGCGATGTAGCGCGTGTCGGCGATCACCACCGCCACGGCCTGCCCCACATAACAGACTTCGTCGTGCGCCAGCGCGTGCTGGGTTTTGGTCGCCGCCAGCGCCGGATTGGGCAACAGCAGCGGCAGCCGCTGCGTCCGCATCGGATCGGGCAAATCGGCGGCGGTGATAACCGCATGAACGCCCGGCATGATCAGCGCGATCTTGCTGTCGATAGAGACGAGCTTGGCGTGGGCGTGCGGCGAGCGCACGAAACACGCGTGCAGCATGCCCGGCAGTTTCACGTCATCGACAAATCGTCCACGCCCGGAGAGCAGCGCCGGATCTTCGAGCCGCGTCACGCGCGCGCCGAAATGCTTCGCGCCCATCACGCGGTCTCCGATTTGTCGGCGCTGCGCAGCCGCCGCGCAGCGTCGAGCGCGGCCGCCACGATGCCCGCATAGCCGGTGCAGCGGCACAGATTGCCGGTGAGCGCCTCGCGCACCTCCTGCTCGGTCGGGTCCGGCGTGTCGCGCAACAACTCGGTCAAGGTGATCAGCATGCCGGGCGTGCAGAAACCGCACTGCAGGCCGTGATTGTCGATGAAGGCCTGCTGCAGCACCGAGAGCTTGCCCTCCGGCGTGAGTCCCTCGACCGTGGTCACCTCGCAGCCATTGGCTTGCACGGCAAACATCAGGCAGGACCGCGCCGTGCGGCCGTCGACCAGCACGGTGCAGGCGCCGCACACGCCATGCTCGCAGCCGACATGGGTGCCGGTGAGGTTGATTTCGTGGCGCAGGAAATCGGCCAGCGTCAGCCGCGCGTCGATGACGCGGGCGTAGGACTTGCCGTTGACGTTCATTCGTGCCGCTTGCCTGCCCATGACCGATCCTAGGCTTGCACGCCGGCGCGCTGCGCCGCATCGTTGAGCGCGCGCGAGCTCAAGACCTGCGCGAGATGGCGGCGGTACTCGCCGCTGGCGTGAATATCGGTGATCGGCTCGATCTGCCGCGCAGCCGCGGAGGCGGCGCGGATCGCCGCGGCGTCGAGCGGTTGTCCAGTCAGGCGCGCTTCGGCGGCCTCAACGCGCACCGGCGACGTGGCGACGCCGAACAGGGTCAGCCCGGCGCGGCGAACGACATTGTCGGTGCCGATATCAAGCAGCGCCGCAGCGCCCGCCAGCGCGAAGTCGCCCTGCCGGCGGGCAAATTCGTGGAAACCGTAGCCATGACCTTGCCGCCAGAGTTGCAGATCGATGGCGGCGATCATTTCGTCCGGCGCAAGCGATGTCGCCATGAAGCCGGCGCCGAGTTCTTGGAAGGCGATCTGCCGGATGCCGCGTACGCTCGCGACGTGGACGATCGCATCGTGGGCGGCGCAGACCGCGGGCAGTTCGGCGGCCGGGTCGGCGTGCGCCAGGCTGCCGCCGATGGTGCCGCGATTGCGCGTCTGGCGGTGCCCGACATGGCGGAGCGCCTCGGCCATCAGCGGGCAAAGCCTCCCGATCTCGGGCGACGTTTCGATATCGCGCTGGCGGGTCATGGCACCGATGCGCAAGCGGCCGTCGCCGATCACAATGCCGCGCAACTCTTCGAGGCCGTTGAGATCGACCAGATGGTCGATGATCACGTAGCGAAAATTCATCATCGGCACGAGCGATTGCCCGCCGGCCAGCACCTTGGCGTTCGGCAATTTCGCCAGCAGCTCGGCCGCTTCCTTCAGCTGCCGCGGCGCGTGATAATGGAAGGGCGCTGGTTTCATCGTCCGGGCGTCGTCATCCGCCGGGCTTGAACCGGCGATCCATGCTGAATTGCGGCATTTTCTGCGGGCAAAACGCCCGGCGTCAGGTATTTTTGTTGCTCAAAGTCAGCATAGATTGCCGGGTCAGGCCCGGCAATGGACGATCGATGCAGGCGGCGATGCGGACGGTTATGCCGTCTTGATGCCGAGCTGTTCCATCTCCTTGGCGTAGGCCACTTCCATGCGCGAACTGGAGCCGTGCTTCGCCAGTTCAGTCGCGAACAGGCGGCGGATTTCCGGCTTCTCGTCGATGTAATCGAGCTGGTCGCCGCCGACGCGCCGGCTGATCCATGCCTTGGGCACACCCTGCGCGTTGCGGATGGCGACGCCCTCGTGCTTGAAGGCAAGATAACGGGCCGGCGTCGCGCCGGAATTGAAGTGCTGGTGGAACCACATGTTGGGCGGCACGATCAGGGTGCCGACCTCCCAGTCGAACCGCTGCGGCTCCTCGCCTTCCGGCCACATCAGCGAAAAGCCCTCGCCCGACAGCACGATGACGTGGGCGCCCGGACCGTGCGCGTGCGCCTTCTTATAGGTGCCGATCGGGAACTGGGAGATGTGGCTGTTCATCGAGCCCTTGGCGAGATTGAAGCGGATATGGCCGCCGCCGGCGCCGCGCTCCGCCGCGGTGATCAGCGGAATGTTGACTGCGTCGGGTACGAAATTCGTGGTGAGAAGGAAGCCCTTCTGCTCGCCTTTGGAGCTGAAATAGTCGGGCTCGCCGGAGAAGCGGTCCTTGAAGTCGTATTTGGTGTTGAAGATGAAATCGATGTCTTCGTAGAGGTTGATGACCGGCGGCGCGTTGGTCACCGCGACGTAGCGCACCGGCTCGCGGCCCGAGCCGTTGAAATGCTGGTGATGGCAGTTGAGCGGAACGGCGAACAGGGCGCCTTCCTTCCACTCGAAAGTGATGCGAGCCCCGGCGTCGTTCCACACCGTGGTCGAGCCGCGGCCGGACAGGATCATGATCATCTCTTCATAGAGCTGCCGGTGCGGGTTGAGGCTCTTGCCGGGCGGGATTTCCATCACATGGCAGTCGTTCGAGGTGCGCGAGGCGTCATGGTTCAGAAAGACCGCGTTGCCGCCGCGCCGCGCCCAAGGCTTCAGCTCGACGGTTTTGAGATTGCGCACGTAGATCGACGGCAGAATATCGAGCCCTTCGGCCTTCACCCAACGCGTATACGGCGTTTCCTTCTCGGTCTTGAACTTGTTGGCAAGGTCCTCGGAAACGACAGCGTTTTTGGCCATTTGGCACTCCTGTTAAATTCTTAAGCCGCCGCGCGCGACGCGGCGCTCTCGGCGATCGCCACACATTTTTCCGCCCGCATGCGCACGTGAATAGGCTCGCCGGTCGGCGTGCGCAAGGAGGGGTGAACCCGGGCTAGGAGGACAGATTCGCCTACTTTGACCTGAAAATCCAGGTAGTCGCCGAGAAACACCTTGGCGTTTACGACGCCGCGGTAAAGATTGTCATCCTCGTCCCGAGGCGGCGCGGTTTCGGACAGTTCGACGTCCTCGGGGCGCACCGACACCACAACCGACGTGCCTTTGGCAAGCGGCTCTACGCACTGCACGTTGAGCTCGCCGATCGGGGTCGCGACCCGGCAGCGGCCATTGTCGGTCGCAACAGACAGCATAGTGCCGTCGATAAAGTTGGTGTTGCCGACGAAATCGGCGACAAACTTGTTGCGCGGCCGCTCGTAGATGTCGCGCGGCGAGCCGATCTGCACGATGCGGCCCTCGTTCATGACGCCGATCTCGTGCGACAGTGCCAGCGCTTCGCTCTGGTCGTGGGTGACGTAGATCGTCGTGAGGCCGAATTCGCGCTGCATGCGCTTGAGTTCGAACCGCATCTTTTCGCGCAGCTTGGCGTCGAGGTTGGACAGCGGCTCGTCGAGCAAGAGGAGCTGCGGTTCCATCACTAGCGCGCGGGCCAGCGCCAGCCGCTGCTGCTGGCCGCCCGACAGTTTCGTGGCGTCGCGCTCGGCAAGCTCGGCAAGCTGCACGGCCGAGAGCACGCGCATGACCTTTTGTTCAATCTCCTTGCGGCTCGGCCGCGATTTGCGCACTTCGAGCGGGAAGGCGACGTTCTTGAACACGTTCATATGCGGCCAGATGGCGTAGGATTGAAACACCATGCCGAAATTGCGCCGGTTGGGAGCGACGAAGACGCCCTTGTCGGAGGAAAAAACGACGTGGCCGCCGACCTCGATCTCGCCCTGCCGCGGGCGTTCCAGTCCAGCGATCGAGCGCAATGTCGTGGTTTTGCCGCAGCCGCTTGGACCGAGCAGCGTGAACAGCTCGCCGTCCGGCACCTCGAACGATACGTCCTGCGCCGCCTTGACGGCCGCGCCGCGTTCGTTGGCGTATTCGGTAAACAGTGCGCGTACGCTCAGCACAATGCCAGCCTCCCTGGGCAGCGGCGGTTGTTCATACAAGGCGCGCGGAGTGTTTGCACCCGGCGCCTATTCCGCCTTCAGTCCCGCAGCCTTAATCACCGGCCACCATTTGGCAATGTCGGCCTTGCGTAAGTCTTCCAGCGCCTCAGGGGTGCGCTGATCGGCGGGTGGCATGTCGAGCCCCATCTCGACGATCCGCTTGTGAAAGGTCGGATCCGCCATGGCGGCGTCGGCAGCGACGTTCAGCTTGGCGATGATTTCGGGCGGTGTCCCGGCCGGCGCCCAGAGCGCGTTCCACACCGACACGTAAAGGCCGGGCAGTCCGGCCTCGTCGACCGTCGGGATATCGGGAGCGGCTTCCGACCGCTTCTTGGCGGTAAGCGCATAGGCCCTGATTTTTCCGGCGCGCACCAAGGGCAGGAAGCTGCCGGTCGCGGTGCACATGAAGTTGATTTGCCCGGCGAGCATGTCCTGCATGGCGGGCGGCCCGCCGCGATACGGAATGAGCTGCCATTTGGCGGCGATCGTATGCTGGATCGACAGCCCGCAGAGCTGCTGCATGGTACCGGAGCCGACCGTGCCTTGGAGCACCTTTTGCGGATTGGCTTTGATCCAGGCGATCAGCTCCTTGAGCGTCTTGGCCGGCACGTCGTTGGTGCTCACCAGAATGAACGGGTAGCTCGGCAACAGCGCGATCGGCGCAAACGCGGTGGCCGGATCGTATGGCAGCTTCATGGTGGCGGGCGTGAGCACGAACGCCTCGGAATTGCCGAGCAGCAGTGTGTAGCCGTCAGGCGCCGCGCGGGCGACGTGCGCGGCGCCGACCGTGCCCGAGGCGCCGCCCATGTTTTCGGTCACGATCGGCTGTCCGAGCACGGTCCGCATGCGCTCCGTCAGCAACCGTACGACGCTGTCGGTGACGCCGCCCGCAGGATACGGCACGACGATCGAAATCGGCCGGGTCGGATAACCCTGTGCATGCGCAGCCCCAGCGCCGACGGCAGCCGCCAGAATCGCTCCGCATAGCATGCGGCCAAGTCGCCGGATCATGATCCCGTTGGTCTTGTTCTTGCTCACGCGTATCCGCCCTGAAGCTTCGTTCTATCTGCCGGGATCATCGCTCTATTTCACGCCTGCGCAATACCAAACCGGCGGCTGAGGAATTGCGCCAGCGCGACGAAGCCAAGCAGCACCAGGATCATCATGACGCCGAGTGCCGATAATTCAACGTATTGGCCGTTCTGCCACATTTCCCAGATCGCGACCGAAACCACTTCGGTCCCCGGACTATAGAGCAGGATCGAACTGGCCAATTCGCGGATCGAGACGATGACAATGTAGATCCAGCCGGCGATCAGCCCGGGCTTGAGCAGCGGCAGCACGATGCGCCGGAATACGGCGGCGAGCGATGCGCCGCTCATGGCTGCCGATTCCTCGAGTTCCTTGTGCACTTGCAGCAGCGACGCGCTGTTGTAACGCATGCCGTAGGGCAGAAAGCGCGTGACGTAGGCGATCAGCATGATCCACAGCGTCCCGTACACGCCGATCGGCAGCATCAGATAGCAGACCATGATGGCAAGCCCGAGCACGAGGCCCGGATACACCAGCGGCAGCGAAGCGAGATTGTCGATCAGCCAGCGCCCCGGCAGTCGCGTGCGCACCACGATGAAGCACAGCGCAGAGCTCGCCAGCATGATCAGGGTCGCGCTGACGAGCGACAACAGAACGCTGTTCCAGATCGCAGTGCCGATTTCCGGATAGGCGAGCACGTTGCGGTAGGCCGCGAGCGTGAGATTTTTCAGCGCGGCAAGCGACGGCACGCTGTAGAAGCGCTGCAGCGACGACCATAGCAGCACCAGAAACGGCAGCACGATCACCAGAGTGACATAGGTGAAAAAGATCGCCGTGGTGGCGTAGCGCCAGCGCCCGATGCCGATGACGCGCGGGCGATATCCTTTACCGGTCACCGTCGAAAAGCGGCTGCCGCGCGTGGCGATACGCGCGTTGAGGTAGATGCACAGCGAGGTGATGACGAGCAGCATCAGGCCGTACGCCGAGGCAAGCCCGATCCGGCTCGGATAGGAGTGGATCGCGTTGTAGATCGCCGACGTGTAGACCTCGATGCCGACCGGCAAGCCGAGCAGCGCCGGCACTTCGAACGATTCCAGCGCGCGCACGAACAGCACGATCAACGCCGCGGCGGTTGCGGGCCAAGCCAGGCGGATGGTGACGCGCCACGCGATCTGGACGATGTTCGCGCCGCTCATCATCGCGGACTCCTCGAGCGAGGGGTCCATCGAGCGGAAGGCCGAGCTCATCAGCAGAAAAGCGACAGGCGAATAGTGCAGGCCGTCGACCCAGATCATCCCCGGGATCGAATAGATGTTGATGAATGTGATGTCGGTGTGGAGCGCATAACGCAGCGCAAGATTGATGATGCCGATCTTCGGACTGCCGAGGAAAATCCACGACACCGTGAACAGGATTCCCGGAATGATCAGCGGCACCAGCGCCAGCGCGAAGAACAGGGATTTGAACGGGGTATCGGTGCGCTCGTTGATCCAGGCGAGCAACGTGCCGAAGAAGAACGCCAAGGCCGCGCTGCCGAGCGCGAATTGCAGCGAATTGACGAACAGGCGCGCGGTATCGGCGCTCGCATAGGCGCGGCGGTAATTGTCGAGCGTGAAGCGCGCCGCAGTCACCGCCGTCTGCGGCGACAGCACGCTCTGCCACACCATGAAAATGAGCGGCACCAGGACGAGCCATGCGACCAGCACGATCGCCGCCGCGCTGGCGAGCCAGCTCCAGTCGGCGCGCCGCTCGATCGCGGTAACGTTCGCCACTTGTGCGGTTGCCGTCACGCTCAAGCTCGCGCCGCGTAGCTTGCAAGCGCACCGCGCAGAATGTCGCGCGAGGGCTCGGAGCCATCGACCAGGCGGATGCTGCGGCGCTTGATCTTCCAGCCTGAGGCGGTGCGGCGCAGCTCCCAGCGATTCGTCACCACGCGGTGGATGTGATAGCCGCGCGATGCGCCGTGATTGGGCACTTCGATCGCCTCGCCGGATTTGTTCGGCGTCAGAATCTGCAAATAGGAGATGACGACCGCATCGTCGCCGTCGATCGTGACGTGCGGCAGTCCGGTGAAATGGGCGAGCCCGCCGGCGATGGCGGCCTGGTGGGCGGGACTTGTCAGCATGGCCGCGATGGCCTTGTTGCCGACGCCGCCGGTCAGGCCGGTGCCGCGATCGAACTCGCCGTCCTCGGTATAGATCGCCTCAGCATAATAATCGGCGCCGGTATCGGCGCTCGGCGGGTGGCCGGCGATCAAATTGTAGATTTCCAGGCGATCCTCAATGGCCCGGATGCGTTGCTCGAGCGATGGGTTTTCCCGGCTGGTGTTCCGGCCTGCCGCCTCTCTTGAATTCTCTCCCATGGCCATTCCCTGACTTGTGATGCCTTGCCGGTGTGGCCATACCGTATCATGGACCGGGAAGCGGGTGCGGGGCGCGACAAATGGGTTGCGGGCCGCGCCGTCCACATTACAACCGGGATGGGATCAATTTTGCGCTGCAGGCGATGCCGGAATTTGGCAACGTAGCAGTGCCAGATCGGGCGTAGACGGGGGAATCCATGAGTTCCGGCGGCGAACTTGATCGCCGTGCATTTCTTGTCGGCGCCGCCCGCGTGGGCGGCGGCCTCGCACTCGGCATGCTTGCCCCGACGGTTCCGAAACCCGCCCGCGCCGCCATGAGCGGCGCCACCGCGGTCGACTGCTGGGTCGTGATCGCGCCGGACGACGCGGTCACAATTCGGGTAGCCCGCGCCGAGATGGGCCAGGGGGCGATGACCGGTCTCGCCATGCTGGTGGCCGAGGAACTGCAGTGCGATTGGGCCCGGGTCCGCACCGAGTTCGTGTCGCCGCAGGAAAACCTCCGCAACGGCCGTGTCTGGGGCGACATGTCGACCGGCGCCAGTCGCTCGATCGCGGCCTCGCAGGACTATCTTCGGCGCGCGGGCGCGACGGCGAGGGAAATGTTGATCGCCGCTGCGGCGGAGCGCTGGAAAGTGCCGGCGTCCCAATGCACGGCCCAAAACAGCATAATCACTCATGCACTGAGCGGCCGCACCGTCAGTTATGGCCAGGTCGCTGATGACGCTGCCAAGCTCAAACCGCCTGCGGTGCAGTTGAAGCCGCCAAGCGCCTGGACGCTCGCCGGCAAGCCCCGCAAGCGCCTTGACGTATTCGACAAGGTCACCGGGCAGCCGATCTACGCCATCGATGTGCGCCTGCCGGGCATGCTCTACGCCGCCATTCGGCAATGCCCGGTATTCGGCGGCACTCTGAAATCGGTCGACGAGAATCCGCTCAAGGATATTAAAGGCGTGCGCCGTGTCGTGCGCATGGCGGACGCGGTCGCCGTGGTGGCCGATTCCTGGTGGCGCGCCAACCAGGCGGTCAAGGCGTTGGGCGTGACCTGGGACGATCACGGCCATGGCGGCCTGTCGACTGCCGCCATCCGCGATTTCGTCCGAGGCGGGCTCGATGCAAAGCAGGCTCAAGTCGGACGCGCGGACGGCGATGTCGCCGCCGGCTTCGCCCGCGCGGTGCACCGGGTCGAGGCGGATTATGAAGTGCCGTTCCTTGCCCACGCCACCATGGAACCGCAGACCTGCACCGCGCATGTGCGGCCGGACGGCGTCGAGGTTTGGGCGCCGAGCCAGGACGCCTCGACCGCGCTGGCGACGGCGGCGCTCGCGGCCGGCGTGCCCGACAGCAAGGTCGCGATCCACACCAGGCTGCTCGGCGGCGGCTTCGGCCGGCGCGGCACAATCCAGGAATTCGTCCGGCAGGCGGTGTTGATCGCCAAGGAGGTCGAGCAACCGGTCAAGCTGGTGTGGAGCCGCGAAGAGGACGTCCAGCACGATCTCTATCGGCCGTTCGGGATGGCGCGCCTGGTCGCCGGCCTCGATGCGACCGGCATGCCGGTCGCCTGGTCGATCAGGTTGGCGGGCCCGTCCTTCGTCGCCTCGATCGTGCCTAATCTGACCGGTAATTTCCTCGACCGCAGCTACGTCAGCGGCCTCACCGAGGAAATGCCCTACGCGGTGCCAAATTATCTGATCGACTATGTCATCCGCCCGACGCCGGTGCCGCTCGGCGTTTGGCGCGCGATCAATTACACGCAGAACGCCTTCTACAAGGAATGCTTCGTCGATGAGATGGCGCACGCCGCCGGCATCGACCCGTATCAATATCGGCGGCTCCTGGTGCGCAACAATCCGAAAAATCTCGCCGTGCTCGACGCCGCCGCGAAGCGCGCCGGGTGGGAGAGCCCGCCTCCCGCGGGCGTGTTCCGCGGCATCGCGCTGAACGAAGCCTGCGGCAGCTATTGCGCTCAGGTCGCGGAAGTGTCCGTCGACGGCGGCCGGGTGCGAGTGCATCGCGTCGTTGCGGCAATCGACTGCGGGCACGTGGTCAACCCGCTGTCGATTGAGATGCAGACCGAGGGCGCGATCGTCTATGCGCTGACGGCGGCGCTGTATGGCGAGATCACCGTCAAGGACGGCGCCGCCGCGCAGTCGAATTTCGTCGACTATCGCATGCTGCGCATGAATGCCGCGCCGAAAGTCGAGACCGTGATGGTGCCGAGCGGCGACTTCTGGGGCGGCGTTGGCGAGCCATCGGTGCCGCCGCTGGCGCCGGCCGTTTGCAACGCGATCTTCGCCGCCACCGGCAAACGCATCCGCTCGCTGCCGCTGCAGAACCACGATCTGCGCAACATCTGATTTGGAAACCGCGCCTGCGGCATTGCGGCCCGCGCCGCCAATCTTGTCACCGCATCGGCAGGCTGAAATAGTCGGCGCCCGCCGCACCTGGCGTGAACATCCGGCGCGATCGAGGAGCAAACAATGCTGCAATTGCGAACCGCTGCCCGGCTGCTTGCCGCCGCCGCCGCTCTGGTCTGCTTCGCGGCACAAGCGCAGGCCCAGAGCTACCCGGCCAACAAGATCACGCTGATCGTCGGCTTCGCGCCGGGCGGGATCGCCGACACGCTGGCCCGCATGATCGGCCAGGGCATGAGCGACCGCCTGCATCAGACTGTCGTGGTCGAGAACCGCGGCGGCGCCGGCGGCAACATCGCCGCGGGTGTCGTCGCACGGGCCACGCCCGACGGCTATACGCTGCTCGCCACCACCACCGCGCTCGCCATCAACGAGACGCTGCACCAGAACAATCCGTTCTCGCGGACCGATCTCAAGGCCGTTGCGATTGTCGCTTCGAGCCCGGAGGCGCTGACGACGAGCCCCGGCAACCCGGCCAAGAATCTCACGGATTTCGTCGCCGGAATGAAAGGCAAGACCATCAATTTCGGCTCGGCCGGCGTCGGCACCGGATCGCATATCGAGGCCGCCTATTTTTTCAAATTCCTTGCCAAGGTTCCGGCGCAGCACATCCCGTTCCAGGGTGGCGCGCCGGCGATCAACGCCGTCATGGGTAATCAGATCGATATGCTGGCGTCCACGCTTGGCGGCGGCACGGCCGCGCAGATCAAAGGCGGCAAGCTCAAGGGGCTCGGCATTGCAGCCGACAAGCGCGCCGCAGTGGTGCCCGATGTGCCGACTTATGCGGAGCAGGGTTACAAGGGCTTCACCGCGTCTTCCTGGGTCGGATTTTTTGCGCCGGCCAAGACCGATCCTAAAATCCTGACCGCGCTCAATGCGTCGATCGAAGCCACGCTCAAGACATCGGCGGTTCAGGACAAGCTCGTCGGCCTCGGTTTTGAGCCGATCGAGCAATCGCAAGCCCAGGCCGACACCATGTTCAATTCCGAGATCGACAAGTGGGGCAAGATGGTCAAGGCGCTGGGGCTGTCGGTCAAATAGCGACCTGACAGTTCGCATCAGCGCTGCCCGAACAGCTTATCGAGAATCCAGAAATCCAGTCCGCCGCCGTTGCCGGATGGCCGGCCGCGGTTGGACGCCACGGGACCGGGAGCGGGCGGCTGCTGCATCGGCTGCGGCGGCCCCGCCCAATCGCCGAACCCGCCGGCGACGCCCGGCAGCGGCGCCGGCGCCACGCCGTGCAGCGCCGCCTTCATGAAGCGGCTCCAGATCTCGACCGGCAGGCCGCCGCCGGTGGCCTTATGGGTCGGCGACGAATCGTCGTTGCCGAGCCACACGCCGGTGACCATCCGTGACGTGTAGCCGATGAACCAGGCGTCGCGGAAATCCTGGCTGGTGCCGGTCTTGCCGGCCGCCTGCCAGCCGGGCAGGCTGGCGGCGCGCGCGGTGCCGGACGCGAGCGTCTGGCGCATCATCTGATTCATCATCGCCACGTAGTGCTCGTCGACGATGCGGCCGAGCGCCTGCGGCGCGCGCGCGTAGAGCACCTTGCCGTCGGCGGTGCGGATGCGCGCGATGACGTGCGGCGCGTCGGCGTAGCCGCCATTGGCGAACGGCGTGTAGGCGGACACCAGTTCGTAGAGCGACACTTCCGAGGTGCCGAGCGCGATCGAGGCGTTCGGCTGCAGCGGCGAGACGATGCCCATCCGGTAGGCGGTGCGGATCACGGCGGCCGGCGTCAGTTCCAGCGTCAGCCGCACCGCGACGGTGTTGATCGAATCGGCCAGCGCCTGCGTCAGCGTCACCGGGCCGAGATAGTGGTGCTCGAAATCGCCCGGCTTCCAGCCGTGCACCGAGATCGGCGCGTCCTCGCGCACCGTGTCGGGCGTCATGCCGTGTTCGAGCGCGGTCAGATAGACGAACGGCTTGAACGCCGAGCCGGGCTGGCGCCTGGCCGCGATGGCGCGGTCGAACTGGCTCTCGGCGTAGTTCTTGCCGCCGACCAGCGCGCGCACGGTGCCGTCCGGCGTCATCGCGACCAGCGCGCCCTGGCCGACGCCGAATTTCGCGCCGCGCTGCGCCAGCGTGTCGACCAGCGCCTGCTCGGCGGCATTCTGCAGATTGGGATCGATCGTGGTGTCGATGACGATGTCGGTCCCGACGTGGCCGACCAGATCGTTGACCGCGTCCATCACCCAGTCGGCGACGTAATTGGCCGAGCCGGCGCCGATCGGCGGCTTTGCCTGTGCCGGATGGGCGATCGCCTGTCGCGCCGCGTCAGCGCTGATCATATTTTGCTCGCGCATGTCTTCGATGACGAGTTTGGCGCGGCGCTCGGCGCCGTCCGGATTGCGCGACGGCGCGAGCCGCGACGGCGATTTCACCAGCCCCGCCAGCATGGCGGCTTCGGCGAGGCTCAGCTGCCGCGCCGATTTGCCGAAATAGCGCTGCGCCGCGGCCTCCACGCCGTAGGCGCCGGCGCCGAAATAGACGCGGTTGAGATAGAGCTCGAGAATCTGCTGCTTGGTGAATTTGTGCTCCAGCCAGAACGCCAGCAGCACTTCCTGCAGCTTGCGCGTGACGGTGCGCTCCTGCGTCAGGAACAGGTTCTTGGCGAGCTGCTGCGTCAGGGTCGAGCCGCCCTGCGCGGCGCCGCGATGCAGGATGTCGGCGAACGCGGCGCGCGCGATGCCGAGCGGATCGACCGCGTAGTGCGAATAGAAGCGCCGGTCCTCGATGGCGATGAAGGCGTTCGGCACATGGGCCGGCAATTCGCGCAACGGCACCGCGGCGCCGCCCATGTCGCCGCGCGTCGCCAAGGTCGCGCCGTTGTCGCCGAGGATCAGCACCGACGGCGGGCGCTTCGGAATTTCCAGCGACTGGATCGGCGGCAGGTGGATGCCGACCCAGACGATGACGCCCGCAACCGCGATCACGCCCCACAGCGCCAGCACGGCGGCCCAATAGATCAGGCGGCCGATGCGCGAGCGGCCTGTGCCGGCGCCGCGCTTGCGCTGCGGAAAAATCCGAAACCCGCCGCCGCGCCGCCGTCCGCCGCCGCGCGCCTTGGACGAGCCTTTGGGCGGCCCGCCGACCCGGTCCTGCGGGCGCAGCCGCAGGTCGAAGCTGCCGGCATCGCCGGCGCGCTTACGGCTGCCTCCTCGCCATGCCATGCGGCGTCCCCCGGCGCGCTCCCCGCGCCAGGGTTGACGGTAGAGGGGGCGGTTTAAGGCGCGGTTACTGGTCGCCACGCGTCCTCCCTGCGGCCACGGATCGCGCCGCTCGCTGCTCCTTCTCCCCGCGCGCGGGGAGAAGGTTGGGATGAGGGGGCGTTGCCGCTGCCTGAGCGTCCGTCCATTGATCTGTTGCGCCAACGCTTCATCCGGGACGCTCAGAATCGCGGAGAGGCCCCCTCACCCTCGCTCTGCTCGACCTCTCCCCGCACGCGGGGAGAGGTGAAGCAAAGCTTCCCCGTTCCCGCGGCGCGTTTTTTGTTCGCGCCCCGAGTTTCCTGGCCGACCATGTCGCTAACGGTGCTTCCCCTGCGCTGTTCCCCGGATTTCACTGCGCTCAACCCAGGCACCAAACAAAAAGGGGAAGCGGAACGCCGAGAGACGCATCGTCAAACCCGCGCCGCGCAGCGCGGGGCGCACCCTGCGGGGTGCGCTCGCCTCTCGGCGTCCCACTGCGGCTCTTGCCAGGGAGACAGCTGGTC
>Ga0335081_10009518_pt1 | contig 15652 bp, 13 predicted proteins | sample Lox_Sample_35_FD_206713 | JGI IMG/M metagenome (GOLD analysis project Ga0335081, IMG submission 206713) | Soil microbial communities from Loxahatchee National Wildlife Refuge, Florida, United States - Lox_Sample_3.5 | ecosystem: Environmental > Terrestrial > Soil > Wetlands | place: USA... | reverse complement strand
CAGGCCGCCGAGCACGGCCTGCTCGGCCTCGATCGAATGCGGCGGAGTGCGAACGTCCGCAACGGCGCTGTCCGGATCGCGGCGGGCTTTGGCAGGACCGGCCACGTCGGTGCGCGCCGCAGCGCGGCTACTCCTCGGCGACGATCGTCACGGGGAGCGTCACGTCCACGTCGGCGTGCAGATGCAGATCGACGGTGTGCTCGCCGACCGTGCGCAGCGGTCCGTGCGGCAGACGCACCTCGCTGCGCGCGACCGTGTGGCCCGAGCGCGTGCACGCCTCGGCGATGTCGGCGGTGCCGATCGAGCCAAACAGCTTGCCTTCGGTGCCGGCCTTGGCGGTGATCGTGAGCTTGAAGTCCTTGAGCGCGGCGGCGCGCTGCTGCGAGGAGGCGAGCTGCTCCTGCGCGAGGCGCTCGAGCTCGACGCGGCGCGCCTCGAACTTCGCAACGTTGGCGGGGGTCGCAAGCGTCGCCTTTCCCTGCGGCAGGAGGTAGTTGCGACCGAAGCCCGACCGCACCTTGACGCGGTCGCCGATGTTGCCGAGGTTGGCAACCTTCTGCAGAAGTATCACATCCATGGCGGCGCGCTCAGTGCTGATCGGTGTAGGGCAGCAGCGCGAGGAAGCGCGCACGCTTGATGGCGGTCGCGAGCTGGCGCTGATAGAAGGACTTGGTGCCGGTGATGCGGCTCGGCACGATCTTGCCCGTCTCGGTGATGTACCCTTTGAGCGTGGCGAGATCCTTGTAGTCGATGTACTTCACGCCCTCGGCGGTGAAGCGACAGAACTTCTTGCGGCGCGAAAAGCGGCTCATGGTGCCCCCTCCGTCGCGTCGTCATCATCGGAAGGGGAGTCATCCCGCATGCGATCGCGCCGGCCGCCGCCGGCCTCCTCTTCCTCGGCCCGCGCCATGGGCGATGGATCGGTGACCGCCTCGTCCATGTGCACGACCAGGTGCCGCAGCACCGCGTCGCTGAAGCGAAATGCGCCGGTCAGCTCGTTCACCGTCTTCTGGTCGCACTCGACGTTCATGAGGACGTAGTGCGCCTTGTGAACCTTGGCGATGGGATAGGCAAGCTGACGCCGGCCCCAATCCTCGAGCCGGTGGACGCGTCCGCCGCCGGCGCCGATCATCGTCTTGTAACGATCGATCATCGCCGGAACCTGCTCGCTCTGGTCGGGGTGGACCAGGAAAACGATCTCGTAATGCCTCATGTGTCCTCCTTACGGTTTGCGCCACCCGTTGCGAGGCTGACCGCCGGTGTGGCAAGGAGATCCGGTCTGCAGCGCCCGAGGCGCTCGATCCGGCCCATCAAAATGGGGCGCGCAGCATACTGAAACTCCACCCGAACCGCAATGGTCCAAAACACGTGCGATTCATCAGAATCAATGAGTTAGCAGCGAAACCGCAGGAGGCACAATGACCGAGCACCGCAAGCTGGGATCCTCAGGGCCGAACGTCTCCGCACTCGGATTGGGCTGCATGGGCATGTCCGACATGTACGGGCCCACGGACCGCGCCGAGAGCATCGCGACGCTCCACGCAGCACTCGATGCCGGGATCACGCTGCTCGATACCGGTGACTTCTACGGTATGGGGCACAACGAGCTGCTCATCCGCGAGGCGCTCGTCGGGCGCGATCGCAGCCGCGTCCTCATCAGCGTGAAATTCGGTGCATTGCGCGACCCGGCGGGTGCCTGGCTCGGCTACGACTCCCGCCCGGCCGCCATCAAGAACTTTCTGACCTACTCGCTGCGCCGCCTCGGGGTCGACTACATCGACATCTACCGCCCGGCGCGCCTGGACCCCGCGGTGGCCATCGAGGAGACGATCGGGGCCATTGCCGAGCTCGTCAAGGCCGGGTACGTGCGCCACATCGGTCTGTCGGAGGTGGGCGCGAGTACGCTCGCCCGTGCCCAGGCCACGCATCCCATCTGCGACCTGCAGATCGAGTACTCGCTCGCCTCGCGAGGTATCGAGGCGGAGATCCTGCCCACCTGCCGGCGGCTCGGGATCGGGATTACGGCCTACGGTGTGCTCTCGCGGGGCCTGATCAGCGGGCACTGGTCCGCCGCGCGCGCCAACGATGGCGGCTTCCGGGGCCGAAGCCCGCGCTTCCAGGGCGATAACCTCACCCGCAACCTCGCCCTGGTCGAGCGGCTGCGCAGCGAGGCCCAAAGAATCGGCGCCTCGGTCGCGCAGGTCGCCATCGCCTGGGTCGCAGCTCAGGGGACGGACATCGTTCCGCTCATCGGCGCCCGGCGCCGCGATCGGCTCGCCGAGGCACTCGGGGCCCTCTCGCTCAAACTCACGCCCGAGGATCAGGCGGCGCTCAGCCGGGCACTGCCCGCCGGCGAGATCGCCGGCGAGCGCTACCCGATGGCGCAGCTTGCGCACATGGACAGTGAGCGCGCAGGCCCCGCGCGCGCTTAGCCTTCAGGTCCGGGACGCCGCTACCCGCACTCCCACCGCACGCTGCCGGACGGCTTCATAAAGGAGCATGGCTGCCGCCACGGAGACGTTGAGGCTCTCCACCGCGCCCAGCTGGGGCAGCCGCACCAGGAAATCGCAGGTCTGACGCGTCAGCTGCCGCAAGCCCGCGCCCTCCGCGCCGAGCACGAGCACGATGCCGCCGGTGAGGTCCACGGCATGCGCGGGCTGCTCGGCCCCGGCATCGGCTCCCACCAGCCACAGCCCGGCCTCCTTGAGCAGCTTCAGCGTGCGCACGAGATTCGTGACGGCTGCAACGGGGGTCGTCTCCGCGGCCCCCGCCGCAACCTTGCGCGCGGCCGGAGTGAGCTGCGCGGCGCGGTCGCGCGGCACGATCACCGCCAGGGCACCACAGGCATCGGCGGTGCGCAGGCACGCCCCGAGATTGTGAGGATCCTGGACGCCGTCGAGCGCGAGCAGCAGCGGGTGGCTGCCGCTGCCCAGTGCCGCGAGCAGATCGTCTTCGGACCACGCGCCAAGCGGCACGATGTCCGCGGCCACGCCCTGGTGCGCAACATCGCCGAGCTCGCGCTCCAGGGCCCGCGCCTCCATTCGCTGAACGGGCCGTCGGTGTTCACGGGCGAGCTCCTCGAGCTCGCGGACACGACCATCGTCGCGGCTTGCGGACAAGCGCAATGCCAGCACGCGCTCGGGATGCCGGGCGAGCATCACCCGTACGGCGTGCACGCCGTAAATGGTCTCCCGGTCCTTCATGCCTCCTCGGCAAGGTCGAGGTCGACGAGCCCCTCGATCGGGTTCACCGCCGTGACGATGACCCGAATGTGGCTGCCGGTGCGCAGGCGGCGGCGGTGGCGACGACCGGTCCAGGCGTGGCCGTCGTCGTCCATCGTGTACTCATCGTCGCGCAGGTTGTCGATGTGCAGCAGGCCGTCGACACCCACGTCCAGGATCTGCACGAAGCAGCCGAACTCGACGACCGTCGTGATGAGTCCCTGGAACGTCTGACCGGTGCGCTCGCGCAGATAGGAGCACTTGAGGAACGTCGAGACGTAGCGGTCGGCCTCGTCGGCACGCTTCTCGAGCTTGGAGGTGCTGTCGCCGAGCGTCGTGAGCTCGGCGATCTCGTAGCGTGTGCCGCTGCCGTCGCGCGCGCTCACGAGCGCCTTCAGCGTGCGATGCACGATCAGATCCGGGTAGCGGCGGATCGGGGAGGTGAAATGAGCGTACTCGCCGAGCGCCAGGCCGAAGTGCCCGATATTCGTGGGCTGGTAGAGCGCCTGCGGGAGCGAGCGCACGATGAGCGACTCGACGAACGGCCGCTCGGCCGAATGACCGAGGCGCCGCGTCACTGCCTGCAGATCGCGCGGCGCGAGCGTCTTCGGAATCTGCGCCTCGATACCGAGCGCCGTCAGCGTGGCGAGCAGCCGATCGAGCTTCTGCTCCTCGGGCTGGCCGTGGATGCGGTACAGCGTCGGTGTGCGCGTGCGCAGCAGCTCACGGGCCACGGCGACATTGGCGAGGATCATGAACTCCTCTATCAGCCGGTGCGCATCGTTGCGCGAGCGCAGCTCGATGGCGCGCACGCGCTCCGCGGCATCGATCTCGAACTCGGCCTCGGTCGCATCGAAATCGAGCGCACCGCGCCGGGTGCGCGCCCGGTGCAGCGCACGGTACACATCGACCATCACGAGCAGCCGCTCGATGAGCGGACCGAGAGCCTCGCGCGCCTCGCGCTTGCCGTCGAGGAGCGCCGCCTGCGCGAGCGTGTATGTGAGTCGAGCCGCGGAGCGCATGACCGCCGGGTAGAAGCGCGCCGACTTCAAGGCCCCCTGGCGCGTGACGACCATGTCGGCTGCGAAACACAGCCGATCGACGTGCGGCGCGAGCGAGCACAGGTGATCGGAGAGTGCCGTGGGCAGCATCGGCACTACCCGCGTGGGAAAATACACCGAAGTGCCGCGCGCGACGGCCGCGGCATCGAGCGCAGTTCCCGGGCGCACGTAGTAGCTCACATCGGCGATCGCGACGATGAGGCGATAGCCCTCCGGGTGCGTCTCCGCATACACCGCATCGTCGAAGTCACGTGCGTCCTCGCCGTCGATCGTCACGAGCGGCAGCTCGCGCAGATCGACGCGACTCGAGGCTTCGCGCTGATCCACCTGATCGCCGAATGCCTGCGCCTCGCGCAGCGCATCCGCCGCGAACTCGACCGGCAGGTCGAAGCGGGCGAGCGCCGACTCCGTCGACAGCTCCACCGGACGATCCGGGTCGAGCCGTTTCTCGATCTTCGCGTGCGCGGGCCCCGAGGCCGTCGCATGCCGCGTGATACGGGCGATCACCCAGTCCCCATGGCGTGCGCCATTCAGGTCTGCCGGCGCGACCGTGCAGTGCAGCTGCAGCCGCCGATCCGCCGCGGTCACGGAGGCATGGCGGCCGTGCACATCGAGGGTGCCGAGGAACGCGCTCACCCCGCGACCGAGCACCGCCTCGACCTGACCCAGCCAGCGCTGGCTCGCATCACGCGCGAGGCTGATGCGCACGCGGTCGCCATGCATGAGGCCGCGCATCTCGCCCGGAGGCAGGAACACGCTCTCCTGGAGGCCCTCGACCCGCACGAAACCGTACCCTGCGCGGTTGGCGCTGACCGTCCCCTCCGCTGTTGCGCCGACTTCGCGCTTCTCGCCCCGGCCGCCCGCCTGGGCTTTGCCGTGGGCCTTGCCCTTGGCGCCGCTGCCCGGGCCGGAGCGCTTGGTGCGCGTCGGCTGGTGGCGTTCGTGCCGCCCGAACTGGCTGCGGCGTCCGCTCAATTGACAGCTCCGGGGTGCGCTGCGTACATTGCGCCGCGCTTTGCGACGGCCTCGCCCCTCGTTAAGCCTCCGGCTGCTGCCCAGGTGGCGGAATTGGTAGACGCACTAGTTTCAGGTACTAGCGGGTAACACCGTGGAGGTTCGAGTCCTCTCCTGGGCACCATCACCCTTCCATCCGCGTCCACGCCTATCCATCGCTGTCTCATAAGTTCATAATTCTAAACTGTTTCACGATTTACCCGTCCATGGCATCTTAACAGAATCCATTGACAGCCTCGGCAAAAGTGGGGTAACAACTGGGGTAACTCCTCAGTTCGGTAGTCCCTGTTACCCCATGCTGACCGAGATCGCCATCAAGAACGCCAAGCCCGCCGAAAGGCCCTTCAAGCTCACCGATTCGGGGGGTCTTTTTCTGCTCGTCAACCCCAACGGATCGCGCTGGTGGCGACTGCGGTACAAGCTCAATGGCAAGGAGCGCGGCATCAGCTTGGGAGTCTACCCCGATGTCACACTCAAGCGAGCCCGCGAGAAGCGCGATGCGGCGCAAGAGCTTCTGCGGGACGGAATAGACCCGAGCATCAAACGCCGCGAGGTGAAGCGGGCCGAGTCGATTTCATTTGAGCTCGTCGCGCGAGAATGGTTCGCAAGCCAGGTCGAGCGCTTGAGCGGTCGCACGGTCGCCAAGGCCCGCTGGATGCTCGAGACATTCATCTTGCCCGATCTCGGCTCCACACCCATTGCAACCGTCACGGCCCCGGATGTGCTCTCGATGCTCAGGAAGATCGAGGCTCGTGGCAATCACGAGACGGCCCGGCGCACCAAGCAGCGAGTCGGTCAGATCCTGCGCTATGCAGTCGCCACGGGACGCGCGCAGCGTGACGTGTGCGTTGATCTGCGCGGGGCGCTCACACCCGTTCGATACAAAAATCACGCAGCCATTGTTGAGCCTCAGCGAGTCGGAGAATTACTGCGTGCCATCGATGGCTTCGCGGGGCAGCCCACGACTCACGCCGCCCTGAAACTCGCGCCGCTGGTCTTCGTGCGGCCGGGTGAGTTGCGTGCCGCGGAGTGGTCCGAATTTGAGCTCGAGGGCGAGGAACCGACGTGGCGAATTCCAGCCTCTAGGATGAAGATGCGGAAGACTCATATCGTTCCGCTTTCAAGACAGGCCGTCGAGATCCTACGTGATATCCACTGGCTCACCGGCGAAGGCGTGCACGTCTTCCCCGCGATCGGGAAGCTCGGCAGACCTCTTTCGGATAACACATTGAATGCCGCGCTTCGGCGGCTCGGATACTCAAGCGAAGAGATGACGGCGCACGGCTTTCGAACGATTGCCAGCACGCTTCTCAATGAGCGCGGATTCCCACCGGACCTCATTGAGTTGCAGCTCGCCCACCAGGAACGCAATTCAGTGCGAGCAGCGTACAACAAAGCGCTGCGACTGATTGAGCGGCGCCAGATGATGCAGGGGTGGGCCGACTACCTTGATTCGCTGAAGGCGACCAGCGTGTCTCAAACAGCAGCGACTGCGACAAGCCATCTCAAGGCTGTAGCACGGGTTCGAATCCCGTAGGGAGCGCCAATAGAATCAGTACGTCGCGGATTCTCAGACGCCACCTTACGGAAAGCCACGCCAAGATTTCCGTGCGGACTGCTTTGGTCTGCGGCAGATCTGCCTGGACTGTCCGAGCTGCGCGGCGGCGTGAACAACCTCTTCTAACAGGTCGCTGCCCGTTGTGGCGAGCTCGCAGAACGCGACCGACACCGCGCCGTACGATCCGATCAGGCGTGCGTCTTGTGAGCCCGACCCGGAAGTGGGGATCATTCCGTCGGCACGCTACACTCGAAATTGGCGGCGTCGTTCGTGTCACCGCTTCCCTTGTACTTCGCTTGCTGCGGATAGGGGCATAGTGGTCGTGTCAGCGTCTTGGTCGCGTCAAGCGGCGATGGGCCAGAGCCAATCAGCCGATCTGGGGCGACGCCCTGCTCGACCCATCGCACGAGCGCGCTGAAGAGGTCGTGCTCCGGGTCGGTACTGGCCGGTCGCGTGCCGAAGTCAGTAGCGTCATTTCCAAAATGGACCGGTCCCACACCTCCGCTGCAATGTGCCATTCCCGGCACCATGAATAGCCGATAGAAGTCCTCCACGGGCTTCGACGGGCTTCTCGGATCCGGAGCGGTTGCAAGGAACGATCCAACAGCCTGGTAGTACTCGATCGATGAGGAGGCAGCGATAGCAGAGTCGCTCCACCCGTGATACTGGAGGAGCTTTCCGCCATGCGCGCGGAACGAGCGCAGGTCAGGGTTCGTGGCATTGATGGTTGGGCCGACCTTCTCGTCACTGATGCGCACGTTACGATCGAAGTCCATCGATCCGAGCTGCCAATCGGGGCGCTCAAAGACCAGGTCGCGGTAATAAGACACGCCGAATCCCGCATGGGCGCTCTGGCCAGGAGCCCCGCCCAGCACCCAAACGGGCCAGTTCATGGGCATTGCCTCAGCGCCCGAGGTGATGAGCCCGGGAAACAGTTGTTCGCCCGTGCGTGGATTCCTGGGACCGGAGTAGAGCGCCTTGAGTGTCTCCACCTGCGCTGACGTCAAGCAGTCCTTTGCATCGGCGCCCTTGCAGGCGAGCACAGCCGGGTCAAAATGGCATGCGAGAGGATTCGAGACGAGGCCATCCTTCAGTCCGTCCGCCGCATCACAGGCTGCGACCACCGCGCGCTGGATGGCCCGAAGCTTCTCGATCGGAATGCGCTCCTTGCTGAGCGCCAGCTCGTTCCAGACAAAGCTCGTGAACAGGTGTGACCAGTCGCTGGCGGGCGCGCCTGCGAGAATGCCGTTGAAGTCCTCCGGGAACCGTTGCGCTTCCATCAGCGCTTCCCGACCACCATCCGAGCAGCCGACAAAATAGCTGCGCGCCGGCGCCGTACCGTAGAACGCCGCGGTAATCGCCTTCGCCTGCTCGGATGTGTCGTGCACAGCGCGGTAGCTGAAATCGATGACCTTCTCGGGATGCCCGACGGCGAACGTCCCTTGCGGTGTCTTCTTCGCGTCGTGGCCATCATCAGTTGCGGCCACCGCGTATCCGCGACGCACGGGATCTACTAACGCCGCGCGATTCACCGACCCGGCGAATCCGCCATTACCTTTCTGCTGATACTTGCCATTCCAACCCGTCAGCGGCAGCCAGAGCTCGAAACCTATCTCGGAGTCCGATGATGGCCGGCTGACTCCGCGCACTTCGCATCGGGCTGGCACGTCGAGCTTCACGGGTCCTGCGAACGTCGTCATCGTTGTTGGGCCGGCGGCGATTGTCTTCGCCGAAACGACAGTCGCGTGAGGGAGCTTGAGCGTCGTCAGACTCTCGCATTTTCGCCCGGGAGCCGCCTGCAAGGACGGGCCGACTACAAGCCCAACGAGCAACAGTCTAGCGACAGGCAAGCCGTTGAAGCGCATCTGGGTTCTCCGGGGAAAGGGATGATCGTTCATGCCGTGCGTACGGCGTCGGCGCTGCTGAGTCCCAGCTCGGCGATTGAGATTTCCCGCATCCGGTACTTCTGGATCTTGCCGGTGACTGTGGTCGGAAACTCGGTCACGAACCGGACATAGCGGGGAATCTTATGAGTCGCGATCTGACCGCGGCAGAATTCGCGGATCTCGTCCTCTGTGGCGCTCTGTCCTTCTCGGAGCCGCACCCACGCGCAGACCTCCTCGCCATATTTGAGATCCGGAACTCCGATGATCTGCACCTCGCTCACCTTGGGATGCGTGTAGAGGAACTCCTCGATCTCGCGCGGGTAGACGTTCTCGCCGCCGCGGATGATCATGTCCTTGATGCGTCCACTGATGTTCACATAGCCATCCTCTCGCATTACGGCGAGATCGCCGGAATGCATCCATCGCGCGGAGTCGATCGCCTCAGCGGTTGCCTCGGGGTTCTCCCAGTAACCGAGCATTACGGAGTAGCCGCGGGTGCAGAGCTCACCCTGAGTACCCCGCGGGACGATCTCCCCCGTGGCTGGGCTGACAATCTTGCACTCCAGGTGTGGATGAATCCGTCCGACGGTCGATACCCGAGTCTCGATGGGGTCATCGACCGCCGACTGGAAGGAGACGGGCGAGGTCTCAGTCATGCCGTAGCAAATCGTCACCTCGCGTACGTGCATACGATCGATGACCTGGCGCATCACTTCGATCGGACACGGCGACCCCGCCATGATGCCTGTGCGCAGCGAGCCTAAGCGTACACTCTCGATCAACGGGTGGCCCAGCATGCCAATGAACATCGTGGGCACCCCGTAGATCGACGTGCAGCGATGTGCATCGATCGCCCGCAGAGTGGCTTCGGGATCGAATGACTCGGCTGGTATGACAACCGCAGCCCCGTGCGTCAGGGCCGCCAGGTTGGCCAAAACGCACCCGAAGCAGTGATAGAACGGAACCGGGGCACAGATTCGATCCTTGGCGGTGTATCGCAAGACTTCCCCGACGAAGAATCCGTTGTTGAGGATATTGTGGTGCGAGAGCGTGGCTCCCTTCGGGGAGCCTGTCGTGCCAGAGGTGTACTGGATGTTGGTCGGGTCGTCGAACTGGAGAACGTCTTGCGCCGCTTGCAGCGCGCAGAGCGGCACCTGCTCGCCAAGCTGCATGAACTCGCGCCAACTCCTGCCCCCAGGCGCTGCTGCATCGCCGAGATAGATCACCTGCCGCAGGCGCGGCAGCTTTGCCGTAGCGAGCGGTCCGGCGCGCGGAGCCAGCAGCTCCGGCGCTATTGCGAGGAGGATTGTCGTGTAGTCGGTCTTTCGGAAGCTACGCGCCGTCACCAGGACGCTGACGCCGGATTGTCTGAGTGCATATTCGAGCTCGCGCACGCGGTACGCCGGATTGAGGTTCACCAGGATGGCGCCGACCTTTGCTGCCGCGTACTGGGTGATCACCCACTCGGCAACATTCGGGCTCCAGATGCCCACCCGGTCTCCGCGCTGGACGCCGAGCGCGAGCAAACCGCGCGCGGCGCGGTTGACCTCATCGAGCAGTTGTGCGTACGTGAAACGCGCGTTCTGATGGCAGGAGATCAATGCCTCGCGATCGCCAAAGCGAGCCGCGATTTGATCAAGGCATGCTCCGATCGTCTGTCCCAGGAGTGGCGCGGGGGCGGTTCCATGTACATAGGAGGACAGCATGCCGTTCCCCTCAGGTCATGGGTTGAAAATATAACGAACGTTAGTTAGTGTCAAACAGACCGCTCCGAACGGTGCACGATGCGGTGAGTCAGGTTTATGCTGGCCGCGGATACCTCGGTTTCAAACGACTTATTCTCCGGAGTGACGCGTGTTGCCCAAGACCAAAGCAACGGCGGGAAGACGCAACACAGCGGAGGCGATCCTCGAGGCAGGGGAACGCCTGTGCGCAGCGCACGGCATAGAAGCGATGTCGATTCGAGATGTCGCCGCCGCGGTCGGCGTCAGCATTCCGGTCATCTACCATCACTACGGATCGAGGAGCAATCTGCTCCGGGCGATCTGCCTCAACCGCTTCGGGGAAATCGGCGCCGAGTATCAGCAGATGCTCGCAACGCTGGAGGCTCAGGAGTCGCCCGCAGTCGCTGACATCATTCGCGCTGTTCTTCAGCCCGTCAATCAATGGCGCAAACCGGGACGAGAGGCGTCGCTGCAGTTCTACGCGCTCGCACTCGTCTGTCCGTTGCCGGAAGTGAAGAACATGCTGGACGCCGGTGTCGCCGGGTTCCATCGGCCCGTGGCGCTGCTCCAGCGCGCACTCCCGCACCTCACGCACGAGGAGATCTGCTGGAGACTGTACTTCACGCTGAAGCTCTCTCACCAGAACTCATGGGATGCCGCAAGGCTCACTCTGCTTTCCAATGGCAGTTGTAACGGATCGGATCCCGACGAGGCGCTGGAGCGTGCCATTGCATTTGGAGAAGCAGCCTTTCTTGCGCCATTCACGCCCCCGAAGAAAGGAGCGCGCGGCAAGCGCAGGGCGCAGCGCCAGCCGAAGTAGAGCGGCGCGGCCGACCCTCAGACGCGAGGGTATTGCAATTGAATGTATATGCATGTACATTAAGAGCCCATGAAGCTCCTGTCTCTTCCTTGTTACTGTGCAACGCTTCGTCAAGCCGCCCGGGCAGTGACGGTGCTCTATGAGGATATGCTCGGCGACAGCGGCCTTCATGCCACGCAATACACGGCGTTGCAGCTCCTCGAGTCAGCCCCGAACCTGACCACAACGGAGCTGGCAGAGGCTCTCGGCGTCGATCAGACCACGGCTACGCGGACGCTCGCGCTGATCAGGAAGGCGGGCTTTGCAAGCGATACCGTCGGTGATGACCGCCGGCAGCGCCGCTGGATTCTCACCGCCCAGGGTCAGGCGCTACTGAGGAAACTGAAACCCCGCTGGGAGGCCGCGCAGGAAGCGTTCGAGAGGCGCTTGGGACGAGCGGACGCCATGGCTCTGAAGAAGGCGTCCTACCTCGCCGCCAGCAGACTCTCATCGATTTGAGCTCGTGCATCCCCTACAAGTTTCGAACGTCAATCTTTCTGACTAATACATGTATCTACATGCATAGCGGTTGCGCCAACATCATGCGAGCGACGCTTCGCAACTCGCAGCACGACCGACGCACTGAGCACTACGAGCAAGGGCTACACATGCGGTTTGTTTCGAGTGGAACTCACGTTCTTCGGCCGCTGCTGGCCGCCCTCGCAGCGGGCAGCCTGTTGCTGCAGCTCTGTGTGTCAGGTTGCGCTGTCGGGCCGTCTTATCGAAGGCCCGTGACAACGCTGGCGAAGTTCCATAGTGCCGTGGCGGTGGAGGCTCGCCTGACGGCTGCCCCCGCGCCGGCACTTGAGACCTGGTGGGATGGCTTCAAGGACCCCATGCTCTCGCGCCTAGTGGAACGGGCGCGCGATCAGAACCTTGATCTTGCGGCGTCACTGGCGCGAGTCCGGCAGGCTCGGGCTGCAGCGCGCGAGGCGGGCGCGCAACTCCTTCCGACCGTGGATCTGAACGGCCAGGCGACCCGGGTCCACCAGTCCCTGGAGAGTCCGATCGGCCAGATCGCCAACCACGTGCCTGCATTCAGCCGCGATCAGTCACTGTACGATGCGGGTCTGGCTGCGAGCTGGGAGTTAGACCTGTTCGGCGGTCTGCGTCGCGGCAGAGAGGCGGCCTCCGCCGAGGCGGCCGCCGCGATCGCGGAGCAGGTCGGCATACGGATTTCCGTGACGGCGGATGCCGCGGATGCCTACTTGCGCATCCGAGGAGATCAGGCGCGCATCGCAGTTGCAGAACAGCAAGTCGCAACCGACGAACGCCTGCTCGCGCTCATTCGGCAGAGATTCGGCCGCGGGGTGGCGGCGGTACGTGAGGTCGCGCAAGCCGAGGCGCTGATGTCCCAGGCGCGTGCATCCCTGCAGCCGCTTCATATCGACCTGGAGGCGCAACTAAACCGACTCGACGTCTTGCTCGGAGCTCAGCCGGGCACTTGGGCAGTGGAACTGCGGACTCCCCTCGACATCCCCTCCGTGCCAGGCATACCAGCCAGCGACGAGCCTCTGCAGGTGCTGCGCCGCCGGCCGGACGTCATCGCCGCTGAGCGCCGCCTGGCCGCCTCCAATGCTCGAATCGGCCAGGCGCTCGCCGACTATTATCCGAAGATCTCCCTCGCGGGACTGCTGGGGTACGAGAGCAGCAGCCCGAGCGATCTCTTCAAAGCCGCGACCTTCCAACCGCAAGCCATCGCCGGTCTACGCTGGCGCGTGTTCGATTTCGGCAAAGTGGGTGCCGAGGTTGCGCAAGCCAAAGGAGCCAGCACTGAAGCACTTGCCCGCTACGAGCAGACCGTACTGCGCGCAGCCGAAGAGGTCGAGAACGCATTCACATTACTGGTCCAACTCGAGACCCATCAGGAAGAGTTACTCGCCGAGGTCGCCGCCCTGAAACGGGCGCGAGATGCCTCGGCAGAAGCCTACCAGGGCGGTGTGATCGCGCTAACCGATGTTCTCGATGCCGATCGACAGTTGCTCGCCGCCCAGGATGAGCTCACCCGGACCCGTGCCGATTCGTGCAGAGCTGCTGTGGGCGCATTCCGAGCACTGGGCGGCGGATGGTGACATCTCGTGAGAGTCACCACTCGGGTCCTTGTTTGTTGGGAGCAAGATAATGTTTCGAGTCAGAACGCTCGCTATCGCCACCGGCATCTGGGCCGGGATCATGAACCTCTCGGCCTGCACCCCTTCGCAGTCCGCGGAGGATCCGAGAACTGACCGCCAGCTCGCAGAGATCGCCACGGTGCAGCCCGGCGGGGTGGCTGAGCGAGCGTACACCGGCGTCGTGGCAGCCCGGATCCAAAGCAATCTCGGCTTTCGCGTCCCGGGCAAAGTCATCGAACGATTGGTCGACAGTGGCCAAGGGGTCCACGCCGGTCAGCCGCTCATGCGCCTGGACAGGACGGATTATGCGCATGGCATCACCGCTCAGGTCGGCAATGTGGATGCGGCGCGGGCCCGTCTGCAGCAGGCAGCCGCCGATGAAGCGCGCTACGGTAGCCTGGTCTCATCGGGCGCGGTATCGCAGTCCGCGTACGACCAGGTCAAAGCTGCTGCGGACAGCGCGCGAGCACTGCTGTCAGCCGCCGAAGCGCAGCTCAAACTTGCGCAGAACGAAGGCGCGTACGCAACCCTCGTGGCGGATGCCGACGGCACCGTCGTGGAAACCCTGGCAGAGCCGGGACAATTCGTTTCCGCCGGCCAGATCGTGGTGCGTCTGGCGCGAGCCGGAGCGCGCGAGGCGGCCGTGAATCTACCTGAGACCCTGCGTCCGGCGCTGGGCTCGACCGCTTGCGCAGTCTTGTATGGAGCCAATATCGAGTCGGCCACACGATACCCCGCGCGTCTTCGGCAATTGTCCGACGCTGCCGATCCGCTAACCCGAACGTTTGAGGCTCGCTACGTGTTGGACGGAGCAGCGGCCAGAGCGCCCCTCGGTGCTACCGTAACAGTCTACCTGCAGGAGTCGGAGCAAGACGGCGCCTTGTCAGTTCCTGTCGGGTCTATCGATGACGAGGGACAAGGTCCGGGTGTATGGCTACTCCGCGAGTCCTCATCCGTCTCGTATCGGCCGGTCAGGTTCATCCGATTCGAGGGTGAGCACGTCCTCGTGAGCGGCGCAATTCACATCGGAGACTCGATCGTCGCCGTCGGCGGGCACTTCCTGCACGAAGGACAGACGGTCCAGGTGGCGCAGGCGCGTGTCGCGCGCGAATGACATGAATCAGTTCAATCTGTCTGCGTTGGCTGTCCGCGAGCGCCCGATCACCCTGTTTCTGATCATCGCCATCATCCTTTCGGGCACGTTCGCGTTCCTGCGCCTCGGCCGTGCCGAGGATCCTTCCTTCGTGATCAAGACGCTGACAGTCACAGCCGTGTGGCCAGGAGCTACGGCTCGGGAGATGCAGGACCTCGTAGCCGAGCCGCTCGAGAAGCGAATGCAGGAGCTGCGCTGGTACGATCGAGTTGAGACCTTCACGCGTCCGGGCATCGCGGTGATGATGGTCACGCTGAGCGACAAGACCCCGCCTTCGGAGGTTGCCGAGGAGTTCTATCAAGCACGCAAGAAGCTCGGCGATGAGGCGCCAAAACTGCCCGTGGGTGTGCAGGGCCCTTTCGTCAACGACGAGTACTCGGATGTCATCTTCGCCGTATACGCGCTCGAAGCTCACGGGATGCCACCGCGAGAACTCTCTCGTGAAGCCGAGACACTCCGACAGCGGCTACTTCACGTTCCGGGCGTCAAGAAGGTCAACATCCAGGGTGAGCGGCCTGAGCGCATCTTCGTCGACTTTTCTTACGCCCGGTTAGCGAATCTCGGTGTCGCTCCGAGAGATATCTTCGGCGCGCTTCAACGGCAAAACGCTGTGACTCCGGCCGGCTCGATCGACACGAACGGCCCGCAAGTGTTCATGCGCCTGGATGGCGCCTACGATGATTTGCAGAAGATCCGTGAGACGCCGATCGCCGCCGGCGGCCGTACGCTCAGACTTGCGGATATCGCCGAGGTCAAACGGGGTTACGAAGACCCGGCCACATTCCTGATCCGTCACGACGGCGAGGCTGCGCTGGTACTTGGAGTCGTGATGCAGGACGGCTGGAATGGACTGGATCTTGGACAAGCGCTGAATGCGGAAGAGAAGCAGATTGCGCACGCGCTACCGGCGGGTGTGCGGTTCACGAAGCTTGTCGATCAGGCCGTGAACATCCGCGAGGCGGTTGGCGAGTTCATGCTCAAGTTCTTTGTCGCCCTCGCCGTCATCATGATCGTGAGCCTGATCAGCCTGGGCTGGCGCGTGGGCCTCGTGGTCGCGGCCGCGGT
>Ga0335081_10009517_pt1 | contig 15653 bp, 10 predicted proteins | sample Lox_Sample_35_FD_206713 | JGI IMG/M metagenome (GOLD analysis project Ga0335081, IMG submission 206713) | Soil microbial communities from Loxahatchee National Wildlife Refuge, Florida, United States - Lox_Sample_3.5 | ecosystem: Environmental > Terrestrial > Soil > Wetlands | place: USA... | reverse complement strand
CTGCTTGACGCCGAGTTCGGCGATCAGCTTGCCCAGCCCCATGCCGAGCGCCTGCACACCCATCAGGTGGATTTCTTTTTCCAGCAGCCAGCGCGCGTCGTACTCGCGGAAGCCGGTCGGCTTCACCAGCGGCGATGACTCATAGGCGTAGGTATTGGGCGACAGCGAGGATTTCGGCGTCGGAAACATCAGGTCCTCAAATCGGCAAAGTGCACGTTCAAATACCCCAACGCGAGGGGCCCGCAAAGCGGTTCCTTACAAGTATTGTCGCGATTGATTTTTGCCGCCGCGTCTACTGTTCGAGCACCAGGCGGCCGTTGGCGTATTCGTAGCGCCGCAGCTTGGAGAGAAACGACACGCCCAGCAGGTTCTGTGACAGCGCCTCGTCGGGCAGCACCAGCGCCGGCACGTCGAACACGGTGATGTCGCCGATCTCGATGCGCGACAGCTTGGCCGGCGCGGCCTTCACCTTGCCGTTGGCGGTGGAAACGGTCGCCCTGTAGTCCACCGGCATCGGCCGGATGCCGAGGTAGGCGGCATCCGATTCGCGCAAGGTGACGAGCGAAGCGCCGGTGTCGACCATGAAGTCGAGCCGGCGGCCGTCGACGCGGGCGTCGACGCGGAAGTGACCTTGCCGGTCGCCGTCCACGACCATGCTGTGGCCGGAGTTCACCGGCTCGGGGTCGCGCGTCTGCGACACCGGCTGCACCGCCGCGGCCTGCGGCGTCTCGTTGATCGCATGGTCGGCAAAGCGCGCGGCGTAGCCGCCAACGATCAACACGGCGGCGGCGAAGATCAGTATCTGACGCATGATCGGGCCCGATGTTTGCGCGCGAGCCTCGCACGCAGGCGGCAAAGGCGGTCTTAACATCGCCCCGCGCTTGCCGCGGTGGTGAGCGGGCAGTTAATTCGCTGCGGTGAATTTGAACTATTGCCCGCGCGGCTTGGCGCGGCGGGTGGCGGGGGCGTGCAGCGGATCGTCCGGCCAGGGATGCTTGGGATAGCGTCCGCGCATCTCGGTTTTCACGTCGGCATAGCTGCCGCGCCAGAAGCCGGGCAGATCGCGCGTTACCTGCACCGGCCGGTGCGCGGGCGACAGCAACTCGAGCACCAGCGGCACGCGGCCGCCGGCAATGGTGGGATGCGTGGCAAGGCCGAACAATTCCTGCACGCGAACCGAGACAGTGGGCCCCTGCTCCGCTTCGTAATCGATCGGCACCGCCGAGCCGGTGGGCGCCGTGAAATGGGCGGGCGCCTCGGCGTCGAGACGCTTGCGCAGGTTCCACGGCAGCAGATTCATCATCGCGTCGGATAATGCATCGGCGCCGATTTGGCTGCGCGCGGTCTTGTCCATGAGGAGCGGATCGAGCCAGTCGGCCGCGCTGTGCGCGAGACCTTCGTTCGAAACATCGGGCCATTCTTCGCCTTCCGCCCGGCGCAGGAACTGCACACGGTTCCTGAATTGCAGCGCAGCCTTACTCCACGGAAGCTTGTCGAGACCGACGCCGAGGATGCCTTGCGCCAGAACGTGCGCGGTGCCGGCGTCGGGCGTCACCGGCTTGATCTGTTCGGTGAGCACAAGCGCGCCCAGCCGGCGAGTGCGCCGCGCACGGAGTGAAGCCGAGCCGGCATCGAAGGCGACAACGTCGCGGTCTTCGATCTGGCCGGCGAAGCGCGCCTCGATCTCCTCGGGCGTGATCGGCGCAGCCAGCACGATGCGGCTCGCCGCCGCGCTGCCTGCCAATTCCGCCACCGCCAGAAACGGCTCGCGCGCCAGCGACGAGGCCGCATCGACATTGCCGCCACGGCCATTGGCCAGCAGGAAAGCGCCCGTGCCGCTGCCGCGGCTCTTGGCGATGCGCTCGGGATAAGCGAGCGCGAGCAAACTTCCTTCACCTCCCCCGCTTGCGGGGGAGGTCGACGAGCGAAGCTCGTCGGGAGAGGGCCCCCTCCCCACCCCTCCCCCGTAAACGGGGGAGGGAGCGCGCTGTGCACACGGCAATGTGTCTACAGACGAAGCCCAGCGCTTAGCCATCGTCCGCGCATCCTGTGCGCGGGCCGAGCGGTCGCGGCGAAACTGGTCGAGCCGGTGACGTAGATCGGGGTCATCGCCACCCAATCCACGTTCGGTCAGCACCGCCGCGATCTCGGCGGCTGTCTGGCCCGCGCCCTCGCCCGCCGCATCGACCACTATGCGCGCCAGCCGCGGCGGCAGCGGCAGTGTGCGCAGCTTGCGCCCTTCCCCGGTAATGCGGCCTTGTGCGTCGATGGCGCCCAGTTCAGTCAACAATGCGCGCGCTTCGCTGAGCGTTGCCTGCGGCGGGGAATCGAGAAACGCCAGCTTGCCCGGATCGGCCGCACCCCATTGCGCCAGATCGAGCACGAAGGACGACAGATCGGCGGAGAGGATTTCCGGCCGTGTATAAGGCTCCAGCGACCCCGTCTGCGGCTCGTCCCACAGGCGATAACAAACGCCCGGCTCGGTGCGGCCGGCGCGGCCGCGGCGCTGGTCGGCGGCGGCGCGCGACACGCGCACGGTCTCCAGCCGCGTCAAGCCGACGTCCGGCTCGTAGCGCGGCACGCGCGACAGGCCGCTGTCGATCACCACCCGCACGCCCTCGATGGTGAGCGAAGTTTCCGCGATCGAGGTCGCCAGCACCACCTTGCGCCGCCCCGGCGGCGATGGCGAAATGGCGCGGTCCTGCTCACGTGCATCGAGCGCGCCGTAGAGCGCGACGATGTCCACGCTCGGATCGCGCACGCGCTCCTTGAGCAGCGTCTCGGTGCGGCGGATCTCGCCGGCGCCCGGCAGGAACACCAGAACCGAACCGGTTTCCGCGCGCAGCGCGCGCTCGACCGCATCGGCCACCTGGTTTTCGATGCGCGCGCGCGCATCGCGGCCGAGATAGCGCGTCTCCACCGCAAAGCTGCGGCCATGGCTCTCCACCACCGGCGCATCGTCGAGCAGCGCTGCCACCCGCGCGCCGGCGAGCGTCGCCGACATAACCAGAATTTTCAGATCCTCGCGCAGGCCCTGCTGCACATCGCGCGCCAAGGCGAGCCCGAGATCGGCGTCCAGCGAGCGCTCGTGGAATTCGTCGAACAGCACGGCGGCGATGCCGGCGAGTGAAGGATCGTCGAGCACCAGCCGCGTGAACACGCCCTCGGTCACCACCTCGATGCGCGTGCGCTTGGAAATCTTCGAGCCGAAACGCACGCGCAGGCCGACGGTGTCGCCGACCTGCTCGGCCAAGGTCGCCGCCATGCGCCTGGCCGCCGCGCGCGCCGCCAGCCGGCGCGGCTCCAGCACGAGTATTTTCTTGTCCTTGGCCCACGGCGCGTCGAGCAGCACCAGCGGCACGCGCGTGGTCTTGCCGGCGCCCGGCGGCGCCACCAGCACGGCGCAATTGTTCGCCGTTAGCGCGGCGGTCAAATCGCCGAGCGCGTCATCGATGGGGAGCTTGGCAGTAAATTCGCGCATGGTCTTTATTTCGGCTGTGTTGCCACATCCGCTCATTCCCGCGGAAGCGGGAATCCAGCTTAAGCCACGCACTTGGCCCTGGACCCCCGCTTTCGCGGGGGTGAGCGGAAAAGAAACGTTTAGCGATTTTAGAAGTGTCCAGTCCCCCGCTAACGCGGGGGACGACAACTTTTATTAAACATCAAATCCACAATCATTGTTTCGGCCGCCCCACGCCGGCATAGGCAAAGCCGTGACGGGCGGCCTCCTCCGGCCGATAGATGTTGCGCAGGTCGACCAGCACCGGCCGCTCCATGATCTTCTTCAGCCGCCCGAAATCGAGTGCGCGGAACTGCTCCCATTCGGTGACGATCACCAGCGCGGAGGCGCCCTTTGCGCAATCGTAGGCGTCCTGGCAAAACGCGACATTGCCGACCACGCTTCTCGCCTGCTCCATGCCGGCCGGATCGTAGGCGCGCACCGTGGCGCCCATATCCTGCAGCGCGGTGATCAGCGGAATCGACGGCGACTCGCGCATGTCGTCGGTGTTCGGCTTGAAAGTGAGTCCAAGCACCGCGATCGTCTTGCCGCGCAGCTCGCCGTCCAGCGCCTGCGCGACCTTGCGCGCCATCGCGCGCTTGCGGGCGTCGTTGACCGCCACGACCGCTTCGATGACACGCAAGGGAGCGGCGTTGTCCTGGCCGGTCTTGAGCAGCGCCACCGTGTCCTTCGGGAAGCACGAGCCGCCGAAGCCCGGGCCCGCGTGCAGGAACTTGCCACCGATGCGGTTGTCCAGCCCGATGCCGCGCGCGATCTCCTGCACATCGGCGCCCACTTTTTCCGCGAGATCGGCGATCTCGTTGATGAAGGTAATCTTGGTGGCGAGGAAGGCGTTGGCGGCGTATTTGATCAGCTCGGCGGTGCGCCGGTCGGTGAACAACACCGGCGCGCGATTGAGATAGAGCGGGCGGTAGATCTCGCTCATCACCTCACGCGCACGCGGCTCGGTGGTGCCGACCACGATGCGGTCGGGATGCTTGAAGTCGCGGATGGCGGCGCCTTCGCGCAGGAATTCCGGATTCGACACCACGGCGACGTCGGCGTCAGGGCGCGTCTCGCGGATGATGCGTTCGACTTCGTCGCCGGTCCCCACAGGAACCGTAGACTTGGTGATCACCACGGTGAAGCCGTCGAGCGCGCGCGCGATCTCGTGCGCCGCCTCATAAACGAAGGAGAGATCGGCGTGGCCGTCGCCGCGCCGCGAGGGCGTGCCGACCGCGATGAATACCGCGTCGGCGGCCGCAACTGCGGCCGCAAGCTCGGTGGTGAATTTCAGCCGACCGCCGCGCGCGTTGGCCGCCACCAGGTCGTTGAGCCCCGGCTCGTAGATCGGCATCTCCCCGCGCCCGAGCGCGGCGATCTTGCCCTTGTCCTTGTCGACGCAGGTCACCTCGTGGCCGAAATCGGCAAAGCAGGCCCCGGAAACGAGGCCGACATAGCCGGTGCCGATCATGGCAACGCGCATTGAATGTCCTTATCGAAATCGGCTTTTCAATTCCGGCCGCGGCCGGCGGCGTCTCATAGCAGAGGGCGTCCCGAGTTGCGAGGGCCGCAATTTCTGTGGCCGCCGCGCGTGACAGATTGATTAACGCCGTCCCAGGGGCCACATTCCGCCCATGCCAGCCAGCGCCAAAAGCAAAGCCAACCCGGCGAAAGCCGCACCCGAACCGAAATCCGCCAAGTCGGCGTCGATCGCCTCCGCCAAGCCGGCGGCGCGGCCGTTGAAGAAGGGCGACCACTTGTTCCTGGTCGACGGCTCCTCCTACATTTTCCGCGCCTATCACGCGCTGCCGCCGCTCACCCGCAAGTCGGACGGCTTGCAGGTCAACGCCGTGCTCGGCTTCTGCAACATGTTGTGGAAGCTGCTGGCCGAGATGAAGCCGGAAGAAAAGCCGACCCATCTCGCGGTGGTGTTCGACAAATCCGAAAAGACCTTCCGCAGCGATTTCTATCCCGACTACAAGGCGCACCGGCCGGAGGCGCCGGAGGATCTGCGCCCGCAGTTCCCGCTGATCCGCGAGGCGGTGCACGCCTTCCAGATCCCCTGCCTGGAGCAGGCCGGCTTCGAGGCGGACGACCTGATCGCGACCTACGCGCGGCTGGCCTGCGAGGCCAAGGCGACAACGACGATCGTGTCGTCCGACAAGGACCTCATGCAGCTCGTCGGTAACGGCGTCATCATGTACGACACCATGAAGGACCGCCGCATCGGCCGCGACGAGGTGATCGAGAAGTTCGGCGTGCCGCCGGAGAAGGTGATCGAGGTGCAGGCGCTGATCGGCGACTCGACCGATAACGTGCCGGGCGTGCCCGGCATCGGCGTCAAGACTGCGGCACAGTTGATCGGCGAGTACGGCAACCTCGAAACGCTGCTCAAGCGCGCAAGTGAGATCAAACAAGAGAAGCGCCGCCAGTCGCTGATCGACAATGCCGAGCTCGCGCGCGTGTCCAAGCGGCTGGTCACGCTCGACAAAAATGTGAAGCTCGATGTGCCAGTCGATCAGCTTGCCGTGCATGAGCCGGATTACAAGCATCTCATCGCCTTCCTGAAGGCGATGGAGTTTTCGACCATCACCCGCCGTATCGCCGAGAAGACCGGCATCGATGCGTCACAGGTCGAGGCGGACGCGAAACTCTCTTCTTCATCTCCCCCGCTTGCGGGGGAGGCCGGCACGCGCATTGCGTCAGGAGGAGGAAGCGGCGAACTATTCGCGCGCCCTCCCCAACCCTCCCCCACAAGCGGAGTAGGGCGACCGAGCGGCAATGGCGCGGCGGATGGCGCGCTCACCCCGATTGCCCTCGCCACCTCGCGCAGCGAAGCGGCGCGCACCGCCAAGCTCGATCGCTCCAAATACGAAACCGTCGGCACGCTGGCGCGCCTGAAGGAATGGATTGTGCGCGCGCATGAGGCCGGCATCGTCGCCATCGACACCGAGACCACCAGCCTCGACCCTATGACCGCAACTCTTTGCGGCTTCTCGCTTGCCGTCGCGCCCAACGAAGCCTGCTACGTGCCGCTCGGCCATCGCGACGGTGGCGGCGAAGGCAAAGGCGACCTGTTCTCGCCGGAAGCCAAATTGTGCCCAGGCCAAATCGCCGAGCGCGACGCGCTCGCCGCCATCAAGGCCCTGCTCGAGGACAAGGCCGTGCTCAAGATCGGACAGAACCTGAAATACGACTGGCTGGTGTTCGCCCAGCGCGGCATCGAGATGCGCGGCTACGACGACACCATGCTGATCTCCTACGTGCTCGACGCCGGCAAAGGCGGCCACGGCATGGACGATCTGGCCAAGCGCTGGCTCAACCACGACACCATCCATTTCCAGCACGTCGCCGGCTCAGGCAAAAACCAGGTGACCTTCGACTGCGTCACCATCGAGAAGGCGACCGAATACGCCGCCGAAGACGCCGACGTCACGCTGCGGCTGTGGTACGCGTTGAAGGCGCGGCTTGCAGCCGAACACGTCACCACCGTCTACGAGACGCTGGAGCGGCCGATGCCCGCGGTGCTGGCGCGCATGGAGCGGCGCGGCATTTCCATCGACCGGCAGGTGCTGTCGCGCCTGTCCGGCGAATTTGCGCAGGAACAGGCGCGCCTCGAAGACGAGATCAAGGTGCTGGCCGGCGAGCCGCTTAACCCCGGCTCGCCCAAGCAGATCGGCGACATATTGTTCGGCAAGCTCGGCCTGCCGGGCGGCACCAAGACCAAGACCGGACAATGGTCGACCGGCGCGCGCGAGCTGGAAGACCTGGCGGAACAGCACGAGCTGCCGCGCAAGATCCTCGACTGGCGGCAGGTATCGAAGCTGCGCTCGACTTATACCGAGGCGCTGCCGACTTACGTCAACCCGACCACGCACCGCGTGCACACATCTTATGCTCTCGCTTCGACGTCGACCGGCCGCCTGTCGTCGTCCGAACCGAATTTGCAGAACATACCCGTGCGCACCGAGGACGGCCGCAAGATCCGCCGCGCCTTCGTCGCCGCGCCCGGCATGAAGCTGGTGTCGGCCGACTATTCGCAGATCGAATTGCGGCTCCTGTCCGAGGTCGCCGATGTGCCGGCCTTGCGCAAGGCGTTCCAGGACAAGGTCGACATCCACGCCATGACCGCGTCGGAAATGTTCGGCGTGCCGGTCAAGGATATGTCGGGCGACGTGCGCCGCCGCGCCAAGGCAATCAATTTCGGCATCATCTACGGCATTTCCGCTTACGGCCTCGCCGCGCAGCTCGGCATCGACAAGAACGAGGCCGGCGCCTACATCAAAAAATATTTCGAGCGCTTCCCCGGCATCCGCGACTACATGGACGAGACGCGCGAATTCTGCCGTCAGCATGGCTACGTGCTCACGCTGTTCGGCCGCAGGTGCCACTATCCCGACATCAAAAATTCAAATCCGTCGATCCGCTCGTTCAACGAGCGCGCCGCCATCAATGCGCGCCTGCAAGGGAGCGCGGCCGACATCATCCGCCGCGCCATGATCCGCATCGAGCCGGAGGTTGAGAAGGCCAAGCTGCGCGCGCAGATGCTGCTGCAGGTGCACGACGAGCTGATCTTCGAGGTGCCGGAGAGCGAAGTGAAGAACACCATCACCATCGTCAAAAGCGCGATGGAAGACGCCCCGCATCCTGCGGTGTCGTTGCACGTGCCGCTGCAGGTCGATGCCCGCGCCGCCGACAACTGGGACGAGGCGCATTAGCCCTTTCTCCTCATGGTGAGGAGCGCGGGCGTTGCCCGCGCGTCGCGAACCATGAGACCCGTGAGTGGCCGACCTCGTCCTTCGAGACGCCGCGCTTCGGGCGGCTCCTCAGGATGAGGCGGATCACATCCCCTTCAAAAACTCCTGATAGACATGGTTGCCCTGCAAGGCGTCTGCGCCGGCGCTGGTCAGTTCGTCGACTTGCGCGGCCGGCAAGGTGAACGAGGTCGGCACCTCGTTCAGCGTCTTGGCGCGCTCGGCGCCTAACTGATCGAACGAAACGCGCGTGACGGTGATCTTCAGGTCGCGGCAATTCCATGGTCCGGCCTTGCCGCGCAGACGGGCAACCTCCTCGCGCCTCAAGCCGCAGCGCCAGCGCACCAAGTCTTCGCGCCATTGCCGCATGGTGACTTCGAACGCGGCATAGCTCGAGCGGGTATTGGCGTCGACAACGGTGTCGATCACCGCACCGATCAAGTCCTTGCCGGTCGGGCCCTCCAGCGTCTGCGCCCATTGGCCTTTCGGACCGAGGCCGGCGTCGACGACCAGGAACAGGAAGCGGCGCATGTTCACCGCGTCTTCCGGCCGCAGCGGGCCGTATGGCGTGCCCGATGCAATGCGCGCGATGGTGATTCCGCTCAGCCCGTAATTGTCCACCAGGCCGCCGTCGAGCAGCTTGACATATTTCACGCTGCCGCTGCGCGAGCGTTCCAGCGCCAGGGCGAACGAACGCACGATGGGCGAAGCAGCCGGGCTGTCTGCCGCCTTGGCGATGCTCGGCGGCAGCGGCGTTTTGCATTCGCCCGGGAACGTCTCGATGACGATCGGCGCGAAGGCGCCCGGCACCGCCGCGGAGGCCGCGACCGCGCCGGCAACCGGATATTCGCTGAGATCGCTGCACATGGCGGCGAAGGTCACCGGCGCGAACAGAAACGGCGTGCGGCTGTAGATATCGGTCGCGTTAATCAGCACGATCGGCCGCCCGCGCGAAATCAGATCGGCGTAGGTCGCGCCGTGGAACAGATGCTCGTTGAACCAGTCGCGCAGCTTTGTGTCGTCGTTAATGCCGCCGCCCAGCGCGCGACCGAGATTGATCAGCGAGACGCGGGTGTTGAGCTCCGCCATCAGATCTTGATCGAGGAACTGTTGGCGGAAGTCGTCGAGCGCGGCGCGGCCTTTCAGCCCGAAATAGGCGGCGATGATTGAGCCGCCCGATACGCTCGACACGGCGACAACGTGATCGAGCAGATCGCGGCGCGGACCGGCTCGCGGCGTCGGCGTCCGCGCCAGCTGCTGGAGCACACCAAAAGCGAATGCCGAGGCGCGCGTACCGCCGCCGGAAAACGCCAAACCGATGATATCGCCGTCTTCTATCGGCTGCTCGCGGCCCGCGGCCGCCGCGGCTTGCAAGATGGTGCCGGCAAATGGATTGGCCGACGGCGTGTTGAGCGGCAGGTTATGAACGGTCGCGCACGCTCCAAGCCCGAGCGTGATCGCCGCCATGACAGGCACGAACCGTCTACGCATACTCCTCCACCAGCCGCATTGTAGGAGCCGGTGATTACGCTGTCACTGACGTTTGCGCCGGCGCGCCTTGACCTTGCGCTTTCCTCCACGTGCGACAGGTTTTGCCGCCGCCTTGGCCGGCTGCACAGCAATCGCCTCGATCTCGAACAATCCGCCGGGGCGCGCCAGCGCCGGCACGCCGATCGTCGTCGAAGCGGGCGGCGCAGCCTTGTTGAGGTAGCGGTCGCGCACCTCGCGGAAGGTCGCCATGTTCGCCTGGATATCGACGAGGAAATTGTTGATCTTGACCACGTCGCGCCACGCGGCGCCCGCGGCCTGGAGCGCCAACGTCATGTTCTCGAACGCCTGCGCGCATTGCGCCCGGAAATCGCCCTCGGCTCCAACAAACTTGTTTTCCGTGTCGAGACCGAGCTGGCCCGCAAAATAAATAATGCGCGAAGGCCCGCTCGCTTCGACCAGGTAGCTGTAGCCCGGCGGCTTGGCGAGCGTCTTGGGATTGAGAAAGCGAACTTGTCCGGCCATGGTTTCCCCCAACATCGGTACGCCCTTATCTTCCACGCCGCGGCCGCAGGACGCAAATCGCGGGGTTGCTGTGGGCTGCGGCTATTGATACGCAGCCGCGATGGACCGTGCGATGAAGTGGCTGCTGGGCATTTCACTTGCGGCATGCGTGCTGGCGCCGCAGGCGGCGCAGGCGGCACCTGCGCTCGACGGCGCCGCCATGAGCTGGCCTTGGGCACTGCCTTTCCTCGGTATTCTGCTGTCGATCGCGACCGGCCCGCTGCTTTTCCCGGCGATCTGGCATCATCACTACGGCAAGATCGCCTTCGCCTGGGCCGCGCTGACGCTGCTGCCGCTTGCCGCGGCATTCGGCGTGCCGGCGGCGCTCGGCGCATTCGTGCACGCCGCGCTCGCCGAATATCTGAGCTTCATCGTTCTGCTGTTCGCGCTCTACGTCGTCGCCGGCGGTATCCTGATAACGGGCAATCTCGGCGGCACGCCGCGCGCCAATGCCGGCGTCCTCGCATTCGGAACGGCGATTGCCAGCATCGTCGGCACGACCGGCGCGTCGATGATCCTAATCCGGCCATTGATCCGCGCTAACGCCACGCGGAAAAACAACGCGCACGTCGTCATCTTTTTCATCTTCCTGGTCGCCAATATCGGCGGCGCGCTCACTCCGCTCGGCGATCCGCCGCTGTTCGTCGGCTTCCTGCGCGGCGTCGGATTTTTCTGGACCGCGCAGCATATGTGGCTGCAGACGGCGATCGTCGCAGTGTTGGTGCTGGCAATCTTCTTCGCTCTCGACAGCTGGAAATTTCACCGCGAAACCGCGGCGGTTGCCGGCAGCGCGCGGACGCCCATCAAAATCCGCGGGCGACGCAATATCGCGCTGATCGCCCTCATCATCGCGGCGATCCTGACGTCGGCGACATGGAACTCCGGTATCGAATTCGACATCTATGGCACACACCTCGCGCTGCAAAACGCTCTGCGCGACGCAGTGCTCGTACTCATCGCACTGCTTTCGCTGTGGCTCACGCCGGGCGAGCACCGCAAGGCCAACGATTTCACCTGGGAGCCGATCCGCGAAGTCGCCATCCTGTTCGCCGGCATTTTCGCCGCCATCATCCCGGTGATGGCAATGCTGCAAGCGGGCCGCGACGGCACGTTCGCCTTCCTGCTGCAAGCAGTCACCGCGCATGACGGCACGCCGCACGGGGCCGCCTATTTCTGGCTGACCGGTGTTTTGTCCGGCTTCCTCGACAACGCGCCGACTTATCTCGTGTTCTTCGAGCTTGCGAGCGGCGACGCCAAGGAGCTGATGGGGCCGCTCGCCGGCACCCTGGCCGCCATTTCGATGGGCGCGGTCTACATGGGCGCGCTCAGTTACATCGGCAACGCGCCGAACCTGATGGTCTACGCCATCGCCGGCGCGCAAGGCGTGCGCATGCCGAGCTTCTTCGGCTACGTGTTGTGGGCGGTCTGCGTGCTGGCGCCGCTGTTCGTGATTCTGACCCTGCTGCCGATCGCGCCGATTTTGAACTTGCCTTGACTTGCGCATGGGCATGCCTGAGCTTTCGGTCTACGAAGGGTGCGGCTGGCCGCAGAAGCCATAAGCGCCCGCGAATGGGGGGAATTCGGCCATGACCGCGCACGCGGCGTCTCACGTATTTTTCGGCCTCGATCCGATGTGGGTGTCCACCTGCGTCCTCGCCGCCACCTACGCCATCATCATGTCGGAGAAGGTCAATCGCGCGATCGTCGCGCTGATTGGCGCCGGCGTCATGATCGTGGTCGGCGTGCTCGACCAGGAAGAGGCAATCCACGGCATCGACTGGAACACCATCGGCCTGCTCACCGGCATGATGATCCTGGTGTCGATCTCGCGCCGCTCCGGCATGTTCCAGGCCATGGCGGTGTGGTCGGCGCGCGCCGCCAAGGCGCACCCTGCCGGCATCCTGTTCATCTTGCAGATCACCACTGCGGTGCTGTCGGCTTTCCTCGACAACGTCACCACCGTGCTGCTGATCGTGCCGGTGACGCTGGCGATCTGCAAAACGCTCAAGGTGCCGGTCTACCCGTATTTGTTCTCCGAGATCTTCGCTTCCAACATCGGCGGCACCGCCACATTGATCGGCGACCCGCCCAACATCCTGATCGGCTCGCAAGCCGGCTTGTCGTTCAACGAATTCGTGTATCACCTCACGCCGGTGATCATCATCGTCATGGTGGTGCAGGCGGTCATCATCCATTTCCTGTGGGGCAAGGATCTCAAGGCTTCGGCCGCCGCTGAAGAGCGCGTGATGAAGATGAAGCCGGCCGATTCGATCGAGGACTGGCGCCTGCTCAAGCAGTCGCTCGCTGTGCTCGCCATCGTGATGGTCGCCTTCGTGCTGGCGCGTCCATTGCACCTCGAGCCCGCCACCATCGCCATGTCGGGCGCGGCGATCCTGATGCTGCTCGACAACTGGGTGCATCTGTCCGAGAAGGCCGCGCACAATATCCATCAGACCTTCGGCGACGTGGAATGGATCACTATCTTCTTCTTCATCGGCCTGTTCGTGGTCGTGCACGGCGTCGATGTCGGCGGTCTGCTGCGATTGCTCGCCAACAAGCTGGTGGCGGCGACCGGCGGCAACATGGCGAACGCCGGCTATTCAATCCTGTGGGCCTCGGCCTTCCTGTCGGCAATCGTCGACAACATTCCCTTCGTTGCCACCATGATTCCGCTGATCAAGAGCATGGCGCCGGCCTACGGCGGCGCCGACAAGATCGAGCCGCTGTGGTGGTGCCTGTCGCTCGGCGCCTGCCTCGGCGGTAACGGCACACTGATCGGCGCATCCGCCAATCTGACCGTCGCCGGCATTTCCGAGCGCAACGGCGTGCCGTTCCGCTTCATGACCTACACGTTCTACGCCATGCCCATGATGATCGTGTCGGTGGCCATCTGTAATGTCTACATCTGGTGGCGCTACTTCTGAGCACGCTTTGTTAACCGCGACGCCATCGGCAACTTTCCGCGTTCCGGGACGTTAAGTCCTGCGGCTTCTTATGAAAGCGCCTGCAGGAGCGTTCGGATGGACGGCAAGACGGCATTGTTGCGCGCAAGCGGCGCTATCGCGGCGGGGCTGGTGATGATCGCCGCCGCGGTGCCCGCGCAAGCCGGCATCTTCGAGCGCTTTTTCGACGACTTGAGCAGCGCGCTGCACGCCCCGGCGCAATTGCCGGACGCGGTGCGCGATTTCACATCGCCCGTCGAGCTTCGTCCGGAACGCGCCACCAATCCGTCCGGTCAGGTCGAAGGCGGCCCCGCCAAAGCCTTCTGCGTGCGCACCTGCGACGGCCATTACTTCCCGGTGCTGGCGCATCCCGGCTTGAGTGCCGCCGATGCCTGCCATGCCTTCTGCCCCGCGAGCCAGACCGTCATCTATTCCGGCGGCACGATCGATGGCGCGGTCGCGCATGACGGCAGCCGCTATGCCGACCTGCCCAAGGCGTTCGCCTATCGCCAGCAACTGGCCGCCGGCTGCACCTGCAACGGCCACGACCAGTTCGGCCTGGCGCACATCGACATCGGCAACGACCCGACGCTCAGGCCAGGTGATGTGGTGTCGACCGCCAAAGGCATGGCCGCCTTCACCGGCCGCCAGAATCAGACCGCGCAGTTCACGCCGGCCGGCAACTACCCGCATTTCTCCAAGGAATATCGCAGCCAGCTTTCGTCGATGGAGCGCGGCACCCCGCGCTGAGCCAATTTCGCCCCAAACCGGCCTTAACGCTTGCGCCGAATCGCGCTTGACGACAGCAGGGCGTCGGGCAGATTGGCGCGCGAACCCTGTGGCGAGGCGACCTTCACGATGCGCAAAACGGCATTGCAATGGGCGGCGGTCCTGCTGGCGACCCTCGTAACGGCGGGGCCGGCAATGGCCGCTCCGCGCTGCCAGAACACCGCCAACTTCGAGCATTGGCTGGCGGACTTCAAGAAAGACGCGCTGGCGCAGGGCATCTCGCCGAAAGTGTTGGCCGAGGCGTCTCCCGATCTCACCTTCGACCCGGTCATCATCCGCCGCGATCAGGGTCAGGCGGTGTTTAATCTCACCTTTCTGCAATTCTCCGACAAGCTCATTGCCGGCTACCGCATGCAGAACGGCACGGACGCGATGAAGAAGAACGCGGCGGTGTTCGCGCGCGTCGAGAAGGAATATGGCGTGCCGGCGCCGGTGCTCACCGCCTTCTGGGGACTGGAGAGCGATTTCGGCAAAATGTTCGGCAACTACCGCATCCTGCGCGCGCTCACCACGCTCGCCTATGACTGCCGCCGTCCCGATTTCTTCCGTCAGCAATTGCTCGACGCGCTGCGCATCGTCCAGCGCGGCGACCAGCACATCGACGAAATGATCGGCGACTGGGCCGGTGAGTTCGGCGGCATGCAATTCACCGCGTCGGACTATCTCAAGAACGCGGTCGACTTCGACGGCGACGGCCGCCGCGATCTCATCCACAGCGTCCCCGACACGCTCGCCTCCGCCGCCAATTTCCTGGTCAGCCTCGGCTGGCAGCGCGGCCAGCCCTGGCTGCAGGAAGTACACGTGCCGCAGACTCTGAAGTGGGAAGAGGCCGACCTCAATATCCAGCATCCGGTCTCGCAGTGGGCGGCCTGGGGCGTGCGTCCGGTTTACGGCAAGCTGCCGGACGGCGCGCTGGCGGCATCACTGCTGCTGCCGATGGGACGCCACGGCCCGGCCTTCCTTGCCTATCCGAATTTCAAGGCCTTCCTCGGCTGGAATTCCGCCTTCGTCTATTCGACGACGGTCGCCTATTTCGCCACGCGCCTGAACGGCGCGCCGGTGGTCGATCATTCCGCGGCGAAGACCGTCGTGGCGCTGTCAACCGAGCAATTGATGGAACTGCAGCGGCTGCTGACCAAGCAGGGCTATGACGTCGGCGAGCCCGACGGCAAGCTCGGCAATGCGACGCGCGCGGCGGTCAAGAAGGCGCAAATCAAGGCCGGTTTGCCGGCCGACTCCTGGCCGACGCCGGAACTGGTCGCGAAGCTGCGCGGTGGCTAACTCCGACGATCACCGCCTTATTTGAAGAATTTGCGCCGCAGACCGCGGCTGGCGGCAGTTTTCGCGCTTGCGAAATATCAATGCCAGCGCCGGCAAGATGACCATTCTTTCATATTCGATCACATCCGCATGATCGCGCGCCGGTTTGGCGCGGCTTGGCCGTTGATTGGGTTGGGCGGATTCGGGCGGGCTTTGTGGAGGACGGGATATGAAACAATTTTCGGCGCGTCTGGCCGTCATGGCTGCGCTGGTTGCCGGGCTGGCGGTGATGCCGCTGAGCGCCGGAGCGCAGGACCACGGCAAGCAGCAAGGGAAATCGGCGCCCGCTAAAGG
>Ga0335081_10009516_pt1 | contig 15653 bp, 16 predicted proteins | sample Lox_Sample_35_FD_206713 | JGI IMG/M metagenome (GOLD analysis project Ga0335081, IMG submission 206713) | Soil microbial communities from Loxahatchee National Wildlife Refuge, Florida, United States - Lox_Sample_3.5 | ecosystem: Environmental > Terrestrial > Soil > Wetlands | place: USA... | reverse complement strand
CGCCCGGCCGGCGCTGGCGGATTCACTAGCATCCAGCTTCAAACTCGTCTACACCACCCTGTACAACAAGTACTTCGTGGACGAGATCTACAACGCCACGGTAGTCAAACCGGTGGTGCAAGGTTCCGCCACCGTGCTCTGGAAAGGCGTGGATGCGGGATTGATTGACGGCTCCGTCAACGGCGTCGGCGAGCGGGCACGCAACATCGGCAGCTTGCTGCGATTGCTGCAATCCGGCAACATCCGCAGTTACGCCACCTGGGTCCTGTTCGGGTCAGTGGTATTGATCGTGGCCATGGCGATTGCCAGCATCGGTTCTGCGGGAGGGTTCCAATGAACCTCCTGCTTCTGGTTCTGCTGCTGCCGCTGGCCGGATTCCTGGGCGCGCTGTTGATCCCCCGCTCGTCTCCCGATGGCAGCCGCAACTGGTCGATCGGCGTTTCGCTGGTCACGTTCCTGGCCTCGCTCGGATTGCTGGCCTGGTTCGACCGCGGTCTTGGCGGCGATCAGTTTACCGTGGACTTGCCTTGGATCACCGCGCCCGACATCCACTTTCACATCGCCGCAGACGGCGTCAGCCTCTGGCTGGTGTTGCTCTCCACGTTCCTGACGCCGATTTGCGTCCTGATCTCCTGGCGTTTCATTCAAAGCCGGGTCAAAGAGTTCTACGCCTTCCTGCTTCTGCTGGAGTTCGGCCTGATCGGCGTCTTCATCGCGCAGGACCTGTTCCTGTTCTACGTGTTCTGGGAAGTTTCGCTGGTTCCCATGTACTTCCTGATCGGGATCTGGGGCCACGAACGCCGCATCTACGCCGCGGTGAAGTTCTTCCTGTTCACCATGGCCGGTTCGGTGTTGATGCTCGCCGCGATCATTTACCTGTACAACCGCACCCAGACGTTCAGCTACGCAACCATCCTGGACATGCTCGCAAGCGGCAGGCTCACGTTCTCGGCAAACGAACAGATGTGGCTGTTCCTGGCGTTTTTCGTGGCGTTTGCGATCAAGGTTCCGCTGTTCCCGCTTCATACCTGGCTCCCGGACGCTCACGTGGAAGCTCCTTCCGCCGGGTCGGTGATGCTGGCGTCCGTGATGCTGAAGATGGGAACGTTCGGCATCCTGCACTACTGCCTGCCGCTGTTCCCCGGCGCGGCGCACCAGTGCGCACCGTGGATTGCGGTGCTGGCGATTATCGGAATCGTCTACGGCGCCCTGGTCTCGATGGTGCAGCCCAACCTCAAAAAGCTGGTAGCCTACTCCTCCGTTAGCCATCTGGGCTTCGTCGTGTTGGGAATTTTCTCCTTCACCCAGATGGGCCTCGACGGCGCCGTCTACCAGATGCTGAACCACGGCGTCTCCACCGGTGCCCTGTTCGTGCTGGTCGGATTGCTGTACGAGCGGCGCCACTCCCTCGCCATCGCCGATTACGGCGGCGTGGCGACAGCGGCGCCCTGGCTTTCCACTGTGTTCCTGATTACGACCTTGGCCAGCATCGGGTTGCCCATGCTGAACAACTTCGTCGGCGAATTCCTGGTGCTGCAGGGGACCGCCATCGCCAATTACAACTGGACCATTTATGCCGCCATCGGCGTGATCCTCTCGGCCTGCTACATGCTCTGGATGTACCAGCGGGTGTTTTACGGCGAGACCCGCGACGAGGTGCGGCATCATGTGACGGACCTGCGCTTGCGCGAGTGGGCCGCGGTGATTCCGTTGGTCATCATGATGGTGTGGATGGGAGTGTATTCGCAATCGTTCCTGCCGCCGGTGAGCAAGACCACGGCCCGCGTGCTGGATCAGGCCCAGATCAACGTGCCGTTCCGCGTGCAGGCGCGGCCGAACACGGAGGTGGCCCGTGCCCGTTAGCGCCGTGGCCAGCGTCTCCGACCTCATCCGCTTCCTGCCGGAAATGATCCTGACGGTCATGGGCACCCTGCTGATGGTGCTCGATCCCGTGCTGCGCAGGCGGTCTTCACAGCTATACGGCCACCTGAGCATCCTGGCCTTCGCGGCAGGAATCGGCGGAGCGGTTTATGCCTACACCCAGGCGGGACCGGCCTTCGGCGGCATGCTGGTGGTGGACGGTTTCGCGACGTTTTTCCGCGTGCTGGTGATGGTTGTCGGGATTCTCACGGTTCTGCCGTCTTATAGCTTCCTGGCGCGCCAGGACGCCGAAACCAGCGAGTACCACGCATTGCTGCTGTTCTCCATCGCTGGCCAATGTCTGATGGCAGCGGCCAACGAGCTCATCATCGTTTTCATCGGGCTGGAAATCTCTTCCATCGCCAGCTACGTACTGGCCGGTTATCTCCGCGCCGACAAGCGCGCGAACGAAGCCTCGCTCAAATATTTCCTGCTCGGGTCGTTTGCGACCGCGTTCTTCCTCTATGGTGTGGCCTTGATTTATGGCACTACCGGCTCGGTCAACCTCACCGCCGTTCGGGCCGCAATCACAGGGCAGGACGCGCCTCCCGTGGTGTTCATAGGCCTCGCGGCGGCGCTCATGTTCGTCGGGCTGGGATTCAAAGTGTCGGCGGCGCCGTTCCAGATCTGGGCGCCGGACGTCTACCAGGGCGCGCCCACGCCGGTCGCGGCGTTTCTCTCAGCGGGTCCCAAGGCCGCCGCATTCGCGGTATTCCTGCGGATCTTCCTTACCGCCTTCGAGCCCATCGGCGGCGGGTGGGAGCCGCTGGTATGGCTGGCGGCGCTGCTTTCGATGACCATCGGCAATTTCGCGGCGCTCCAGCAAACCAACGTCAAGCGGATGCTGGCCTACAGCTCGATCGCGCACGCCGGCTATGTGCTGGTGGCCCTCACCGCGCGTTCCTCGATCGGCTCTGCCGCAGCAATGTTCTACCTGGCCAGCTACGCCTTCATGAACGTTGGAGCGTTTGCGGTGGTGAGCTACCTGTCGGGCCGCGGCGAGCAGTATCAGAACATCGACGATCTCGCCGGCCTAGGGCAGAAACAGCCGCTCGCCGCGGCCATGTTCACGATTTTCCTGCTCTCGCTGATCGGCGTGCCGCTCACCGGCGGCTTCTTCGGCAAGTTCTACATCTTCAAGGCCGCGCTGGAATCGCACCTGATTTGGCTTTCCGTGCTGGGCCTGCTCAACAGCGCCGTGGCAGCGTACTACTACCTGCGCATTCTGGTGATGATGTACATGCACGAGCCTGGCCAGGCCGCGTCGAACGCGGAGCCGCTGACACCCGGATTGCGCCTGGCTCTGATTCTGCCGGCTGCCGGCACGCTGTTCCTGGGCATCTTCCCGACCTGGGTGCTGGATTTTGCGGGAAGATCCGCCATGCTGGTGAGGTAGCGATCGCGGCCGGAAGCCTCGCCGCCGAATCCGGCTCCTACTTGGCGGATTTCGCCGTCAAATCGCGCGCCTTGGCTGCGTCGGCGTCCGCTCCCGCTTTGTCGCCGCTGGCTTTGCGCGCGGAACTGCGGTTGAGATACGCGTTCGCATAGGCCGGATTCAAACGAATGGCGGCGTCGAAATCGGAGATCGCTTCCGCGACCTGCTTGAGACGGAAATGCGCGTAGCCGCGTGCGTTGTACGCCATTGACAACGACGGATCCAACTTCAGAGCTTCATTGAGTTGCTCGATGGCTTCGGCGAAGTGCTCGTCCTGCAAAAGCTTGCGGCCGCGAGCGTGATACTCCGCAGCGCTGACAGCCGGCCCGGCGGCCGCAAGTGCAGTCGTAGGGGGCGTAGCTGGAGGTGCCGTCGCGGCAGGTACAGCGACCGGTGGCGCCTGTTGCTCAGCCTTCGGCGGCTGCACCGGCTCCTGCTTCTGCTCCGGGTGCGGCTCCGGCTTGGATTCCGGCTTCGGTGGAGCCGCTGGCGCACCTGGCAGGGTCATGGAGATAGTATCGGGAGTAGCTTCTTTCGCCAGCGCCTTCGCCACAATTTCGTCTACCTTTGTCTGGGCCTTGCCAAGCAGGTCCTGTATTTCCCGGCTGCGCGGGTCCAGGCGCGCTGCCTGCTTCAAGTCCGAGAGCGCCTCATCGTATCGGCCCAGCAGGAAGTAAGCGTTGCCCCGGGCCGTCCAGCCGAGCGGATTGCCAGGGTCCAGGTTGATGGCCGTGGTGCGGTCTTCAATGCCTTTGTCGTGCTGGCCAAGGAGGTGGTAGGAGCTGCCACGAGCGACGTACGCATCCGCGTTCCTGGGATCGATTCGTACCGCTTCATCGCGGTCCTGCAGAGACTCCGGATACTTCTGGTCGCGCGCGTACACGGCGCCGCGCGCCAGGTACAGCCGCCAGTCTTTGGGGTCGCGGTGGATGGCTTCGCTGTAATCGTCGATCGCCCCGGCGTCGTCGCCCAAGCGTTCGTGGACCGCCCCGCGAACGCGCCAGGCACGGGCATCCTCGCCGTTAAGTTTCAGCGCAGCGGTCAGATCCTGCTCGGATTGCGCAAAATCGCCGACCCCGGCATTAGCCAGCGCCCGCTCAACCAAAACAGTTTCATAGTCCGGCTTTCGCCCGAGACAAAGGTTGAAGTCCTCAATGGCGTCGCGGTACTTGCCCTGCGCGGCCAGCGCCATGCCGCGGCCCTTATACGGTTCCGGGTTATCGAGGCGCAGCTTGATAGCCTGCGTGAAGTCATCGATGGCCTGGTCGTATTGCTTCAGGGCCAGGTAAGCCATGCCGCGGCCGGTGTAGGTCTCGGTGCGTTCGAGCTTGAGGCTGATGGCGGTGGTGAAGTCCTGCGCGGCGCGCTCGGGCTGATTGTTGGCGGCACACAGTTCGCCGCGCGCTGCGTAAGCCTGGGCGTCGCCCGGCATGACTTTGATGGCCTGGTCCAGGTCCGCCGCGGCTTTTTCCCGGTCGCCGGCCGCCAGATAGTCCTTTGCTCGCGCGCACAGCGCGTCGGCATTGCTGGCGTAGGCCTGGATGGCCTCTGTGTATGCCGCGATGGCCTCGTCCCGCCGCCCGGCTTGGTCGGCACGCTGGCCCTGGCGGTAGGCGGTCTGAGATTTCTTCTTGTCGGGCTTCGTTTCCTGCCCGTTGACCGAAAGGATCACACCGGATATGGCAATCGATAGTATGATCCGCGCCACGCGGTAATTCCGTTTACACATGAGCGCTCTGCAAATAGTGTACACTCGGAGCGTAGTCGAAATTCCGCTGGTGTTCGGGAAGCTGGTGAGAATCCAGCACAGCCCCGCTACTGTAAGCGCGGAGGACCTTTCGACAATGCCACTGTTCCGGCGACGGAATGGGAAGGCCGAAAGGTCCGGCGATGCGCAAGTCAGGAGACCGGCCGGCGGGATCAGACCGCGCAGCTCTCTAGGGAGGAGCTTTCAATGCGGACATGCGTCTCAGGCCTGCTGGCCCTCTATTCAGCTTTTTCCGCCTGCCTCGCGGCCGCCGAGGTCAAAGGTACGGTTGTCGATCCATCCGGAGCGCCCGTTGCCGGCGCTCAAATCTTTGTCGTGAGCCGCCTGGGCGTAGAGGCGCAGACCGCCGCTTCGGCCAACGGCACTTTCGACCTGCAAGTGGCGAACACCACGGGCGCCCGGCTCATCATCACCGCGCCCGGTTTCAGCACGGTGAACCTTCCGATGGAGCCGGCGGTTTCCGTGAAGCTCGAAATCGCTCCGCAAGTGGATTCGGTGCGCGTCGTCGGCTCGGCCCTCGACGTTGCCGCCACTCAACAAGGCAGTAGCCTGAACATCATTCCGGGCGCGGAGATCCGGCAGCGCAATGAACCATACGCCATGGACCTTCTGCGGTATATCCCGGGCCTGGAGTTCAATCAGAGCGGCGGGCCCGGCAGCGTCTCCAGCCTGTTTCTGCGCGGCGGCGACTCCGATTTCAGCCTGGTGCAAATCGATGGCGTGCCGGTGAACAAGTTCGGCGGCGCATTCGACTTCGCCCACATCCCGTCGGAGGCGCTGGGGAGCATCGACGTGATCCGTGGGCCGCAGTCGGCGGTCTACGGCTCCTACGCCAATAGCGGCGTGATCGACTTCATCACGCGCCAACCCGGCGCCGCGCCCCAACTCGATCTGCTGGCCGAGGGCGGAACGTTCAGGGAGCACCGCTTCGGAATTACCGGCTCGGGAACTCTCGCCGGGTTCGGCATCCTGGCATCGGCCTCGCGCGCCGATACCGATGGGCCGGTCGCCAACAGCGATTACCACAACGAAGACGCGCTTTTGAACGTCACGCGGCGGTTCGCCCGGCAGCAATTCTCGCTGCACGCCGGCATCGATGCCAACAACGCGGGCGAGCCTGGCCCTTGGGGATCCGATCCCAAGCACACCTTCACCGGCATCGACACCATCAGCCGCGCCAAGAACAACTTTTCGGACTACGGCGTGCACTACGAAGCCGATCTGTCGAGCCGCGTGCGGCAGGAGTTATTCGGCGGCTTCTTCCTGGAGAACAGCGGCTTCACCAGCCCCTACGGTTTCAGCTATGACGATTACCTCCGCGGGCAAGGCGAAGCCCGCACGGTCGTGAGCGTGACGCGGCACTACGTAGCTGCGTTCGGCGTGGCCGCGGGACGAGAAAACGTCAAGAATACTTACATCACCGACGCCGGCTTCGAGAGTTTTCCCATCCGCCGGGACGACCTGGCCGTCTACCTCGAAAACCGCTTCGAATTCGGCGGGCGCCTGTTCCTGAATGCCGGCGTGCGCGGCGAATGGATCAGGACGGCTGCCATCCCGCCGGACGGATTCTCCCGCCCCTTCTTTCCGCAAAACACCATCTCCCGCGCCAACCCCAAAATCTCCGCCGCTTATGTGCTGCGGCAGGGGGACTACGGCACGCGCCTGCACACGTCCTTTGGAACCGGCATCCGCCCGCCCAGCGGGTTCGAACTGGCTTTCACCGATAACCCGCAACTCAAACCGGAGCGTACGCGCAGCGTCGACGCAGGCGTCGAGCAGAGCCTGCTGCGCAATCTGCTCTCGCTCGATGCCACCTACTTCTATAACCGCTACTACGACCTGATCGTCACCCTGGGCGGCTCTCTCGCGACCTTGAGCCACTACCAGTCCGCCAATCTGGCCAACTCGCGCGCCCAAGGGGCGGAGTTCTCAGCCACGCTGCGCCCGGCGCGATCGGTGTTCGTGACCGGATCTTACACGCTGCTCGGAACGCGAATCCTGTCGCTCGATGGCACCAGCAATCTGGCGCCAGTTCCCTTCCAGGTGGGACAGGAGCTGACGCGGCGCCCGGAGAACTCGGGCAGCGTGGTGGCCGCGTATTCGCGCGGCCGCGTCACGGCCGGCGTGACCGGGTACTTCCGCGGCAAGACATTATATGAAGAGCCTACCTATGGGGCTTCCGACGGGTTGTTCTGGAACCCGGGGTTCGCTAATGTGGGGATCAACTTGAACTACGCGCTGGGCCGGGGAGTGACGGCGTACGGTAATCTGCGCAACGCCCTGAACTGGCACTATGAAGAAGTATTTGGCTACCCTTCGCCGCGCCTGAATTTCGTGGCGGGGATGAAGTGGACCCTTGCGAGGGCGCAATGAATCGCTGCTCTCTTACGAACACGGCCAGACCCACCCTCGGAGCCGCGACCGTCAGGGAGCGGAGAGTTCCACCGGACGTAAGCCGGAGTTCTTCATGACCAAAGAACCCTTCGACGAACCAAGAATCGCCATCAACCGCGTCTATACCCGGCAGGGCGACCACGGCGACACGAGCCTTGCCGGGGGCCAGCGCGTCCCCAAGGACGCGCCGCGCATCGAGGCCTACGGCACGGTGGATGAGCTGAACTCATTCCTCGGGGTGGCGCGCGCCACCGTGATGGAAATGGCTGCCGCCGAGCCGCGCCTCCACGCGCTGGCCGCTATCCTGCTCCGCGTGCAGCACGAGCTGTTCAACCTAGGCTCGATCCTGGCCACGTTGCCCGAGGACGTGCACCCCAAGCAGGCGCGGGTCACGGAAAAAGAGGTGGCGCAGCTCGAGTCGGAGATGGACCAGATGAACGAAGAGCTGGCGCCCTTGCGTTCCTTTGTTCTTCCGGGCGGCAGCCGGCTGAACGCGGCGCTGCACATCTCTCGGACCGTCTGCCGCCGTGCCGAACGGGCCGCGGTGACTCTGGCGCGCTCCGAAAACATTCCCCGCGAGGCCATCCGCTATCTGAACCGTCTGAGCGACGCGCTGTTTGTCTGGAGCCGGTGGGCCAGCCACGTCACTGGCGCGCCGGAAACTTTGTGGGAACCGAATCAAGCCGCCTCGGGGCGGAGTGATGGATAATAAGGAAAGTCGTGGGTAAGGAGGAAGCAATGGAGAAGAATTCGGCAAGACCGTTGGCCATTAGCCTGACCGTGCTGGGTGGTCTCGCGCGCATGGCGCAGAACCTGAATTACGCGCCCGTGGGCGCCTTGAGTCTGTTCGCCGGCGCGCGTCTGCGCGGCTGGCAGGCGTACGCGCTGCCCATCGTGCTTATGGCCGTGACGGACCCGTTCCTGGGCGGGTACTCCTTCGCGACGCCGTTCGTGTACGCCAGCTTCCTGATCAGCGTGTGGATCGGCTCGCGCCTCCGCTCCACCGAGAACCCCGCCTGGATCGGTGCTGCGGCCCTCGCCGGCAGCGCCCAGTTCTTCTTGATCACCAATTTCGCTGTCTGGCTTGGCTCCACGCACACCTACGCCCACACTCCGGCGGGATTGCTGGCCTGCTACACTGCCGCCATTCCTTTCTTCCGGCACACGCTGCTTTCCGACCTGATCTATGCGGCGGTGTTCTTCGGGCTGCACGCGGTGCTGAGCCGCACGGTGGTCCGGTCGGAGCGCGTGGCGGTTCAAGCGGCATAGCGTGAGAACTCTGCTTGCCTGGAGTTCCGGCAAGGATAGTGCCTGGACGCTCGACACCCTGCGGCGGCAGGGCGCCGATGTGGCGGCGCTTTTGACTACCATCAACCAGAGCGCCGACCGCGTGGCTATGCACGGCGTGCGGCGATCGCTAGTGGAAGCGCAAGCCGAAGCAGTCGGCGTTGCTCTGTGGGCCATCCCACTGCCCCAGCCCTGCACCAACCAGGACTATGAATCCCGCATGTCCGAAGCCTGCCGGCGCGCCGTGGCCGAGGGCTACGGCGCCATTGCCTTCGGAGATCTCTTTCTGCGCGACGTGCGCGAGTACCGCGAGCGGCAATTGGCCGGATCGGGCCTCGTGCCGCTGTTTCCGCTCTGGGAGCGGCCCACCGCCACACTGGCCAGGGAGATGATCGCCGCCGGGTTGCGCGCGCGCATCACCTGCGTCGATACCAAAACGCTGGAACCTGCCTTTGCCGGGCGCGAGTTCGACGGCGAATTCCTGCGCGACCTGCCGCCCTCCGTCGACCCTTGCGGCGAAAATGGCGAGTTCCACACGTTTGTCTACGACGGTCCGGGATTTCGCAGTCCCATCGCCGTTCAGTGCGGTGACACCCACAGCGCCGGCGACTTTGTCTACAGGGACCTACTCCCGTGCCCCGCATCGTCTCGTTGATCGCCAGCGCCACCGAAATCGTCCACGCTCTCGGGCAGTTGGAAAACCTGGTGGGGCGCTCGCACGAGTGCGACTACCCGGAAGCGGTGAAATCTCTGCCCGTTTGCACGCGGCCGCGGATCGCCGTGGATGCCGACAGCCGCGAAATCGATCGCCTCGTGAAAGAATCGGCCCGCACGGCAATCTCAATCTATGAAGTCTTCGAAGAGACCATCGAGCGGTTGCAGCCGACCCATATCCTGACGCAAATCCAGTGCGAGGTGTGCGCCGTGAGCCTGCGTGATGTCGAGCGGGCGCTCGCGCGAGGCATGCAAGGGCAGCCCAGGATCGTCTCGCTCCAGCCTGATTCCTTAGCTCAAATCTGGGAGGACGTGCGCCGCGTGGCGCGGGCGCTGGACATTGAACAGGCCGGGGAAGCTGTGGTCTGTGCGCTGCAGAACAGGATGAACCAGCTCTGCGCTGCTCAGCCTACCGGTGGCAATAAGCCCCGGGTTGCCTGCATCGAATGGTTGGAGCCGCTCATGGCGGCGGGAAACTGGACTCCCGAACTGATCGAATTGGCCGGCGGCATCAACCTTTTCGGCCAGCCTGGCAAGCATTCGCCGTGGATGACCTGGGAACAGTTGGCGGAGGCCGATCTGGACGTGCTGGTGATCGCGCCCTGCGGATTCGATCTGGCGCGCACCGCGCAGGAGATGCATTGGTTGACCGACCGCCCCGGCTGGCCGAGTTTGCGCGCCGTGCGCAATCGCCGCGTCTATCTCGCGGATGGCGACCAGTACTTCAACCGCCCCGGTCCGCGCGTGGTCGAAACACTCGAAGCACTCGTGGAAATGTTCGATCCGGATCGGCATCCGATGCGTCTTCGCGGAATCGCTTGGCGCGATATGATGAGCTTGTGACATGGCGCTGATCGCGGTTTCGGGTCATCCGGGGTGCCGGTTTGAAGAGGTGGCGCGCATCAGCGCGCAGCGGCTCGGGTTCGAGCTGCTGACGCAGTCCCGGGTGAGAGTTCTCACCGACGAAGAATTCGGTGCCAACGCCCGCATCCCAGACAAGGCCTACCCCAGCCTCGTAACTTCGATCCTGGCGCGCGTGGCCACCGAAGCGCACGTCGTCTACTGCGCGGTGGGCGGCGAGCTGCAGGCGCGGCACTTCCCCGGTATGCTCCGCGTGCATGTAGTGGCGCCCGAAAACATCCGCATCGGCAACCTGATGCTCGATAGCCGCATGGAACGGGCCGCCGCCCGCCAGCTCCTCCTGCAGCTCGAAGCCGAGGTTCGTGCCGACCGCAAGGCCAAGTTCGGCAAGACTAAGGCTACCGCGGACTTGTTCGATCTCGTGCTCAACGCCGAATCGCTCACTTCCGAGCAGATGGCGGAGTTGATCGAGACCACCGTCACCACCACCGGCCTCAAAGAGCGCGGTTTTCTCTCGGCCGCCGCCGAAGCCCAGCTCCAGTTTCAGATGCGTCTCAAGTTGGCCCGCTACGGCATCGTGCCCCCGGGTCACGTGACCCTGCGCAAGAAGATATTCGCCCACCAGAGCGAGGAGATGTTCGCCAACCTCCTGGACTTCTATCGCATCGCCTGGGAGTACGAACCGCGCAGCTTCCCCATCCAATATGACCGCGATGGCACAGTGCTCGAGTCCTTCACGCCGGATTTCTACCTGCCGGAATTCGATCTCTACGTGGAACTGACCACCATGAAGCAATCGCTCGTGACGCGCAAGAATCGCAAGGTGCGGCTCCTGCGCGAGCTTTACCCGAATCTCAACATCCAGGTGTTCTACCAGAAGGATTTTGAGAACCTCATTTTCAAGTACGGGTTGGCCGAGCGGCCGGTGCGGGTATGAGCAGCACCTTGCTTCCGGGTCTCGAGCGAGTTCTTTTCACCGGGGAACAGATCGACGAGCGCATCCGCCAGTTGGCCGCGGAGATCAACCGCGATTTTCAGGGCAAGCCGCTGAAGCTGGTGGGAGTGCTGAAGGGGTCGGTGTTCTTCCTCACGGCGCTGGCGCGTCATATCGAGGTGCCGCTCAAAGTCGACTTCCTGGCGATCTCCAGCTTCTCGAACCGCAGCGGAGCCCCCGGCGTGGTGCGCATCGCCAAAGATCTCGACGAGAGCATCGAGGGCGAAGACGTGCTGTTGATCGAGGACATCGTGGACACCGGGTTCACGTTGCGCTACCTGCTGCAAACGCTTGCAGGGCGCGCCCCGAACTCTCTTTCTGTATGCACGTTTCTGGACCGCAACTCGCGCCGCATCGTCCAGGTGCCGGTGCACTACCGTTGCTTCGACATCCCCGACCGCTTCGTGGTGGGCTTCGGCCTCGACTATAACCAGCTATATCGCAACCTTGGTTATGTCGCCGTGATGAAACCCGATAAAAGTGCGGCTAATCACTGAGAATTTCCGTTTTTGTCATCCGATTTTGTCAATCTGGGGGTAAGATTAAGGAAGATTCAGAAAGATGGAGCGCGCATAATGAGATCCCGGATTTTGTTTGTGTCCGGGCATCAGGATGATGCCCGCCGCCTCTCGCACATGCTGCACTCGCTCCCGCTGGTCGTCGATCACGTGGGGACGCTGCAGCAGGCGCGCGCTAAGCTTCAGGAAGAAGACTACGACGTCATTCTGACGGAAGCCGCTCTGCCCGACGGAACTTGGCTGGATGCGCTGCATCTGGCCCGTCAATACCCCCGCGAATTGGAGGTAATCGTCACCGACCTCCAGGCCGACGCCCGCTTCTGGGCCGAAGTGCTGAACATGGGCGCCTACGATCTGCTGGCGCAGCCCTTCTATGAGCCGGAGGTCCGCCGCATTTTGTATAACGCCTGTTCCCGTCAACCGTACCGAGCGGCAGCGGCAGCCGCTAGCTAATTGGTCGCTTTCGCGAGGGCCGATCACCTCCTCATCGTCTGTCGCCCGGCCCGAGCGTTCTCTTGCGTTGCTTCTTCCCACTCAGGGTTTAAGTGTTGCCCAAATATTCCGCAGCGTGATTCGGAGTGTATGCCGGCGGGTGCATCCTGCCACGGCTGGTAGAATGGTCAATGGGTGTGCCCCAAGCTCCCTTAATGAAGGTCGGCGCGGCGGTAGCATTATCCTTGCTGCTGGCCGCCTGCCAGAAGAGTCCGCAACGCACTACTTCCATTGGCGAAGCGTACGTCGGACCAGCGGTGCTCAACCTTCGTAGCGATATTCCCACCCAGTCCTCCACGGTGGCTGCAGTCAAGCATGGCGATCGCGTGGAGATTCTGCAGCGCCGCCGCCTGTTCTTGAAGGTGCGGGCCCCCAGCGGCGCCGAAGGTTGGACCGACGAGCGCCAATTGCTTTCTCCTGAGGAGATGATGGCGTTGAAAGATCTTGCCGGTCGCGCGGCCAGGATGCCGTCTCAGGGACAGGCGACCGTCGACGCAGAACTCCGTGTGCATACACAGCCGGCCGCGAGGTCGCCCGGCTTCCTCAGCCTACAGGCCAATCAGAAAGTTGACGTATTGACCCACATCACCAGGCCCCGGACGGACTTGCCTCGCAAGCCGCTAATCCCGCCGGCAGCGAAGAAAACCAGGCCAGTCCCCAAGAAGCCACAAAAGGCGCCCGCATATCCGCCGCCTCCCATGCCTACACCGCCCGGCCCGCCGGAGAACTGGCTGGATCTTTCGAAGACCAATCTGGAAGACGAAGAGCCTGCCGAGCAGAGTACGGAAAAGCCCGTACCCACCGACGATTGGAGCCTGGTGCGCACTGCCGACGGCCAGTCGGGATGGGTCCTGACGCGCCGTCTGAGGATGGCGATTCCTGATGAAGTGGCGCAATACGCCGAAGGCCGCCGGATCGTCTCGTATTTCTCGCTCGGCTCCGTGCAGGATGGCGACCAAAAGAAGGACGTGTGGCTTTGGACCACGGTGGGCGATGGAACGCAGCCCTATGATTTTGACAGTTTTCGCGTTTTTGTTTGGAGCGTGCGCCGCCACCGTTATGAAACCGCGTACATCGAGCGTAACCTGAAAGGCTACGAACCGGTGCTCCTCGATCCAGTGCGATTGTCCACCAGCCAGGCCAGGAATGCCGCGGCCGGAGCGCAGTATCCAGGATTCTCGGTCTGCATGGAGAAAAAGGACGGTCAGCGGTATCGCAGGGAGTTTGCTCTGCTGAACCCGGTGGTTCGCTTCGCCGGTGAAAAACCCTGCGAAGCGCCGCAGCCGATGGTCTTCGATCAGCCGCCGGCGCCACAGCCGCCCGCCACTTCCACCCAATCCCAGCGCGAGGGCTTCACCCAGAGAATCAAGCGGCGGCTCAAAGCCCTGTTTGGGAGGTGACTTCACCGGGACCGAGAAGGTCTCGATGTGCTCCCTCTGCCGCACGTTGCGGTCGTTGTTCCATTATGTTATTTATGGGGTCAAGTCGGAGATTTTGAGCCAACTAAAGCCGCCCTGCTCGAGTAGCGACGGTCAATCATAATTCTCATCAAGAAGGATGGCATTCCGTGGAAGCTGTCAATCGCAAACTCATTCGTCCGTCCCTCAACGAAATCAAGGAGCAGATTACGCCCCCGCGCAAGAACGCCCAGCAGAAGAAGCCCGTGCCGCCGGACCAGACCAACGCTGAGAACTTTTACTACGTCAAGCAAATGCAGGCCAAGACCCCGATGGTCTTCGTGCTGCGGGATGGCGAAACGTTGCGCGGCACCATCGAGTGGTACGACAAGTGTTGCCTCAAGGTGAACCGCTCGGAAGGACCGAATCTCCTGCTCTATAAGCCCAGCATCAAATACATGTACAAAGAGTGAACCGAACGCGGTTTGCGCCTTACCCCTTCAAGCGATTGCGCAGCGCCAATCGGTATTCCCTGCGGTCCCCAGCTTCCCGGTAGCGTCGTTTCTCTTCCTTCGTTTCCGGAATCACGGGTGGAATCGGTGTGGCTCTGCCATCGGCGTCCAGAGCCACAAAAGTCAGGTACGCGGAGCAGGTGTGCAAACGCTTGCCCGTCATCAGATTTTCGGTCTCGACCTTGACTCCGACTTCCATGGAGGTTCGGAACACCCGGTTAACCGAGGACCGCAGTATCATTAGCTCCGAAATGTGCACCGGGTGGAGGAATTGCAGGTTGTCGACAGCCACGGTGACTGCCGGCCGGCGGGCGTGCCGCAGTGCGGCCATGGCGCCTGCCACGTCCACCAAATGCATGACTTTGCCGCCGAGCACATTGCCCAACCCGTTGGCGTCGTTGGGCAGCGCTAGTTCCGAGTATTCGGAAACTGATTCGCGTACTGCTTTGCCTTCCATCATCCTGATATCCTTGATGCGCGTCAACGCTTCGAAGCTTCCGCCATTCGCCGCAGATAGCTCGCCAGGTAGGCGCGTGCCTGGCGGCCGAAGATTTCACTCGCTGGCGGACTCACGAACGTTTCACCGGTTCGTGAATACTCGATCGAGCCATGCGCAAACGGGTGGTGGTCGCGTTCAACAACGTAGCTCACGCTGATGCACGCTCCCTCGTCACGCGCGATCGCGAAGCGCACCGCGTCCGGACCGCCGTCAAGCGGAAACCGCGCGCATTCCCCGCGCGCATAGCCGAGGTTGCAGTGGATGCGAAGGGCGGCCTCGTCCGGTTCCCAGGGCTCGCTTGGAACAGCGTGACAGACACCTGCCCATGCGTCCCCCAGAGGCAACATCGCGCTGCCCGAGCCGGGAGCGCACGCTGGGCGCAGCGTCAGCGGCTCGAAATAAGGGCACGCCATTTCGGAGGTATAGTAGCACAAGAGATGGCGAGTGCCCGCTTGGAAGCCCTGAGGAACATGGTGGCGCAGAACCCCAACGACCCCTTCCTGCGCTACGGCTTGGCGATGGAATATCGAAACGGCGGCGATCTGGAAGCCTCGATCAGCGAGTTTCGCCTACTGATCGAAGCGAACCCGGATTACGCCGCTGCCTACCAACACGGCGCTCAAGTGCTGGTGCATCTCGGCAGGACCGAGGAAGCGCGCTCGGTCTATCGGGCAGGAATCGCGGTGGCCGCGCGCAAAGGCGACCGGCACGCCCGCGACGAAATGCAGGCGGCACTGGATCTTCTGGGTTAGAGAAAGCTGTACAATAGGTACTTCGGGCCGTGGCGCAGCCTGGCTAGCGCGCTTGCTTGGGGTGCAAGAGGTCCCGGGTTCAAATCCCGGCGGCCCGACCAGACCTAAAC
>Ga0335081_10009515_pt1 | contig 15654 bp, 10 predicted proteins | sample Lox_Sample_35_FD_206713 | JGI IMG/M metagenome (GOLD analysis project Ga0335081, IMG submission 206713) | Soil microbial communities from Loxahatchee National Wildlife Refuge, Florida, United States - Lox_Sample_3.5 | ecosystem: Environmental > Terrestrial > Soil > Wetlands | place: USA... | reverse complement strand
TGGCATTATCTCCGATATCTCTTATATCAAGAAAGATATTCGAGATGTTGAATTATCTGATTTAAGGGGGATAGACGCCGTTGTGCATCTTGCTGCTCTTTCCAATGATCCTCTTGGGAATCTTAATCCTGAGGTGACCTACGAGATTAATCATCAAGCATCTGTTAAGTTGGCAACTCTTGCAAAAAAGGCTGGCGTTCAACGTTTCATTTTATCTTCCTCATGCAGCACTTATGGGGCTGCTGGCTCGGAGGTCGCAACTGAGGAATCAGAACTTAACCCTGTAACTCCTTATGGAGCCTCTAAGATGCTTGCCGAGAAGGATATATCAAAACTCGCGGATCGTAATTTCAGCCCAACTTTTCTTCGCTCTGCAACCGCTTATGGTGTGTCTCGAATGTTGCGCTTTGACATTGTTCTAAATAATCTCGTTGCATGGGCTTTTACCACGGGTTCGGTAATGTTAAAGAGTGACGGTACTGCTTGGCGTCCGATTGTTCACATTGAAGATATTTCGAGAGCTTTCATTGCTGTTCTTAACTCTCCTTTAGATCTTGTTCGAAATCAAGCTTTCAACGTTGGCATAACTTCAGAGAATTTCCAAACGCGTGATATCGCCGAAATCGTGAAGGAGACGGTGCCCGGATCTAAAATTGAATATGCAAAAGATGCAGAACCAGACAAGCGTTCTTACCGTGTCGATTTCAGTAAGATATCCAAAACTTTGCCTGAATTTAAGCCTAAGTGGACCGCACGTTTGGGATCAAAACAGCTTTATGAAGCTTACAAAAAAGTTGGTCTCAAATTAGAAGACTTTGAGGGTCCACGGTACCGACGTATTACTCATCTTGAAAATAGCCTTAAATCCAAACTGTTGGATGAAACTCTGCGCAGGACGAATTCTTAAGTGAACGAAAACTTCTTAAAAACTTGAAGGGCAATAATGAGAGGAATATACTATTAACGAAAATAATTTCCCAAAGTGCCGGTTTTGTGGGACACCCTTACAACATACATTTGTGGATTTAGGAATGCAGCCTCTTTGTGAAAGTTATGTAAAGGCAGAAGAGCTAAACCGAATGGAACCCTTCTATCCGCTTCACGTACGTGTTTGCGATAACTGTTTTCTAGTCCAATTAGATGAGTACGTCTCTCCTAAAGAAATCTTTAGTGAGTACGCTTATTTTTCGTCATATTCAGAGGCCTGGTTAGCGCACGCTCGAAACTATGTTGACATGATTGCTGAAAGGCTTAGACTGAGTAAGAACAGTCTGGTAGTGGAAGTAGCAAGTAACGATGGTTATCTACTTCAGTACTTTTTAAATAAAGAAATCCCAGTATTAGGTATTGAACCTGCGGCAAACGTTGCTCAGGTAGGGATAAAGAAAGGCATTCCAACCATTGTAGACTTCTTCAATTTGGATTGTGCACATGCGTTATTGAGTAAAGGGCAAAGCGCCGATTTGATTATAGGAAATAATGTTCTTGCTCAAGTAACTGACCTCAACGGGTTTGTAGAGAGCATGAAAGTTTTGCTCAAATCTTCAGGCGTAATCACTATGGAGTTTCCCCACCTGATGAAGTTAGTTGATGGAAATCAGTTTGACACAATTTATCACGAGCATTTTTCCTATTTTTCGCTGTTAACAGTGGAGAAAATTTTCGCCGCGCACGGTTTATCGATTTTTGACGTAGACGAACTTAACACACACGGCGGTTCCTTGCGAATTTATGCTTGCCATAGCGAAAATCTGTCTGAACCTGTTAGAAATTCTGTTATTGACTTAAGAGCAAGAGAAAAGCAGCAAAACTATGATAAGTTAGAGACATATTTTACGTTTGCTGAAAAGGTACGTGCAACAAAAAGAGATCTGTTAGATTTTCTTATTCATCTAAAACGTGAAAAGAAATCTATTGCTGGTTACGGCGCCCCTGGCAAAGGAAACACGCTTCTTAACTACTGCGGCATACGGTCCGATTTCCTCGATTATACTGTTGATCGCAATCCTTACAAACATGGCAGGTTCCTTCCTGGAACTCATGTTCCAATATTTTCCCCCGAGCAAATTGAGAAAACTAAACCTGATTATGTGTTCATTTTGCCTTGGAATATTAAAGAAGAAATAATGAATCAGTTGTCTTATATTAAGAACTGGAATGGTAAATTTATAGTTCCTATTCCAGAAGTTAGAGTGTATGATCCAAGCAAAAAAGATTTTGGAGTTTCAGCCAATAGCGAGGTTGAATAATGAAAGTCGTTCTTTTTTGCGGCGGTTTAGGCATGAGATTACATCCAACTACCGAAACTGTTCCTAAACCATTAGTTACTGTAGGCGAGAAACCTATAATTTGGCATCTTATGAAATATTACTCTCATTTCGGGCACAATGATTTTATTCTTTGCTTAGGTTATAAGGGAGAAAAAATAAAGAAGTACTTCTTAGACTACGATGAATGTCTTTCGAGTGATTTTGTCCTTTCAAATGGCGGTAGAGATCGTACGCTTATTGCTGAGAATAATGATAGCCGGCGAATAACTTTTGTGGAAACTGGCATTAATTCGAATATTGGACAAAGACTAAAAGCCGTGCAAAAATACCTTGAAGGAGAGGAAACTTTTTTAGCTAATTATAGCGATGGATTGACGAATCTTCATCTGCCAACAATTATTGATTTTTTTACCAAAAGAAACAAAATAGGCTGTCTCTTGGCAGTGAAACCTTTTCATTCTTATCATGCAATATCATCGACTGAGGATGGGTTAGTTTCAGAGATCACTCCGTTGGCTCAATCTAACATAAGAATTAACGGTGGGTACTTTGTTTTCAAAAATGAAATATTTGATTATATAAAAAACGGTGAAGAACTCGTTAATGAACCGTTCCAAAGACTAATCGCAAAACAAGAACTTTTAGCATATAAATTTGATGGCTTCTGGGCGAACATGGATACTTACAAAGATAAACAGCAACTTGACGAGTTAGCTTCAGCTGGTAAAGCTCAATGGCAAGTATGGCTATCTAAAAGTTAATGTAAGATCGTGATCGTACAAAAATGTTAAAATTAAACTTTTTCGCTTCTAATCAGGACCACCCTAAAATTCTTTGTTTGGGAGCCCATCCTGACGACATAGAAATTGGCTGTGGCGGAACACTTCTAAGAATGATAGACGAAGTTCCAAACGCTTGCTTCTATTGGGTTGTGTTCAGCGGTGATGAACAAAGGCAAAAAGAAGCTATTGAAAGTGCAGAAATTTTTCTAAAGAAAGTTGAAAATAAAAATATAATTATTAAGCATTTTCAAGAATCATATTTTCCGTTTATAGGCGCACAAATCAAAAATTATTTTGAAGAGCTAAAAGTAGGGTTCTCTCCTGACATAGTATTTACCCATTACAAAAAAGATGCACATCAAGACCATCGCTTAATCTCTGATTTAACGTGGAACACTTTTAGAGATCATTTTATACTAGAATATGAAATTCCAAAGTATGATGGAGATTTGAGCACTCCAAATGCCTATGTAGATTTAGGAGAACGTCATGTAAACAAAAAAATTTCGCATATTCTTGAGGTCTTTGAAACACAAAAAGGTAGATTTTGGTTCACTGAGGATACTTTCCGATCTATTTTGAGGTTGCGTGGTATAGAGTCTAATGCTCAAGGAAAATACGCAGAGGGCTTTTACTGTCGTAAAATTGTTTTTTAGTTTACAAATTGGTTCACATAATTTTAATTGCTAAATGAGATTTATTCAAGTTTCAGGGAGGTCAGTGCAAATGGAATATAAAGAATTAGTTAAAGGTGTTAAAGTACCTGTACTTGGAGTTGGAACTTGGGGATTGGGCGGCAAGCATTTTGCTGATTATTCTAATGATCAGGCCTCCATAGCTGCCATCATTCAAGGAATAGATTTTGGGTTAACCCACATTGATACTGCTGCTTATTACGGTGCAGGTCATACTGAAGAACTAGTTGGAAAAGCTATTGAACAATATGATAGAGAAGATCTTTTTATAACAACCAAAATATACCGAACAAACCTGAGCTATGAAAAAGTCATCTTGTCAGTTAAAGACAGCTTGCACCGTATGAATATTGATTATGTAGATCTTTGCCTCATTCATTGGCCTAGCGATACAGTCCCACTTCATGAAACAATGAAGGCCTTGGAGACCTGTGTTGATGATGGATTAAGTAGGTTCATTGGAGTAAGCAACTTTTCGCTTAGATTGTTTCAAGAGGCTCAGAGTTATTTGGAGCGATACTCACTTGTTGCTGATCAAGTTTATTATAATGTAACACGGTCAAACAAGACCTATTTCAATGGTCTTTCTGTAAACGAACTATACTCATATTGCAAGGCAAACGGCATTCTGCTAATTGCATGGTCTCCCCTGGAAGAAGGAAAGCTGGCTAAACCAGGTTTTTTAGTATTGGACGAACTCGCACAAAAATATGGTAAAACTCAAGCTCAAATATCACTTAACTGGCTAATCTCACAAGATAATATCATTACCGTACCTAAGGCAACAGATTCTGATCACATTAAAGAGAATTTGGGTGCTCTCGGCTGGAAGCTTAGCCCAGCTGACTTTAAAAGACTAAGCGAAAGCTTTGTCTCTGTCTGAATAATTCTCTGATTAAAGGGAACCATTGAGTTGAAAATTGCATGAAGTTTGAAGTTAGAAAATCTCCTAAACCTTGCCCATTATGCGGTAAAATGGAATCAATAATTTTCTTTGAAGAAACCAATATTCCTTGCAGCTGTAACCAATTATGGCCGACCAAGGCAAAAGCTGTCAACTGCCCCAAGGGAGATATTGTATTGGCCTTTTGTCCTTCTTGCACGTTTATTACCAATTGTGCTTTGGAGCCGAATAAGAATCAGTACAATTCAATGTATGATAATTCTCTATTTTATTCTGCGCATTTCCAAAGTTTTGCGGAGGAATTCGTGGCAGGTTTGATTAAGCAATATGATTTGCACAACAAAACTGTCATGGAAATAACTTGCGGAAAAGTCAATTTTCTTTCGTTTTTCTCTACTATGGGTCCCAATAACACAGTTAAATTAAGTACTTTGTCAAATGCTGATGGAAAAATCATCAACGCCGACGCATCATCTACGCCAGTAATAGACGGTACCCTGAGCAGTAATGAAGCCCAAAAAATTGATTTTGTCTTTTCTTATCATGAACTAGAGCATGCTAACTCTCCGAAGGGGTTCTTGAGTCTTTTGCGGAAAAAACTTGGTGGCAACTTAGAGACTGTTATTTTCTTGGCTGTTCCTAATGCATTGAAGGCTTTTGATGAAGGCAGTTTTTCAGATATTATTTATGAGCATGTTTCGTACTTTACTGTTCCTTCTCTTTATTTTCTTTTTGACTGCTGTGGCTTTAGGATTTTAGATATTACTGAAACAAAAGGTGGAATTTTCGATTCAATTTATATTGTTGCTCAATTGAAAAGTCCCGATACCTCTTCAGCCAAGTTAGACTCGGCGTTGGAAACTCGGCGCATTGAGGATGCGGTTCTTTCATTTGGTATGAAATCAAATGAAATGCTTTCTAAACAATCTGAATTGCTTGTTCAACTGTTAGATCAGGGGAAGAAGATCGTAGTTTGGGGCGCAGGAGCGAGAGGCGTTACTTTCTTAAATTTATTCGGTGATCTGCGAGTGGAGTATGCTGTTGATATTAATCCTCGAAAACAGGGCAAGTATGTGCCTGGAACTGGGCAAAAAATTGTTGATCCGCGATTTTTGTTAACTTACAAACCGGATTTTATCGTTATAGCGAATCCCGCATATGAAAGAGAGATCAGAAAGATTGTTAATGATCTTGGAGTAAAGACCGAATTTATTTTGATATAAGCACTTTTAGCCTGTTATGTAATTAATGGTCGAACCAATAATTTTTTTGTTGCCTCTTACGCGTGGTCAAAATCACCTTAAATGATTATAGTTTAAATTTAATATCCATATTTTGATCACTAACTACCTGAAGGGCAAAAATCAAATTATTTTTTCTCGTACTTCGCTCATAAGACCTTTTCAACAGCGTGGTTTAAATTTGCCCAATGAAGAAATAGTCAAAACTTAAAAAGCTGAAACAAATTAAAACTATTATTCAGATAATAATTCCAATCAAAATAAGAAGGGTTCCAAACATATCTCTATCGTGATGTTTATGGTAGGTCTTAAATTTATTTTTGTAAATATGATTCATGTTGGTCAACTTCCAAAGGGAAAGGTGACAATAGGAAAGCATACTTATGGAACTCCTATTATACAATCAGTTAGTAAATATAATAAGGTCAGTATAGGCAATTATTGTTCGATTGGTACAGACGTAATTTTGATTCCTAGGGTGGGTCATATTCTTCCAAAAGAATATAGGAATTTTTGCGTAACGACGTTTCCATTAACTTTGTTAAAAAATAGTACGTGGAAACCTGAATATGAACATCCACACAAAAGAAATGATGGAATTATCAATATTGGAAACGATGTTTGGATAGGTGCACGTGCAATAATTAATCCAGGAGTCACGGTAGGTGATGGAGCAGTAATAGGTTCTGGTTCAGTAGTGACTCATGATATAGAACCTTATTCTATTGTAGCTGGAAGTCCAGCTAAAGTCATTAGTTATAGGTATAACCGAGAACAAATAAACAAATTACTAAGAATTGCTTGGTGGAATTGGGATGATAAGAAAATTATTGAAAATCTTGATTTCATGTATGGAGATATTGATAAGTTCATTGAGAAATTTTCAGAGTGAATAAAATTATTTTATATGAAAAGCCCATGACAACTTCAGGGACAGATGCAGCCATTTGTGTGACTCGTTTCCTGATTTGAGAGAGAATAATTTTGATTTAACATTTCCTTTTAGGCTAATTGACTATTGCCTTCATTTTTGATAACGAAACTTGTTTTTGACAGAAAAAGATAACTTTAGCCAATCTATGAATTCATTCTTAAGTTGCAATGTCGAGAGTTGAACTTTGTTTGCATGTTGCTCAAATAGGAACTGGACGTGTAGGACGACCGACGGCTTACACAATTTTATGTGCTGGGTTAGCTAATACGATGACCGTTTGTGACACTAAACCTGGGCTTGCTGCGGCTTTTGCAGAGGAGTTAAAGCATGTTACTGCTAGTTCTGGCCTTGAAGTAGAAATAAATTCTTGTGACAAAGATGAAGACGTAGCGGACGCAGATGTTTTGTTAATTGCTGCAGGGGAGCCGCGGACTCCTGGAGTTAAAATGTCTCGTCGTGATCTCGCGATTCAGAACGCGAAGGTAATAAAGTCTATTGCAGAAGCCACCGCTCCAAGAAATCGTGGAGCAAAATATGTTGTTATCTCCAATCCTGTTGATGTAATGGCAATGATTTGCAAGAAATACACGAAAGCTGACTTCGTTATAAGTACAGGGACAAATCTTGAATCTTTAAGATTCAGGTCTAAGTTGGCCAGTGTTTTTCAGGTTTCTCCTTCCAAGGTTGAAGGTTGGGTTGGAGGGGAACATGGCGATGCCGCAGTTGCCTTGTGGTCAACCACTAGAATAATGGGTTTGATGGCAGAAGAATACGCGAAATCTTGTAACATTGTTTTTTGTAAAACGCCCGTTGAGTCCTATGTGAAGTCAGTTTCTAAATTCATCGTTGATAACATAGGCGGAACGGAGTATGGACCAGCTGCTTCATTTAGAGATATCGTGCGTGCTATAGTAATGAATACTCATGAATTTCTGTCCGTTGCCTCGCCAGTTAAATTTGAAGGCATTTCTGAACCCGTGTTTGTGGGAGTTCCTCAGCAGCTTGGTGAGTCCATGGGTTCTTCCTTATACCAAAGTCTTTCCGAGGGAGAACAGACAAGTCTAATTGAAGCTGCAAAAGCTATCTATCAAACGTACTTACTAACGATAGAGAATTTAGAGTAGCAGCTCAACTTTCTTTCTCTTTTTTGTTGCTTGCATGTTTCTGGGCTTTATTTTGAGGAGATCAAAATGGCATATAGTTCATCAGCAAATTTGTCCTGATATGAGAAAAGTATTTGAGATGCGTTTTGTTATGCTAATATTCTTGCTGGGTTCGATTGGAGCATGGTTTTGAGGTGTCTCAACAAATTGTTAGGCAAGGCAATGGCGAGAAGCCACGTATTCTTTTAGTTAATCCTCCATATTACACATTGTTCAAGCAGAATTATTCATACAACAAGTATCCGCTTTCCCTCGGCTATTTAGCCGGAGCGATAAGAAAAGAAACAGACTGGGTTGTTAACGTTTACAACGCTGATTTTTTTTCTCCCTCAGAAATGTGGCAAATAAGTTTTCTTTCCGGTGAAGGATTTGCAAATTTTAGAGCTAATTTAAGCGACCCACATAAGTCTGTCTGGAATCGTTTTAGAAATATACTTAATGAAATAAAGCCAAACGTCATAGGTATTTACGTTAATGTTGGCAACTGCTCTTCCGGAGCAATCCTCGCTGCAATCGCAAAAGAGTTCGACAAGAAAACAATTGTTATTGTAGGGGGTCCGCATCCAACTTCAATAGGAAAGGAAGCGATGTGTGACCAAAACGTGGATGTTGTTGTCAAGGGCGAGGGTGAGCAAACAATAGTTGAGTTGCTAAAGAAGATAGAGGAGTCCAAATCGCTTGAGTCAGTTGAAGGAATTATTTTTAGAGATTCCGACGCAGTCGTCGAAAACGCTGACAGGGAACCAATTTGCGATTTGGATTCTTTATGTTTTCCAAGTGAAAACGCTGAAGAAATGCTCATAGATTACGAAAAATATCCTGTCTCAGCATTCAACCAAATTCGTGCCACACGTGGATGCCCGCATAAATGTTTTTTTTGTGGATCCAGAATTGTATTTCCCGGGAAAACCAGGCTTAGATCAGTTGAAAACGTCGTAGATGAGATAAAGTTTCTTCAGAAAAAGGGTATAAAGCTATTTGAATTTCTTGATGACACCTTTGGTGTAAACAAGACTTACTTAATGAAACTGTGTAATAGCTTGACGAAGAATTGCCCTGGAATACGTTGGAATTGCTACACCCACGCCAACTTGATTACTGAAGAGACAGTTATGGCATTGAAGAATGCAGGGTGCTACCAGATTGAAATGGGCATTGAATCAGGAAACAACAGAACATTGAGCCAGATGCGAAAGGGAATTACAATTGAACAAGCAATTTCAGCAGCAGAAATCATCAGTAGAAGCGGCATCGAAAATCGTGCTAACTTCCTCTTAGGTTTCCCTGATGAAACTGAAGAAACACTAAATGATACTTTCAATGCTATGAAAAAAATAAGCGGTCGACTCGGGTACAGTGTTTTCACCCCTTATCCCGGAACGGAAGCTTTTGAATACTGCAAAAACGCTGGGTTAGTTGGTAGCGGCTACGATCCTTCACTTTACAACCATCAAAGCCCAGAAAACTGTTTCTATACTCGCATTAGCAAGAAGCGATTCAGAGAAATTGCAAATGAGATAGAAAAATATGTGGACAAACGAAATAGCCGAATGGACGCCCGCAACGTTTTTTCTGATTACGCAATATATACATTGTTGAATTACGGCGCTTTTCGTGATGTAGCTTCTTTCAAAAGATTTGCTAAAAGTGCATTTATCCAAGCGAGGCTAATTGTGAAGAACTTGGTTTCGCAGTAATCATAGGGTCCTGCGCTAACGCAACTTACACAGGGGCCGTGTCCAAAAAGGCGCGTCATTTTGATTGCTTGAACTAATCAAATATTTTTACGCGCAATTCCATGTTTTTGAATGGTCTCTGTTTCTAAATTATTTTACGAGGAGACCGATGCTTCGACTTCGGTTTAATTGCGCGCAATTACCCTTGTTTGGACTGTTGATTGCATGTCGATGATGCAGAATTAAAGATGAAATTTCATTTTAGCCGATTTTTATGTTTTCCGCGACCTTGCTCTGGACAATAAGTATGTGCATGATGGTGAGATGTGTTTGTGCAATGTGCTTGAAAGCATGCTACCGGCAGTGCTAATTACTGAAATTATGTTCCGGTATTCGAAGCAACACCGCAGCGTCGATTTTAGCTGTCTCCCGCGTTAAGCAACTCAGTCAATAGGTTGATTCGGTCTTAGATTTTGGCGTTGAAGAAAAGGTTATGGCCTGTGTAGGTGAAAGTGCAGGAATTTATGAAATGTTCGTATTAGTGGTGATCTCATAATCAGTTTTGGGGTTGATGTTTGAGTTAGTTTAGTGGTTGGGCATGTTGCAGAATTAGTTTGAGTTGACAAAGTTGTTGGGATAGGAGTAGTGGAGGTTGTCGGGCTAGTAGTTGGTGCTTGGGTTGGATTAGTAGTTGGTGTTGGGGTTGGTGTTGGTGTTGATGTTGGCGCCGGTGTAATAGTTGAGGTTGTTGCAGTTGTTGGGATAGGGGTAGCGGAGGTTGTCGGGCTAGTGGTTAGTGCTTGGGTTGAATCAGTAGTTGGTGTTAGCGTAGTCGTTTGTGTTGTTATGGTTAGTTGGGGGTTTGCGAACCATGCTTGGCCTTGGTCGCTGGCGCCGTATGTTGAGCTCCAAACTTGCATCCACGGAATTATTCCAGTCGGTGTTACCATTTGTCCTGCGGAGTAGCCTCCTGTTGTGCCGTCGGCGGGATAGGTTGATGGTACGGTGAAGCTTATTGTTACTTGGGTCCAGGTGTTTGTGTTCCAGTTGACGTATGTTTGTCCGTTTGGCCAGCCGCCTGTGGGTGTCCAAACGCTTCCGTCTGGCGCGTCAGTGCCGGTTATTCGCCCGGCAGCACTATAGAAGTCTATTCCGATTCTTCCCCCGCTATTTGGATTTGTGTCGCCTAAGCTGGAAGCGGTGGTTTTTATCCAGCAGCTAAAGACTATTTGGTCGCCTGGTGCTATAGGGATGTAGGGGCTGTCGCATTCTCTTGCAGCGTTGCCTGGGCTGCCTGGTGGGTCTATTCTGATTGTGGGGTTTCCGTTGTAAAGTACATTTGTATCTAAAACAACATTTGCTACTCCGCCGATTCCCCATTCCATGCCTGTATCTGCCGTAGTCCATCCGTTTGGAATAGGCGCCAAGTTATTTGCTATAGGCATTGGTGTTGGGGTTGGTGTTGATGTTGGAGTTGGTGTAATCGTTGAGTTTGTTGAAGTGGTAGGAGTTGGTGTTGGAGTTATTGTTGTGTTTTGTGCAGGTGTCGATAACCCGCTTGGATTTATCATGATGTTCATTCCACCAAACTGGGCATATCCGCCATCGCTTGCTCCGTATACGTCACTCCAAACCTGTAGCCACGGAATCATCATTGTAGGATTCACATATTGTCCTGCTGGAAAACCGTTGCATGGGTATAGTTCTCCGTCAGATTGGTAACATGAAGGAACAGTAAAGTTCATTGTTAACAAAGTCCATGTGCTTGTACCCCACTCAACAAATTTTGTATCTGAAGCATTATCATAAATATTTCCTCCGTCTGGTCCAACTCCAGTTATTCTTGTGCAACCGTTATACATGTCTATGCCAATTCTGCCTCCTGCGAATGGATTGTTGTAGTCGTTGAGAGTGCTTGGAGAAGTTCTTATCCAGCATTCGAAAACTATATTGTCACCTGGCGAAATTTGAATTGCTGGGCCCACGCAATCTCTTGCAACATTATCAGCTGAGTTACCGCCTACGGTTAGAGGATTAATCTGTATGGATTCAACTCCGCCATAAGTGCTCGTTGTGTTAAAAATAACATTGCTCCAGTATCCTACATCTTCAAAGCCACCTGTCCAAGCTGACGGGACAGGAGCCAAATTTGTGTTATCAGCCAAGGATGTAGCAAGGCCGCTTAGGCAGAGACTTAGGCATAGCAAATTAATTAGAAGAATTACTAGCTTGTTTTTGCGATTCACGTGCTTTCCTCTCTCGAATAAGGTTGATATTTGAGTCTAAAGTGATATTAGCGTGAGTGTGTACCAATTTCCATACACATTTTTCGGGCAATCCGTTTTGCTGAATAGTTGACTGCGCCCAGTTTAGCGCTTAGGTTACTCACACTTTTCGACCTTTGTCTGTCAAAATTATTGGGTGCCCTTGTTTTTTCGTTCTTCTTTGATCCTTGGAGATCATTTTTGAGGTCCATCTAAATCGGAGACGATTGCACGTTGTCTTGGCGTGCCAACTCATTGAGTTTGTGTGAAAACGAAAAGTTGGTTTAACAAAGTACGTTTTATATCTAAAGTTTTTGTTTTGCCATCCGAATAACTATAACTTTCATTTTCTGAAATTGGATCTAGTTTTTGCGCTTGGGTTCTTCTTGCTTAAGGTCTTCTATTGTAAGGTAATCTTGCATTTTTCTTAAAAGTTAGAAAGATAGTGAGAAAAGGCAAGTTTCTTTCTGTTTTTTGGCATCTTTATGCTCGTTGTTGTTTGAGGTTCTCGCTTTATCATTGCTTTGTGTCAAGGTTTGTTTAAGGTTTTATTCTTGGATGCAGTTTTCAAAACACTATTTCCTTGTTGTTTCATTAAATTTTATTTTCTGAGATTGCTTGGATAGTGACCCTTGAACAATAAAGTTTATATTAAGATAGCGGACATCATTACTCCAATAAAAACACACTGAGGTTTCAGAATGATTAAAAAGAAAATCCTGATAGGTTTATTTATAATGTTATTTTTCATGTTAAGTTTCTCCGTAGTAATGTGTAGAGGAGATGATTGGACGATGTCCCGTCATGATGCTACACATGCTGGCTATTCCGCCTCAAACCCTGCCGCTGGATCTCAACTGTGGAAATTTCCTACTAGTAGTCTAGTTGAGTCGTCTCCTGTTGTTGTTGGTGGTGATCTCTACGTGGGCTCGGATGATGGTAATGTTTATGCTTTGAATGCTGCTACGGGTGCTCCAATCTGGAACTATCTCACTGGTGGTCAAGTTGTTTCAACTCCGGCTGTTGCTAGTGGAGTTGTTTATGTTGGCTCTTATGATGGTAATGTTTATGCTTTGAATGCTGCTACGGGTGTTCTAGTCTGGACTTATCACACTGGTAACGCGGTTGCGTCGTCTCCGACTGTTGCTGCTGGCGTTGTTTACGTGAGCTCTTTTGATCGTAATGTTTATGCTTTGAATGCAACTACTGGTGCTAAGATTTGGAGCTTCTCTATTGCTACCCATGGGTTTTATTCGTCTCCTACTGTTGTTGGTGGTGATGTCTACATAGGCGGATCTTCTGATGGTAGTGTTTATGCTTTGAATGCCGCCACTGGCGTTCAAATTTGGAGCTACACCACTGGTGGCGTAGTTTATTCGACTCCTACTGTTGTTAGTGGCATAGTTTACGTGGGCTCGGATGATGGTAATGTTTATGCTTTGGATGCTACTACCGGCGCTAAAGACTGGTCTTTTACCAGTGACGGTCCGGTTTTGTGTTCTCTTGCCGTTAATGGTGGCGTTGTCTACGGCGGTTCGGGTGAGGGAACTGTTTTTGCTTTGAATGCTGCCAGTGGCACAATGCTGTGGCACGTACTCACTGGAAGCGCAGTTTATTCCTCTCCTGTTGTTAGCGGCGGAGTAGTCTACATAGGCTCCAATGATCACAATGTTTATGCTTTGAACGATGCTACTGGCGTTCAAGTTTGGCACTATACTACTGGCGGTATAGTTTCTTCGGGTCCTGCTGTTGCTGGTGGCAGTGTTTACGTAGGTTCTTATGATGGTAATGTTTATGCTTTGAATACTGCAACAGGCGTTAAGCAATGGAGCTTTACTACTGGCGGTCTAGTTTATTCGTCTCCTGCTGTTGTTGGCGGCGTTGTCTATGTAGGCGCAAATGATGGTAATGTTTATGCTTTGAATGCTGCTACTGGAGCTGAAGTTTGGAGCTTTACTACTGGCGGCATAGTTTCTTCGTCTCCTGCTGTCGTCGGCGGCTTAGTCTATGTAGGCTCAAATGATCACAATGTTTACGCTTTGAATGCTGCTACTGGAGCTGAAGTTTGGAGCTTTACTACTGGCGGCGAAGTAGGGTCTTCTCCTGCTGTCGTCGGCGGCGTTGTTTACGTAGGCTCGTATGATTTCAAAATTTATGCTTTGAACGCTGCTACAGGTGCTGAATTATGGAGTACTAGCATTGGCGACACCGCTTATTCGTCTCCTGCTGTTGTCGGCGGCGTTGTCTACGTCGGCTCTTACGATGGTGATGTCTATGCTTTGAATGCTGCCACTGGTGCTCAAGTTTGGAGCTTTCCAACTGGTGGTACAGTTGGGTCTTCTCCTGCTGTCGTCGGCGGCGTTGTCTACGTAGGCTCCCAAGACGGTTACGTTTATGCTTTGAATGATGCTACTGGCGTCCAACTCTGGAGTTACTTCACTAACGACTATGTTCTGTCGTCCCCTGCTGTTGTTAACGGAGTAGTTTACATCGGCTCTAACAACGGCGACCTTTTCGCTTTGAATGCTGCAAGTGGCACTCAAATCTGGTTTTATCCAACTGGCGGCGCGATTGAGTCGTCTCCAGCCGTTGTCGAAGGCGCAGTTTACGTAGGCTCGGGCGACAGTTACGTTTACGCTTTGAATACTGCGAACGGCGCCCCACTCTGGAGTTACAAAACAGGCGGCATTGTCAATTCGTCCCCTGCCGCTTACAATGGCGTAGTTTACGTTGGATCCAATGACGGCAACGTTTATGCCTTAGGCGCTTTAAACACTGTAACATTCACTGAAACCGGATTGCCAACTGGAACATCATGGCACGTTACATTTAATGGCGCAACATCGTCATCAACCACAAACACAATAACATTCACAGACCAATTCCAAGGAAACTACACCTGGACTACGCCAGCCACCATATCGGGAGGCACAGGAATTCAATATGCGACACCAACTTCCGATTCATCCGGAACCATGAATGTCCCAACTCAAACAACACAAACGATAGCATTCACTACTCAGAACCAAGTGACCGCAAGCTACAGCACTTCTGATGCTTCAACTCCCTCGGCTGCAGTAATTCTCACGGGAACAGCCTTGGGTTCAGCTTCAACGACAACTTTGACGACTTCAACTCAACAAGTTTGGCTAGATGCTACTACAAGCTGGAGCGTTAACAACCCAATCACTTCAGGCACTCAAAGATGGAATGCTGCTTCCGGCACATCTGGAACAGTAACTGGAGCCATAACAATTGCGCCATCTTACAGCCATCAATACCAAGTGACTTTCACTCAGACAGGATTAACCAGCCGTGCAGGCAGCGTCACCGTTCTCACGTTGGGAGGAGTAGCCTACACTTGGAATACTTTACCCACTAACCTTTGGGTTAACAAAGGCACTACTTTCACTTGGGCTTCTAATGTTGCAGGCGCTACAGGGCAACCATTCAATTTAACTGGTTCTTCAGGTCTCGCTTCGCCCATTGTCGCCGCAGGCACCGATACAGCCACCTACTTGACACAGTATCAGGTGACTTTCAATCAGACTGGAATAACTAGTGACGCTGGCAGCAACCCTGTTCTCACGTTGGGAGGAGTGACTTACACTTGGAATACTTTACCCACTAACCTTTGGGTTAACAGCGGAACAACTTTCAGTTGGACATCCTATGTTGCAGGCGTTACAGCAGAGCAATTCAATCTAACAGATGCTTCAGGTCTC
>Ga0335081_10009512_pt1 | contig 15656 bp, 12 predicted proteins | sample Lox_Sample_35_FD_206713 | JGI IMG/M metagenome (GOLD analysis project Ga0335081, IMG submission 206713) | Soil microbial communities from Loxahatchee National Wildlife Refuge, Florida, United States - Lox_Sample_3.5 | ecosystem: Environmental > Terrestrial > Soil > Wetlands | place: USA... | reverse complement strand
TGTCCTCGATGGCATACCGTGGAATAAAACACTAGTCTATACCGTTTGGTCGGCTTCTCTTTTGAATCATCCTCATCCGTCACAAAATTCGACAATTCGATAAACTTTGGAATCACCACCCTAAACTCAATGTCAGACCCGTAAAAACAATTCGTATCTACTTCCGTCCATCTCTGTATGGCTGTTTTCGACCAGTATCGTATCCATACCGTTTAAGACAGATTCCCAACATGGGTCGTTCATTCGCCAATTGCTTGGCGACTTCCGAAGTACTCGATGTCGGCGCATAATAAGGCAACAACTTGAAAAACTTCCCATCAGAGAAGACAGCCATGAGACCGGGGGAAAACCTGCCAAGCCGCAACATTCCTCTCCTCGACAATTTCCGCCCTTTTGGGCGTCGCCTTCTCATCAGACCCATAAAACCCATTCCCATCCCCTACATACGGAGGCGGCCCACCCGACGAAGATGAGGTGGCAGCCCCGGAAAAGGACGTCCTTGCGTCCGCGGACGAAAACGGCTTCGTCGAGTAATTCGGCGTCGGTGCTGCTGACTGCGTCCGTTGTTCCGCAGGAGCAGCCAAAAGTTGCCGTCGTACTTGCACTATATTGGTGAAATAATCGTACAGACAATCTTTGAGAAAGATGGGCTCGCCCAGAGGGGTAGCCGGGATGGAACAATCGAGGAGGTATTCTGTTTCAAATTTGAAGTCTGATTCGACGTCTGATTGTGCGCCGTGGGCGAATTGCGTCTGCAGCGTTGACTTCGGGAGTTTCAAGTACTCACTTCATATTAAATGAGAGAGGTCGAAGGAGAGAGTACACGATGTGAATGTAAGCTTCTGAGGCGTCTTGTTGTTGGTCCATTCTTCCTACTTCCCACCCGCACAGAGCGAGATTTTCTCGTAATTGCTATTACATATCAGAATGCCAGTCCTGCCTTTGTACGAGCGGGGTAATGGTACAGCAACAACATCCGAAGTAACCATCCACCCAGACCGTAACTTCCTGTCAGCAAAAGTTTGCAAGTGGGGCCCAATACGAGATTCACCCATAGCCGCACCATGGTCGCAAATCGTCCCACCGGACCCTCCAAAGCGCTGTAGAGCAACGTATCAAAACATGAATCGGACCGACAAAACATAGCAAACAACGTCGCGTTCAGATAACACGTAATGCCATTGAGATTCTGGGCCCCAACGTATCGCCGCTGTTCATTGCGATCAAGAACGATCGTATCTTCGCTCATTTGGATTAAATTCCGAAACTACATCCGCATGATTAAGAGGGATGTGGTGGGACTGCGGAAGTGGTACATATGGATTTGAAAGATTTACGATGCTGATATAAGGATAGACGGCCTGATCGTCAGAAGGGAGGAAAAGTGTGGGAAAGAGACTCTCAGGCGGTCAAGTTCGTGGTCGCGAGGCATAGTTCCTCCCCAGCTCCATCGGTTCTGGAGACGGGTTAGAACACTCGTCGATAAACGGATGAAAAACCTTTTGGAACTTGTTTCGTTTCTTGTCTCCGTCTTTGTCCTTGTCCTTGTCTTTGGGCATCGTTGCGCTCGTCTCTGCGCTTTTCTCAACGCCGTGTCATTAACGTAGATCAAAGTCAAAATGTGCAAACGGTTGTGTGAGGGGGGATTCCACTCCGCAGGGCTCCTTATAGGACTGCGTGAGTAAGCCGCGTGACTAGTGCCAGTTGCCACAGTCCCCTATCTGTGCACTTTTCGTCGTGGCTGGCGGTGGTGATGCGGCTGATGAGGGGACCCCAAAGTATACAGTATATAATATTGACGACACTAAATTTAATTTCACCCTTTTTCTTCACCCACTCACCCCTTTATTTACAGACACAACTTGACTGTCTGATTGAGGATGAAACACTTGCGTCACCCTCTTCGTTGACCGCGGTTCAAAAGCGGTATTCTGTTTTGTATTTATGGCCCTTTCGCTCAGTTCGAGTCCATGCAGTTCATTCGGGTGCTCAGTTGTTGCAAGCTTTGACAAAAACACTTGGGTCCCAATCACCAGCTGGAAGAGGGGTTCCGCGTTCGTCTTCCTTGCCAAACAGTCAACTCTGATCCAAGCCTAACGTCAATGCTCTTTTCTCTTTCCGTCGACACGGGATTGCGCTTGAATGGGATCTCGCCTGGTATTTTCAGTGAGATGACGAGTAAGTGAGTGATAAGCAGCAAAAGTCGCATTTGGATGCGCAGGGAAAGGACGTTCATGTTGGGCCGGTGGCCGAGGGGAGGATATTGTTTTGCCGAGCCGAGAGGGGGAGGTATGTTAATGGGCATATTGTGCTTGATGGGGAGTGGTTATCGATCCGAACGTGCATAAGGTGCGTGGAACGTTATATAAAGAAAGGTGGTAGGGATATAAGCAAAAGTAAGATTTGTACGAAAATGAATGAATTAACACCCGAATCTTTTAAACAAACCCATCTACGCCCATGCCTCCCCCCGCCAACCCAATTTGTACGCTGGAAAACTTATAATGTATTTGAAGACACGTTATGCGCTCGCGTTCAAATGCTAAACGCTTTCATGAATCAATGGCTCTTCTTCCTCCTCCCCAACAGACTGGTCAACAAAAAGTGGCTTTTCCTCCCTCCGCCGTCGCCACCATCGAACCGCCAACCGAACCCCACTCGCACTCACAACACAAACGGCGACGGCAAAAATTATCACCGCAACAGGTCGAGCCCAATTCCATTTTCCTGGGGGCGCCACCTCCCACAACACCGCATCAATCAACAGGACCTGCGCTCCCGTCGATGTCTTCCCAGCATCCAACACTCTCGCCGTTTGATTTGTGCCTTCCATCCTGAGGGTGTAGACATCGGGGTAGTCTTGGGAAATCTGGAAGCGTGTGCCTGAGAGAGTATGGATTTTTTCGGACGAGAGAGAAAGAAGGTCTGGTTGTGGGGAACCGTTTTGTTGGGGTGGGATGATGTGGTAGGGGATGAAGAGGGAGGGGTTGACAGGAGAAGATCGCACGGCTTTATCGGTTGGGATGAGGAGGGTGTGGTTTGAAGAGGGGGAGACGACGTGCATTAGATTATTTTTATGGAGGATTTCAAGCCAGTCAGTTGAATCGGTTGCGTTGATGAGGTTTTCGGGGGTAATTTTGACGGATGGCGGGATAGGCACCGAGGAAAGAGAATGACCTACACCATTGGCGGCAAGAATGTCCCTTTCATCCATCGACATGGAAATCCCCAGATCATCAAACACCAATTTTCCTTCCTCCATATGCAATCTCACCGTCTCTCCCGATAAAGAAGTATACTGCTTTGTCTTGGAAGAAAAGTCCTTGAAATAATGCACTCCCTTGAGTATCGACGAAAGCATGACCTCGCAGAGAGCCTCCCCCGCGGCGTCGGAAAGGAGATACTTTTCCGTGAGACCGAGTTGTTTCCATGCCCGATCAACGGGTAACAACACCGTGATTGCCGTCTCATCGAATAACACCCGCTGATCAAGATTCGTAGCAACGAGATGATGGAACGAACGAAAGAGGGAAAGTCCTTGGAGAGCAGTGGGGCGTAATGGGCCGGGAGGAGACAATTTTAGCGCAATCTCGTAAATGAACGTATTCCCCGATTCAACTGTGCCGCATTAACGAGCACACTTAAAAGGACCTGGGGGAGGAAGATAGTACCTTTCGTGGGGAGGAGTTCAACTTCGTTGTTTAAGAGGTACTTTTCACCCCGTTTGGAGAGTTTAAGCATTTGTCCTGCTCCATCGAGTGAGGCAAGCGTGTACATTGTCTCGAAAAGGGTATCCTCCTCCGTGGAAGGTAATTCAATTTGTCGGTCGACAAAGTTGTATCGGATTTGTTTCAGCAGCCCTGCCTTCTCGAGGGAATTTGCATACGCCTTGTCCACGGGGGCAAAAATCGTTTGATGAGCCGAGGAATCGTTTGCGAGATGGGCGTAATCAGATGCCTCGAGGGTTTCCGCGAAGATATAGTTGTGTAGTCCGTACAAATATTTCAGGGGAGTAAAGATGATAGATGCAGGCATCAAGAGTTGGGAGATTTGGTGGATGACACCTGGAAGATTAGCTGAGATCGGGCGAAGCGGGGCAAGGCGAACCACCGTTATTACAGACGATATCGGGGTGGGTCAGAGTCGCGTTATCGATTCGGATTTGCGAGTTATTGGATGTAAAACTGATTTTTTCTCCCTCTAAGGACGTCGTGTTGCCGCCTGTGGCATTGCTGTGCCCTTGGAAGTTCTTACGGTAGAGGATTTCTTTGGATGTGTGGCGATGGAGTAAAGCGGTTCTATCTTGTTCACCGAATTTGGTTTTTAGATACGAGATTTCAACGGGGTGGAGGATGTCGAAGGAAGAATCGTCCGGAACGAACAGGGAGTATTCACGAGGGAAAGACGTGTCTCGAAAGAGCGTATTTCATCTTGTCGAGATTTGATCCTACGATCAGAATGTATCCGCCGGAGGACAGCGAACGTATTGACTCGGGAATCTGGATCAACCCATCCACAACTTGTATCACGCCTAATCTCAGCACACCTCGACATCCCGAGGAAATACCGTTATTCGCCACCCAGTCACTCTTGACCACCCTCGCCGTCCCCCCAATCCTCAGCGCGCCCTGTCCACGGCCGCTGTCCCCCTGCCTCTCCACCCTCACACCCACGCCCGAAGACGAATTATCGCGCTCATCCATCCTCAGAAAACTCTCAAACACAATCTCCCTTTCTACCATACTCGACAGCACACTTGCATTTAAAGTATGATACATCATAAGCTGCCTAGTCAGGTCGATATTGTCATCATCAAACGCCGCCGCAATAGGCGCAATAAGCGTGATATTCGGCGCCGTGTTAAGCAATGGGATCAAAGCTGTGCGCTGGAGCACTTTTAGTAGTGGTCCGAACTCTTCGTTTGTGGAGAGGAGATCGATGATGGTTGTCGTTCGCGGTTGATGGGGCCATGGCCAGGGCCAGCCGGTGACTTGTTCGATGAGGGTTGAGGAGGAGACGAGGGTGGCATAGAATAATGCCAAAGGAAGAGATTTGGACACCCGCATGGTTAGCCGACTGTCTTGTTTGCCCTAGGCGGGGGGGAGGAGAGTTGTAGCCCGACGGCGTGTTCTTGTCCGCGCTGGGGGTTGTTGATGTTGTGTGACACCGTCCCCAACGAACGGAAACGTTACGCCGATCCTCCCTCTGATTGGCTGTTCCTCTTCGTCCAGTCCGGATCGAAACTTTCATTCACGAGACAATCAGATTGCTCCCGACAGGGGAAAGGTCCGTGGGACAAGCGAGGGTTAGCGAAGATGAAGGTTGTTGCACTTGTGAGCGGAGGCAAGGACTCATGGTACAATGCAATGCACTGCTCTGCAAACGGCCATACTATCATCGCCCTCGCAAACCTCCGTCCGCCCACAACACTCCCAGGTATACCCGATGCATCCCGTCCCTTCCCGAGCTTTAAAACAGGGGAGCTTACAAGAGACGAAATCGACAGCTTCATGTATCAAACCGTGGGCCACGATGTAATACCCCTGCAAGCTGAATGCATGGCACTCCCCCTCTGCAGAGAATACATCACAGGCCAATCCATTGACCAGTCGCTGAATTACACGACTACCCCGAACGACGAGACTGAGGATTTATTTCGCTTGTTGAGTAATGTTAAACGTGCTCATCCCGATGTCCGGGGCGTTTCCGTCGGGGCTATTCTCTCGAATTATCAGAGGGCACGGGTAGAGAATGTCTGTGTTCGATTGGGGTTGACGTGTCTTGCGTATCTATGGCAACGGGATCAGAAGGATTTGCTTGCTGAGATGATTGAGAATGGACTTGTTGCTGTCGTGATAAAGGTTGCGGCGATCGGTATTTCCTTCTCTACAAGAAGGAGGACCTTATTTTAGGACTCAAGAGTGTCCATTTGGGGAAGACGTTGAATGAGCTGCAATCTTTGCTGTTGGCTTTGGTATTCCATCTTGACATATTGAATTGACCTAGAATGCTCGATTTGATATCCACGTCTGTGGAGAGGGCGGAGAGTTTGAGACCTTTGTCATCAACTGTCCCTTATGGTCCAAGAAAATAGTCATGCATGTTACTCTGTATTGTCAAGCTAACGGCTAGTGACTCTCAAGAGATCGTCGATCATTCCACAGGAGACGTTGCATATCTTCGTACAACAGCTCACACCGAAGCAAAACCGTCCGCGGAAATGAACAAATTCTCACTCCCTCCCCTTCTCGAACCCGAATTCGAAAAAAATTTCAATTTTATTAAGAATGTCCCTAAGTACGTCTCGGACATCCCGTCTGAACCTACGAATCTCTCGACTGCGTCCCTTCCCCCTTCGAGATTAATTCAAATCGGCCAAGGCGTCTACGCCACGAATAGTATTTCTCCAACAATTTCAACTTCCATCGAGAACGACATCAAACAATGCCTGGATATGCTCCATTGTCCATTGTCCTTCTTTTACAAACCGCTAATTCCAGTGTTACTCCAAACACACAACCTAAAGACTCAACACATTATTTCCATATCTCTCCTCCTTCGCACTATGTCTGACTTTTCAATCATAAATCCTATCTACGCAAGTTACTTCGCTTCTCCCCTTCCACCCTCGCGCGTAACTATATCCACTACAATCCCCGAATCCGTCCGGCTCTCCGCCATCATTAGTACCCGTCCACGAACAGGGTTGCATGTTCAATCGAGAAGTTACTGGGCTCCTGCAAACATTGGCCCGTATTCCCAAGCCATAGCTGTAGCCCCACTGCGTAATGTAGCTTATCCTAGTACGACGACCGCACCTTTCTGGCCGGACAAATTGGGCTTATCCCCGCTGAGATGGAACTTCCGGCGGCAAAAACCCCGACACTGGAAATAGCCTTGTCATTACAGCATATTTTTCGAGTTGCAAGGGCCGTCAACGTCGATCCGTTGCGTGGGATTGAAGGGGCAGTGGCATATATCACAGAAGAACAAAACGTTAATCTTGTCGCGGAGACGTGGATACGTGCTTTTGACGAGGTTCCTCCTCCACTGGGGATTGTGTTAGTGAGTGCACTCCCTCGTGGAGCAAGGGTGGAGTGGCACGTCATTCGGTGTTGGAAGAAGACGTCAGATGAGGACTCTACAGGCGGATTTCGGATGGTTTTTGATGATGATGATAGGATTTCCGTTGCTGTGGCGGAGTTACGAGGGAAGCATGGCGTTTTGTGCATGAGGTTTGGAAGTCGGTTATCTGACAAATTGAATATTCTGGAGATGGCAGTTCAGGAGATACCCAGTACAGCAATTTACCAGGCAGGCAAGCAGATATCAAGACATACTGCATGTACAGTTATTCAAACTGGCTAGATGGGCGAATTATCAGAAGAATGAGAAATTTTCCAATTTGACTCACATACCCATAAGCACAGCAATAAACTGAATCCACAAAAGCACAAGTAAATAAATACACAATGCCCAGGGCAACCAAAGCAGAAGGGAAGAAACTACAAAGAATAATTGCCTCCTATGTATCGGCAGTTAAAACTCCTCCTTGAATCGTGAAGCACGTTCGCTCCGCTCACTACTAACTTTCTCCATCGGGCCCGACGGTGCAAGGATGCCCATGGAGGGATTCTCAACGACATCCTTGCGTTCACGATTTTCTTCCTCGTCATTGACATTTTCTTCGTCGTCGTCATCCGTCATTTCAGGCTCAAGGGAGACTTTCGGTCCGAACGGCGGTTCGTCATCTGATTCGTCCTCTTTCTCTGCGTGAGCAGGCTTCGCAGGCTCTTCGTGCTTCGTTTCGACGGGCCCGGCGTGCTCCACGTCGGGCCTTTCCATGGCAACGTTCCTTAATGGAACTTCCTTCGTAATCGAGACTTGCTCGCCGTATATATCCTCCTCCTCCTCTTCCATAGGATTTGTAGGACTCTTTGGTCCATTATCGCCGCCTAGTGCACCAGCTAGCCCTGCCCGACTGAGCCGCCTCCCGAACGACTTGCGCTTATCATTAAACCAACCCTTGATCCCCTTTACCCCTTCCTTTGGCGAAGAAGGGTCATCCTCTCTGGCAGCAGGTTGTTCTTGATTAAAGTCCAGAACACCGGTTACTGCGTTCCTCTGACCTTTTTCCTCTTCAAGATGTTTTCTTGCTTCCAACGCCTCGTGTCCCCGGTCAAACGCCCGTACACCGCCAGCAGCATTCCCCGAATCGTGAGATGCCCGTTTTAATCGCATGTTGGCTTCCTTTTTGGCTTCCTTCTCCTTCTTCATTTCCTCCTTCTCCTGATGTTTATCGAATTCCATAACGCCAGAAACGACAGCCCCCTGTACTGCCGCCTCGGAAGCCATCCCCTTACTCGCCCGATCCGTTTCCTGCGAAGGCTTAACCTGCTCATCCAACTCCCTCTGTTGATCAAAAGCGTCGGACGCCTCCGCCGCCGGCACGTGTTCCTTCGTCACCGTCTTCAACTCCTTGGCCGCAGCCTTCTCGTCCTCCCGTTTCTTCTTTTCCGCTGTCTTGGCCTCCGCTTTTTCCCTCCTCTCCGCCGCCTTGGCTTCCCTTTGTTCCGCTTTGAGTCGGTCTTTTTCCGCCTTTTCCTCGGCGACACGTTCGCGGGCTAATTCGCGTTCATGGGCTTTTTCGCGGGCGCGGGATTCGCGTTCGGTGCGTTCGGCTTCGATACGTTCTTTTTCGCGTTGGACTTTTTCGTTTATTTCGGCGAGGACTTCGTTGACGTGCTTTTGCGCGATGGCTTCAACTTGTTCGTGAGTCATGATCAAGCCGCCAACGTCGTAGGTACCTATAAGTCAAGAGTTAGCCAACGGCTGGGGGCGGAAACATGGGGGTAGGGGGGGAGGTGAGATAGGTGAGAGGTAGTACTGGCACGCTCTTTTTGTTTGCGTTCTAGGTCTGTGGTGCCTTTGTCTTCCAAAGCCTTTGCTGTTGCTTGGTTTCTTGTCAGGGTTTCTCCCTGTCGTGGTTTCCCGAGGACGAGCCCTTCCGCAGCAATAGATTTATCCATCCCATCAAGTTGAGATTTAACGTTTCTCTGCGCAGCAGCCATGATAGCAGCGGGATCTGGCTTGCGCGATTCCAAGGTTGTTCTGCTCCTCATGCTGTGACGTAACCATCCCACATTGTTCTCCCGATCTGTCTTGTCTTCCTCTTCGAGCGACCTGAGAACCAGTTCCCAATCTTTGACTCGTTGATTCCCGCGCATCAACGATGCTTCTGCAGCCTTCTCCGCAAGTGGCTCGTCCATCTCTTCGGCCGTCAAAGTTGTAATTTTCGCAATTCTCTCTGCGACAATACGGCGCGCTGCATCCTCGAGATCCTGTTGATCCTTCAATTGCTGGATGGCTTCTTCTTCAATATGGCATTTGCGCGCTTGTTCGATTTCCGCCTCTGCTGCGTCGGAAGCTTGTTTGCGGGCCAAGCTGAGCGTTGCGACACGCTGTAGATCGGAGCGTCGGACACCGCCGGGGGCATTATCGGCTTCCAAGTCTCGTTTTGCGAGTTCGTGCGCAAGTTGTTGGATTCGGGTGGATTCTTCGGGAGTGCGGAAGGGGGTTGGTGAGGGGGATTTAATGACCGCCGAATCTCGGTGGGCCGTCCAAGCTCCACGGAAAGCATCGGGCGGGGAGGTCTTTTGCTGTTCAGTGGTTTTTGAGAGAGATGGTTTATGGGCCATGGACGCAGCTTTCAGAGCGTGGGTGGCGGAATTGGTTAGAGATGCACCTGGTGAGCATACGGCGAGGGCAGACGATTCATGGACTTCGTTTCCTCCTCGTCAGTAAATGCTATCACGGTAGCGGATACCTGATATAGGAGTTCGTAGGGCGGCAGCAGCACTTGCGCTTGCCTCTTTGTCCCGTGAACCTGATCCTTCATTGATGTTCGCTCGATGCGCAAGACTGGCAGCTGCCCCCGCTGAACTCAACTTGGGGGGTTTTTTCCGAGCCTCAATAGCGTTTGGCTGCGATCGAGCAAGGGACGCAGGGGCATGTGCTCCGGCATGACCACCATAGGTCCAGGCCGACGACGGTATAGTATGCTGGGCCGCCAAGAGCGCGGCGGACTCTGCGTGACTCGTATCGGGCGAATTCAGTTGGTGAGGAGGACGATAAGACCGCCGGATCTGGTTTACGCGGAGGGTGTTGGACGGCGGTGTTCGCCCAGCCGTTAAGGCTGCCTTCTGTTGTACATCTGTTTGCGTGGTAGCGTCGACACCCATTCCGAATGCAGGGCGGACTGGCGGGGCGGCGGCAGACGTCATTGACCAGGGGCCGCTGGCTCAACTCAGAAAAGGAAGGGAGCCTGCCAGGAGGCCGAGGATGATGATCTCCTTACGAAGCAATATACGAGCGATGAGGGGGAATTTACTGTGGGCCGGCCAAACTCGTCATCGATGTCACTGGGTATCATCAATCCCTGTCACAAAAAGGGAGTGACGTCATTCGCCGACGTAAAAATCCAAAATTTATACACAACTCGGTCATCTCCGAGAGACGCTATAATGACCAGTTTGGACTTTTGGAGACAAAAGCTGAGGACTATGTTCGACTTAGGAAGGAAGTTGAAGAGTTCATAGACCGTGCTGTCCTGTCGCAATAGCTATTCTTCGATATTAAGGTGATGCCTCACCTCTTAGATCTCAATAACCGATCGTAGGGTGAGAATATACTTTCCGATGAATCACTTCCCCCTGCTCCCTAAACTTGTGCAAATTGTCCAGACTCTCCTGCTATTCATACGAAGGCCTTTGAAAAATCAACCGAAAGCGAGGCGCAAACTCCAATCCAGAACCGGTCAACAAATTTTCTCTTCGTTGGGGAACCCTGCTTAGTTGACGGAACATCTCCCTTAACTCCCCCGGCCAAACTATCTCGCATCCCTCATCTCCACATCTCATTCGAATTATCATCAAACCCAACATCTCGAACGATAACCACAATATAATCCACTACGATTCACCCGCATGACCCATAAGAAAGCACTTTCATATTGGCCCCAGATATCCTCCCCACTCGGACTCAAGTAATGAACCCGAATTAAAAAACCACATATTCTCGACCGGTACTTCCCCCGCCTTAATTCCCCGCTCATGTCCTAAGTTCCGCTGCGCAGTCCTCTTCACACCCGTTTATCCTCCCCTGGAAGTCCTTGCCGCGTGCCAGGGGGGTACGCAGCGGGTTTGAACAACACGTATTCGTCCATTGATTTGGGAATGTAAGCTTTTCCGCCTCCCGCTGTTGAAGTAGAAGTTTCTTGGTAGTGGCGTTGAAGAGGAACAGGCAGAATGCTCTGTATAAGAGACCCCGGTTAATATTACTCGTTAAATGGCCTGTAATCAACATATTGTTGTATTAACGAGGAGAGCATTCTATTTTGGTTCCTGGATGGATCGCGTTCTCGTCTGGGTCGATGACGATGGAGAGTTCTTTCCAATAAGCCCATTTGTTCTTTGTCGTAGTTTTGCCAAGTGAGATCGATGGCGTCTTTCCCCGCACTGGCTATTGACAGCTTTCTTGGGGACGGCGAATTCGGAATCAAGAACCTCCTCAATCCCATCCAGACTCCGGTGATCAGAGCTTGGTATCTGTGTCCGTGTATTGTCAGCCGGATGTACCTCGCTGTTCTAATTACATTGGGACAGCTGCTGGCGAGTCGAAAAGCCGATACACAGAAGGTCTGTGGGGCAGGTCGCGTTGGGGACTTGACAACCTGCAGGAGGTTGTGGAAATTTACTTCAAAGAATAAGGTTCGCCAGCCTAGATTCGCCCGCCGTCTTGGTATTCTGATATTAAGACAAGAAAGAGCATATGTTGTTGCGTTGGAGATATCTTTTGTACTTCCAGATAGCGATGGATTCTTCAATCCCACTGAATATCCCTAATATACAATCTGCTCATTTTCTACCAAACATGCTGCATCTCATAAGCTAATTGTTATCACTGACAGTAATGGGTTGTTGTCAACATGCAATTGTCGACATGCGCCCATGAGCGCTGGTCGAATACTAAGCCGATGGACCCGAGGGTATCATTACCCTCTTCGGCATGTGGTTGCTGGGTTGTTCATTTTCAGATTCAATGTAGCGGCCATTTTCGAGCACTAGCCTACCCATTCTATCTCGAAAATCCTCCCGATTCACTTGTGCCACCTGTATGATTTCGGTACAACATATGACGTCGGAACACTAAAGTATGGTTTCAGGGCTCCCCAGCCAATGAACCGTAGGATATTCAGGTGGACATACGCTTGGCCTGAGGTAGTGGTGTCGTTCATCAAGGACAGACCGATTCATGCGGTCGCATCCTTGACGCGGAACGTTTGGCCGAATTATTGGGTGGATTGTTGCTGTTGGTTTTGGTGGTTGGGGGGCATATTCTTGGGAATAGGAAGCACCCTTGGCCTAGATGGGATTGTAGATGTTTGAGTGCTGCAGTTGTAGCTGATGCCGTGTTGGAGGCGAAGAGCGGACTTGCGGGATCGGGTGCACACGGGCTGCACAGGCGCGTCATGGAAGAGGGTATGGAGGTTACTTGGAGATGCGCACCTTGGTATTCCCGCAGAAGAAGGTGATTTCGGAAGGAGTCCCTTGTTTTCCGGCTTATTTGCTTCTTTCCTGTTTTCGGTTTCCTCTTTCTCTAGGAGCGCTTCGAATCTGGTCGCGTCGGGGGTTGATGATGCCTTCTGCTTCTTGGCAGAATTTGGGAGTCCAAGGTTTCATTGCCTTTGCCTAATTCTCGACTAATTCGATGCTGAAACCTCAACGTGATCCCGGTGGACATTTTCGAACTGCGACCGATTTTTATTGGCTGATTGATGTCGGATTCCATTGATAGGTCACCTGACCAGAATTGTCTATATAAGGACGGTGTTTGTAAAAACTTTAATCATCTTCTCTTTGCCTTTTGGCTTAGATCAAGTGTAGTATCTGTTCTTTCTAGTTTGACAACTAGAACCTTGGGAATATCCAAGTTTTATTGTCTCTCTTCTTTTTGACAATTGTTGGGTAACCTCTGGCTTGCTACGTGACTCAGCACAGATGGTCTCTGCACTACACTACCGCAGAGTGCTGTCAATCTCACCTTTCTTCATCTTTCCGAGGGTCATCAAACAGTTGCTTTGACGGGTCTTTGAAACATGAGCGAGGTTGAGTGGTCTCTGAATCGAGTTTCCATTGATTCTTTTGATGGATTCGTCTCCGACTAGTCTGCAAAACTTTGAGGTTCGGAGTGAATAATTGTTTATTCCGCCCCAAAATGAAAGACCTGCTCCCCGGAGAAATGCACAACACTTCATTACTCGTACGTGATTAGAGACAGCAACAATGAGATTCTTTTCAGACACAACTATAAGCTCTCTTTACATTACCAATCAGTGCTTTTCCTCACGCCAGCCTGACCAATGTTAGTGGGCTTTCTCTCTCCGTTATATCCCGGCCCATCAAGCCAAGGAGACCTCGCACTCCTAAACTTTTCAAAGGCAACAATCTTATCCTCCTTCTTCATCGTAAGACCGATATCGTCCAGCCCATTAACCAGACAATACTTCCTAAACGGATCAATATCAAACGCGACCGTATCCGCATTCGGTCTAACAATAAGCTGTCTTTCCAGATCCACTGTGAGTTCCTTTTGCGCCATGGCGTCCTCGGCGAGTTTATCGAGGGTCGGACGGTCGAGGATCAGCGGGAGCATCCCATTTTTAAAGCAATTGTTGTAGAAAATATCAGCGAAGGATTCGGCAAGGATGCAAGTGATGCCGAAATCACGGAGAGCCCAAGGAGCGTGTTCACGGGAGGAACCACAACCGAAGTTCTCACCTAGAACGAGGAGGATTTTGGCTTCGTCGTAGGGGGGTTGATTGAGGATGAAGGCTGGATTGGGCTTGCCGGTCTTGGGGTCGTAGCGGATGGGGAAGAAGAGGGCGCCGCCATAGCCAGTTCGTTTGATCGATTTGAGGAATTGTTTGGGGATGATTCGGTCTGTGTCGACGTTTGACATGGGGAGTGGAGCAGCGATACCCTTGAGAACGGTGAAGGCTGTCATTCCACCCGAGTCGGCTGCAACGACAGTTTGAATGCCGGTTTGGGAGCCTGGGGCGGGGGTATCGGTGCGTTCGTCGACGAGATCATCGTCTGTAGGTTCGGTGGGTGTCCCGGCTTGCGAGAGATGTGCTACTTGGTCGGTGAGGATGTCGATGACGGGATCAGAAGCAGCGTTGATAGCGAAATCCTTTGCTTTGAGAGGCCCGCTGAAATTAATTTTCTTGGTGAATTCTCTGACGTCGGCGATGGTGCCTTTGATGGCTGCGGCGGCGGCCATAGCAGGGGACATAAGGTGCGTTCGGCCCCCTGCTCCCTGACGACCTTCGAAGTTTCGATTGGATGTGGAGGCACATCGTTCTTGCGGCGAGAGGATATCAGGATTCATGCCGAGACACATACTGCACCCAGGTTCTCTCCAATCAAATCCAGCTTCAATGAAGATTTTATCCAGACCCTCGGCTTCAGCTTGTTTTTTAACGAGCCCTGATCCAGGCACGACCATGGCGTAAATATGCGGAGCGACTTTTCGGTCCTTCGCGATCTGGGCAGCAGAACGGAGATCTTCGATACGGGAATTCGTACAACTTCCAATAAATATTTTGTCAAGTTTGATGGATTGGATGGGGGTGCCGGGTTCAAGACCCATATACTCAAGAGATCGAACGACGCCAGCTCGTTTCCCGGGATTCGTAAAGTCGTCGGGAGAGGGTACTTTTCCGGTGACGGGAACGGTGTCTTCAGGCGATGTTCCCCAGGTGACGGTTGGAGCAATATCCTTTGCATCGATGACGACTTCCTTGTCGAATTTTGCACCGGGGTCTGTTCGAAGGGATTTCCACCATTTCAGAGCCATTTCCCATTCTTCGCCCTTAGGGGCCAGGGGACGGTCTTTGACGTACTCGAAGGTTTTCTCGTCGGGGGCAATTAGCCCAGCTCGTGCACCGCCCTCAATAGACATGTTGCACAGCGACATTCTCGCTTCCATCGACAGACTCTCGATAGCCGATCCGGCAAACTCAATGACACAACCAGTCCCACCAGCGGTGCCAATTGTCCCAATAATGTGCAGCATGATATCCTTTGATGTGACTCCCTCTGCAAGCTCTCCATTGACGGTAACCTTCATATTTTTACTCTTCCTCGTCAGAAGAGTCTGCGTCGCAAGAACATGTTCCACCTCGGACGTTCCGATCCCCCACGCCAGCGCCCCAAACGCACCATGCGTACTCGTATGACTATCCCCACAACAAATCGTCTTACCAGGCAGAGTAAATCCCTGTTCGGGCCCAATAACATGGACAATCCCCTGTCGTTTATCCGTCATGCCATAATATGTCAGCCCGAAATCCTTGATGTTTTGCTCCAGAGTGGCAACTTGGATACGGGAATCGGGCTCGCTGATGAAGGTGCTGACATTCTTGAAATTGCGGCGGGAGACCGTGGGGATGTTGTGGTCGACAGTGGCGAGGGTACAGTCTGGACGGCGGACGGAGCGGTTTGCGCTGCGGAGACCCTCGAAGGCTTGTGGGGTAGTTACTTCGTGGATGAGGTGTGCGTCGATGTAGATGAGGCATGCACCGTCGTTCTGCTCGT
>Ga0335081_10009511_pt1 | contig 15657 bp, 16 predicted proteins | sample Lox_Sample_35_FD_206713 | JGI IMG/M metagenome (GOLD analysis project Ga0335081, IMG submission 206713) | Soil microbial communities from Loxahatchee National Wildlife Refuge, Florida, United States - Lox_Sample_3.5 | ecosystem: Environmental > Terrestrial > Soil > Wetlands | place: USA... | reverse complement strand
TGGGAAAGCGAGCGCGTGGCGCTGGGCGACACGGTCGTGAAAACTTTGACGAAGTATGCTCCGAATCTTCCGGAATTGATCTTGACACACCAGATCATCACGCCGCAGGACCTGGAAGACCGCTTCGGGCTTACCGGCGGGCACATTTTTCATGGTGAACTTGCGCTCGATCAGTTTTTCACCATGCGGCCGTTGCTGGAATGGGCGCGTTACCGAACGCCGATCCGTAACTTGTACTTGTGCGGTTCAGGAACGCATCCAGGCGTAGGTTTGACCGGCGGATCGGGAGCGAACGCTGCACGGGAAATTTTGAAAGACCTGAAACAATGAGTCTCGTGCAACAATTGGGTCGATGGCGAGAATCTCGAAAGAACCACTCAAAAGGCTTGATGGCAAGCAAAGCCTACTCCCGCGCTATGTAATCGCAGTGCGTGTGGCGTCGTTCACGTTTCGGTTTGTAAGTATAGAACAATTGCGAGAATGCCTTAGGTACTACGAACAGAAGACCCACCCGAGCAGCAGGATCTCAAGCAAGGTGCTCGCCGCAGACCTCGGCGAAGACTGGAGTGGTTTGAGAGGATGGGAGATAGAGCGCTGGTTTGAGCGCCTGCCGATGTATCTGCTTGAAGAACCCAAACGCCAAAAAGTAATCAAGGCTCTTTCGAGAGCCCTCGTCCTTGCTGAAAGCAATAAGCTCTGATGCGGTTCGCATGAAACCTTCCGCCATCCTGCTCATCTCCTGCCCCGACCGCAAAGGCGTCGTGGCGAAAATTGCTGACTTCATCTTCCGCCACAACGGCAACATCCTCTTCGCCGACGAGCACGGCGACGCCGAATCCAATCTTTTTCTGATGCGCGTCGAATTCGATCCTTCCGCCTTCGACATTCCACTCGCTGATTTCAGCCGCCACTTTGCTCCTGTCGCCGCCGAATTTGAGATGCAGTACCGCCTCGCCGACTCCGCCTATCGCCCGCGCATGTGCATTCTGGTTTCGAAATACGATCACTGCCTGGTCGATCTGCTTTACCGTCATCAGAGCGGCGAGCTGAAGTGCGAAATTCCCCTGATCATCTCCAATCATCCTGATAATCAGCCGATCGCCGATTTCTACCGCATTCATTACGTTACCGTTCCGGTCTCCAAAGACAACAAACAGGAAGCCGAGCAGAAAATCACGGACTTGCTGAAGGCCCAGAATCCAGACTTCATTGTGCTTGCCCGCTACATGCAGATTCTGTCGAACGAATTCGTCGCGAGGTATCCCAACCGCATTATTAATATTCACCACTCGTTCCTGCCCGCGTTTGTCGGCGCACGGCCTTATCACCAGGCTTTTGCCCGCGGGGTCAAACTCATTGGCGCCACCAGCCACTACGTCACCGAAGTGCTCGATGACGGGCCGATCATCGAACAGGATGTCGTGCGCATCTCCCACCGCGACACGGTCGAAACGCTCATCGAAAAAGGCCGCGATCTCGAGAAAGTCGTACTCTCCCGTGCCGTGCGATCGCACATCGAGAACCGCGTGCTGATTTATGGGAATAAAACGGTAGTGTTCGATTAAACCCACCACCTTGTCATTCCGAGCGGGCTTCAGCTCCGAGGAATCTGTCCTGAAAAAGCAGGTTCCCCATGGCTGAAGGCATTCGGAATGACAAGAACTTAAGAGTGATTTGGCTCCCCGTAGTTACTTTGGTGCGCCGCCGGGCGAGAGGCTTGTGCTCCGCTCAGCCTTAGTTTTTACTAACCTTGCCGCTTCTTCCTCCGAGCCGGCGCCCAAGGGACGCATTTGGTCGAAGACCCAAAGTGGGAGTTGGCCATCCTGGCCACCGTGCAGGGCTTCTACGAAAAGCTCTTGCAGACGCACGTCGGCGGAGAAGTTCCTGTCCCGAGCGGGCTGGAAGCCGTTTCCCTGCAACAAGCCGAAGGCGATGTCAGCCTCACTCTGGAGAATCTCCGCCGCTGGCTGCGGGTGCTTGATCTGGCCACCACCCCGGCCATGCTGCGCCAGGGGCTGAGTGCGGAAACCGACCCCGAAATGGCCGAAGCGATGCTTCGCTACTTCGTGCGAAAAAAAGATTTCAGCCCGGTCAACCGCGACAAAACCGATCTGATCGCGACTTTCCTTTATCGCCATCCGCGCGTCCCCGGGCAATGGGAGCGGCGAGGTTATGGACTGGATGGCTCGCTTCCGCTGGCGCCATTTGAAATTGCGCTGATCGAGATTCTCGCCGATACCGATGTGCCGTCATTGCCGGAAGATCACGTCCAGACACTGCGCCGTTTCGATCAACTGCAGCAGGAAGCGCAGAACTTCAACGACCTGAATGCATTGCTCGACTCCGAAATCATCACGCGCGTGCGAGAACTCAAAGTTTCGCTTGAAACTTCCTTTTATCATCCCGGCGTGCTGGCCACCATCGCGCCCTACAACGCGACATTCGGCAGAAAATTCGATGAACTGTTTCATTCCGCCACAAAAGAAATCAAGAATTTCGCGCACGAACTCGAGGAACAAGGCGGGGAAATCCTGGGAACGGTCGACGGCATTGACGTGACTGTGGAACACGTTGCCGCGATGGAGGTGAACGAACTGCTGAAAATCGATTACGCCAGCGCGCTCGAAAAATTCCGCCGCGTGTCGAAACTGAAGCAGACGCTCGAACGCCAGCCGCCGATTCGCAGGATCGCGCAGCCTATACCCTTTCCTGCGCGCAAAACCGCATCCAAAGCATCGTCCGGCATGTCCCGCAAGCGGCAATTGCTCGATGTGCAGGCCCTGCGATCCGCGGTTACGCCCCAGCAACTGGCGACGGAAGACACCAAGCTGCGAAAAGTAGAGGAATCCATTCGGGTCTTCGTGCGCGTCGCCGATCCTAAATTCCGGCAAGTCGTGCCCATGCGCTTTTTTAATCTCACCCTTACCCACGCCGAAGCCGATGCCTACTGCGCCGATTATCTGGAGGAGAAATCTCTGCGGGCCGAAGTTGGCCGGGCGTTGTTGCGCATCGTCGCGATCATTGCCCGCATGTCGACCGAGTTGGAAGAATTGAAACGGGCGGAAAACTCGCCATCACTGTGGAAGCTGCATGCCGATGTGCTGATCGTCCTTCTCGAAGTTGCGCAGTCGCTGGCAGCGAACTCGCTGCGTCTGCTGACCCAGTTGACCGGCGAAGGAAAACTCACCGAAGCTGAAGCGGTGAGAATTTCTCTTCAGAAGCTGCGTGACCGTTGCACCGCGATTACGGCCATTCTCGGGCAGAGTGAGTCCGCGACCGTCGAAGCCTAGCCTCGGCACTATTGCGCCGACGGCCTCAATTGCGCTCCAAAACCGCTGCCCTCCTGTAAACTGAGGTTTCGAGTGCCGGCTTTAAGGGCCGGCAAATTCGTTATGGTAACTCTTACAGACGAACAAAAGTTCCACCGCGCCCGAATCACCAAGCGTGTCGATCTCGCGCCGGAATTGTGGATCCTCCGGATTCAGCCCGGAGGCGAATTCAACTTTGTCCCCGGCCAATACGCGACACTTGGAATTCAAGGCCCCGAACGTCCCAAAGAGCGCGCCTACTCGATCGTTTCCTCGCCCTACGAAAATGAGGTCGAATTCTTCTTCGAACTTGTGCCGGAGGGCCAGCTGAGTCCACAACTTTACGAGTTGCGTGTAGGCGATGAATTGCTCATGCGGAAAGTGGCAAAGGGAAGGTTCACGCTTGATACCGAAAGCGGCCCCAGCAATCATCTACTGGTGTGTACTGTAACGGGCATTGCGCCGTTCGTCAGCTACGTGCGTACGCTGTATCGCGATTGGAAGGATGGCAAATTCAATGGTGAGCACAAATTATTTCTTCTCAATGGCGCCAGCCGCTCCTGGGAATTTGGATATTGCAGCGAGCTCGAGCAATACGCGGAGGAAGCGCCGTGGCTGAAGTATGTGCCTACGGTCAGCCGTCCTTGGGAAGATGAGAAATGGAATGGTGAAGTGGGGCGCGTAGACGATCTAATCCGCAAATATGCCGATATGTGGGGCCTGGATGGGACCAATACCCTGGCCTATCTGTGCGGTCACCCGGAAATGGTCGAGCGTGGAAAGGGAATCCTCAAGCGTCGCGGCTTTGCCAAGGAAGCTCTGAAGGAAGAGCTCTATTGGATTCCGAGTAAGAAAGTTCCGGCAGCATAGATACGTCGCGTGCAGACGGCCGCCTTGGCTGGGCGGACGAGGGTCCGCACCTACGCGGACTCTGCCGGCGCAAAGAAGACGAGCAGAGCCAACTCTTCGCGAATGTCATAAAAGCGATGCTCGACTTTGGCAGCGACAAAAATTACGCTGCCTGCGCTGACTTCGCGGTCTTCGTCCCCAGCTTTCATGCGCGCCCGTCCGCGAATCACGTAGTAGAGCTCGTCTTGATTGTGTGGCTTTTGCAGATCAGTTGCCCCAGCGGCAAGCACGTAAAGGCCGGCGCTCATCGAAGGGACGCGGAGAAACTCCAGATACAACTTCCCCGCTTGCCGCCTTTGATCGAGCAGATCCGACGCCTGGAAGAAATTGCTCACTGAAACGCCCCCGCAAAAAAAATCTCCGTGTACTGCTGCACCAAATCTTCTTCCCGTAAGCTGCCCTCAGGCTGGTACCACTGATAAATCCAGTTGATCATGCCCAGCAGGGCGAAGGCCGCAGCTCGAGGAGTAACTTTTCCGGTAGTCCCGCGTACGCGCTGCGCTTCCGCGATCAGAGTTTCTACAAAATGCACGTATGCCTTCTTCCGCGCGTTGATTTGTTTCCGCAGCGCTGGCGCCAAAGGATGGTTTTCGTGCAGCATCACGGTAATCTCGCGCTCGCGATGATTCAGCACAACCGCGATATGCAGCCGGATCAGCTTGCGCAGCCGCGCCTCCGGATCAGCGATGCCCAGCACTGGATTGATCACGCGCTCCTGCGTGATATCCATGGCGTGGTCCATCAGGTGAAAGAGAATCTCGTCTTTGCTCTGGAAATGGTGGTAAAGCCCGCCTTTGCTCAGCTTGAGGGCCGCGGCCACGTCGTTCATCGAGGTAGCATCGTAGCCCCGCTCCTGAAACAACCGCGCAGCAGTGCGCAGAATTTCCTGGCGAAGATCGACAGTGGTCTCACGGGTCATCGGCGGACAGAATATACAGTTGCCCAGGGGAATGCCAACTCAGGCAATAGTTTGGCGGCCGACGCACAAAAGTACCAATTTCGGTTGACTCCATTCAGACACGATGCTAAGTTCTAACGCAGCCCGAAAAAGGGCAAGTGGGCAATGATGAACCTCAGCCAGAGCGAACTGCGACTTAACGTAGTAGTACTCGTACGAGTATGCACGCTCTCTGGCTGGGAGGGATGCTGATCTAAGTTATAGATTTTAAAAGCTTCCAAACCCATCGCCAGAGAATCTGGCGGTGGGTTTTGTATTTTGTGCCGAAAGATGACGAAAGGGTTATGAATTCGGTGACGAATGCGAGTCAAAGCGGTGGCTTCACCTTGACAGCCCTCAGGGCGATGACTAGGATAAACAGATTGCCGACCGACCGGTCGGTTTACGAGATTGCCGTACCAAATTCCCCGGTTTCTGTGAGGAGCTAACGTGGCCACAATCTTCTACGAACGCGACGCCAATCCAGCCGCCCTCAAGGGCAAAACCATCGCAATTTTCGGCTACGGCAGCCAGGGCCACGCCCAGGCGCAGAACCTGCGGGATAGCGGCCACGACGTGATCGTAGGCCTCGACCCCGGACGCCCCAGCGCTCAACAGGCCAAAGCCGACGGCATGACCGTTCTGCCTCCGGCCGAAGCAGCGCAGCGCGCGGACTGGATCCAGATCCTCACGCCCGATGAAACGCAGGGGCCATTTTATGAATCGGCCATCAGGCCTGCTCTGCGGCCGGGCAAAATTCTCGGCGTCTCTCACGGATTCAGCATTCACTTCAAGACCATCGTTCCACCGAAAGACGTCGACGTCGTGATGATTGCTCCCAAAAGCCCGGGGCATCTTCTTCGCCGCGTTTATACCGAAGGCCGTGGCGTGCCTTCCCTGCTGGCGATTCATCAGGATGCCAGTGGCCGCGCCCACGAATATGCGCTTGCCTATGCCGATGGTATCGGCTCAACCCGCGCCGGCGTGTTGCAAACGACTTTCCGCGAAGAAACAGAAAGCGATTTATTTGGCGAGCAATCGGTGCTCTGCGGAGGCCTGACTTCGCTGATCAAGAAAGGATTTGAAACTCTGGTCGAAGCAGGCTATGCGCCTGAGATCGCCTATTTCGAGTGCCTTCACGAGATGAAGCTGATCGTCGATTTGATCTACGAAGGCGGTCTGGGCCGGATGCGCTATTCGATCTCGAATACCGCGGAATACGGCGACCTCACCCGCGGAGAAAAAGTTGTCGGCGATCCAACTCGCGCCGCGATGAAAGAAGTTCTGGCGCGCATTCAGGATGGATCGTTCGCGAAAGAATGGATTGAAGAAAACAAGGCCGGCGGCAAGAATTTCGCCGCGTTGAGGGAGAAAGAGAGGCAGCACCCGATCGAAATTGTTGGCGCGGAGTTGCGGGGCATGATGTCTTGGCTACCCAAGGAAGGCAAAAAGCCCGCGCCAACAAAGCAGGAAAAACAGGTGGTGAATGCTTAGAGGGGCGGAAATCACGCTGCAATGCATGAAAGCGGAAGGGGTTGACCTGGTGTTCGGCTACCCCGGCGGCGCGATTATGCCGCTCTACGACGCGCTTGATGGCAGCGGCATTCGCCACATTCTCACAAGGCATGAACAAGGCGCTGTTTTCGCGGCGGAGGGCGTGGCCCGTGTCACCGGCAAAGTCGGCGTGGCTATGGCCACCAGCGGCCCGGGAGCAACTAATCTCATCACTGGAATCGCTGACGCCAAAATGGATTCAGTCCCACTTGTTTGCATTACAGGCCAGGTGCGCAGCGCATTGATCGGCACCGACGCCTTCCAGGAAACCGACGTCTTCGGCCTGACACTCTCGCTCACCAAATGGAGCCGGCTGGTCAAGAGCGTCGAAGAGATTCCCGCCGTCATTGCCGAAGGATTTCATTGGGCGCGCAGCGGTCGCCCTGGACCGGTGATGATCGATATCCCGACCGATTTTCTCAAAGCCAAGATGGAATTCAACGGGCCGGTGAAATTCAAACCGCATGCCCGGCCTTCTGACGTTCATGGTGAATCTATCTTCGGCGAAACGCTGATCACGTTGCTCGAGCAGGCGCGCAAGCCGGTGGCTTTGGTCGGTGCGGGGGCAAAACTTTCCGGCGCGATAGATGATCTTCGCCGGCTGCTTGACCATCTGCAAATTCCAACTTTTGCGACGGTCCACGGTCTGGGCGCGGTGGATCCGGATCGCCCCTTTTATCTCGGCATGGTGGGCATGCATGGCACGCGCGCCGCGAACATGGCGCTGCATGAAACTGACTGCCTGCTGGTTTTCGGAGCGCGGCTCGACGACCGCGTCACCGGCGATCCCACGCGCTTTGCGCCGCAGGCACGCATCATTCATTTTGAAGTTGATCCCGCGCAGCTCGATCGCGTGCGGCCTTGCGATCTGCCCGTGATCGGCGACCTCGCTGAAACCGTTCCGGCCTGCCATGCGGCCATCCACCATGTGAAATTGCCCGACTGGAGCGATTGGCGCGATGTGGCCTGCGGTCCCGAGCGTGGCGAGCTCGATCCGCGCGGGCTGGCGCAGCAGACGATCCGTTTTCTCGACGAGCTTTTCAGCCGCCTGCCCGAGAACAACGTCATCCTCGCCGATGTCGGCCAGCACCAGATGTGGGCGGCGCAGCGTTACCACTCTTCTTCGCCGCGCGGCTTCATCACCTCCGGCGGACTCGGCGCCATGGGTTTTGCTTTGCCTGCGGCCATAGGCGTTCAGCTCGCCAGGCCCGACACGACCGTACTTTGCGTTTCCGGCGATGGCGGCTTCCAGATGAACATTCAGGAGCTGGCCACGGTGCATCGCCTCGGCCTGCCGATCAAGATGGTCATCATCGACAACAAATATCTGGGCATGGTGCGGCAGTGGCAGCAGCTTTTTTATCAGCGCAACTATGCCGAAACCGATTTGAGCGACAACCCGGATTTCGTAGAGATCGCCAAGGCGTACAAGATCCACGGCAAGCGGATTGGTGAGGAAGTGGTGCGGGAATATCCGGTTTCGCGGGCAACCGGGGATGAACTGGATCGTTTCCTGCGTTCGTCTGCGCCGGAGTTGCTGGTATTCGATACGGCTCCGGAAGCCAATGTTTTTCCGATGGTGCCGGCAGGCGCGGCTTTGTCGGAGATGTTGCTGGAAGAAGAATAGGCCGTGTGGGCGCGGGCGACCCGCCCGCGCAAGTTTTGAGCTGGACGGGCGAGGCGCCCGTCCCACACAGGCATAGGTGACCCAGGAGAACTCACATGCATGTCTTTCACATCCACTATCACAACACGCAAGGCACATTGATGCGCATTCTCAACGCCATTTCGCGGCGGGGAGTGGAAATGCCCTATGTGCAGGCGGTTTCCATCCAGACCGGCCACCGCGTCACAGTGCTGCTTGAAGTCAACGTCAAGCAGATTGGCCAGCTCAGCCGCGACTGGCATGCGATTGTGGATGTCATGGACGTGCGCGCTGGCGTACCGACCGCGGAAATGCTCGAGCTCACGACCGATTGGACCGCCGCACCACATCCGCCGGCTTCCGCTGGAGTCGCCGATCCGACGCGCGCGGCAAGGGCGTAGAGTTTGCGTTGCTCCGTGCACCTCCGTGTTCTCTGTGGTTAAAAGGTTTTTGAAATCGCGCGTCTCAACTTTCCTGAGCGTCTAATTCTGTCGTAATCTCTTACACCATGGATCAGAAACTTCGCAGCCACATCATCACGCAGGGGCGCGACCGTGCCGGTGCGCGCGCCATGTTCAAGTCCATCGGATTTACGGACAAAGACCTCAGCCAGCCCATCATCGGCGTTGCCAACACCTGGATTGAAACCATGCCTTGCAATTTTCATCTGCGCCGCCTTTCGGCCAAGGTGAAGGAAGGCGTCCGCGCCGCAGGTGGAACTCCTATGGAGTTCAATACCATCGCCATTTCCGATGGCGAAACCATGGGCACGGAAGGCATGCGCGCTTCGCTGGTGAGCCGCGAAGTAATTGCCGATTCGATCGAACTGGTCTGCCGCGGGCAAATGTTCGACGCTGTTGTCTGCGTAGTGGGATGCGACAAGACCATTCCTGCCGCGGCCATGGCTTTGGCACGGCTGAAAATTCCGGGCTTGATCTTGTACGGTGGAACCATCGCGGCGGGAAAATTTCGCGGCAAAGACATCACCCTGCAAGATGTTTACGAAGGCATCGGCGCCCATGCCGCAGGCAAAATCACCGACGCGGACCTGAAGGAGCTTGAGGATAACGCCTGCCCAGGAGCGGGCGCGTGCGGCGGCCAGTACACGGCCAACACAATGTCCACCGTCATGGAAATGATCGGCCTTTCGCCCATGGGCTTCAACAGCATTCCGGCCATGGACCCGCAAAAAGATCAGGCTGCCTTCGATTGCGGCAAGCTGGTGATGAATCTCTTCCAGCAGAACATCCTGCCGCAGGACATTCTTACGCGCGAAGCATTCGATAACGCCATTGCGAGCGTCGCGGCCACCGGCGGTTCGACCAACTCTGTTTTGCATTTGCTCGCTCTCGCACGCGAGATGGGAGTGCCGCTTCACATTGACGACTTTCAAAGGGTGAGTGAAAAGACGCCGCTGCTCGCTGATCTCAAACCCGCCGGCCGCTTTGTCGCTACAGACATGCATCACGCTGGTGGCGTGCGCCTGCTGGCCCGCCGATTGTTTCGCGGTGGACATCTCCATCCCCAAACTCTGACCGTGACCGGGCTCACGCTTTCTTCGGAAAGCGAAAGCGCGGTCGAGACTCCCGGCCAGGAAGTCATTGCGCCGCTCGAAAAACCGCTGAAGAAAACCGGGGGGCTGGTGATTCTGCGCGGCAACCTCGCGCCCGAGGGCTGCGTCGCCAAGATCAGCGGGCATGAGCGGCTGAGCCATCGCGGGCCCGCTCGCATATTTGATTCCGAAGAAGAAGCGCTGTCGGCGGTGCTGGCAAAGCGCATCAAGGCCGGCGATGTGGTCGTAATTCGCAATGAAGGACCGAAGGGCGCGCCCGGCATGCCGGAAATGTTGAGCGTGACCGCGGCGCTGGTGGGTGAAGGACTGGGTGAATCGGTCGCGTTGCTCACCGATGGCCGTTTCAGCGGCGCGACACGCGGGCTGATGCTGGGGCACGTCGCGCCGGAAGCCGTGCTGGGTGGCCCGATTGCGGCGCTGCGCGAGGGAGATACGATCCACATCGACGTGAACCAGCGTCTGGTCGAAGTCGACCTCAGCGATTCCGCGATCAAGCAGCGGCTCGCTGAATGGAAGCCGCGCGCGCCGCGTTACGCCACCGGCGTGTTCGCGAAATATGCGGCGCTGGTATCGTCGGCAGCAGAAGGGGCGGTAACTCGACCCAAAGCCTAATTCCAAGAGCAGTGGTCATCTCGTTGCTCAGTGAACGGTCATTCGTCGAAGCAGGAGCCACGCTGCCGCCGCGATTGCGCCCATCAGCAACGGACCCAGCGTAAACATCAAGAGAGTCACAACCCGCGGCGGTAACGCGCGCACCAGACCCGCGGGCAAGGGAGCCTCCACTCCGTATCCTTTAATCAGCAGCACGAGAGGCACCAAAAGCTTAATCCCGACCAGCATCATAAGAATGCCGGCCACACAAACAATAGCTATCCGCATAGAAAAGCGGACCTCCTACTTCTCATCCAAGGACGCCAGATCGATCACAAAGCGGTAGCGGACATCGCTTTTCACAACGCGCTCATAGGCTTCATTCACTTTCTGGATCGGAATCACTTCGATTTCGCAGGCGATGCCACATTTGCCGCAGAAATCCAGCATCTCCTGCGTTTCCGCGATGCCGCCAATGGAGGAACCGGCCAGGCTGCGCCGCCGCGAGGCCAATGAGAAGGCACCGGTTGAGATGTCCTTCTCGGGAAGGCCGACCATCACCAGGCTGCCATCAACCTTCAGCAGGCTGAGGTACTGATTCAAGTCCACAAGCGCTGAAACGGTATTGATGATGAGATCAAAATAGCCCTTCAGCCTGGTAAAGGTCTCAGGATCAGAAGTCGCGTAGAAATAATCAGCGCCCATGCGTTTGCCGTCATCTTTCTTTCTCAGCGATTGGCTTAGGACCGTAACCTCGGCGCCCAACGCGTGGCCGAGCTTCACTCCCATGTGACCGAGCCCGCCCAGGCCCACGATCGCGACTTTCTTGCCCGGTCCCGCATTCCAATGTTTGAGCGGCGAATAAAGCGTGATTCCCGCGCAGAGCAGGGGCGCACAGGCCTCGAGCGGAAGATTCCCGGGCATGCGAAGCACATAGTTTTCGTCGACCACAATTCTTTCGGAATAGCCGCCGAAAGTTGGGACGCCGTCGTTGTCCCGGGCATTGTAGGTCCACGTCGTGTGCACGGTGCAGTATTGTTCGAGGCCCTGCTTGCATTCAGCGCAGGTGCGGCAGGAATCGACAAAGCAACCGACGCCGACTTTATCGCCTGCTTTGAATTTGGTTACTTTGCTGCCGACAGCTTTCACGACTCCGGCGATTTCATGCCCCGGAACCATGGGAAAAATCGATTCTTCCAGATAATCGCTCCACTCGTTGCGCGCCTGATGAATATCGGAATGGCAAATGCCGCAAAATTTGATATCGATGACCACATCGTGCTCGCGGGGCTCGCGACGCTCGAAAGAGTACGGCGCCAACGGAGCTTTTGCCTTCATCGCGGCATAGCCTTTGATTTGAGACATTATTCCCCTCCGCTCAAAAGAAGAATGAGCGGCAATTATAAAAGGCAATCGGCTTTAGAGTTTCTAGCTCTGCGGCAAGCGGGCGAGCGCAGCCTTCAATTCATCGGGCTTAAATCCAAACGGGCCCGGTTTGCTCTTGTAAGCGACGCGGCCCTGGGCATCGATCAGGTAGAGCCGGTCGGGCCAGCCCGTGTAGGCTTTCTCAGTCGTGTTATCGAAACCGTCGATGAGCGCTGGAAACTTTATACCCAGCTTGCGCACGCAGGCTCCCGCCACGTATTCGCGCTCTTCGATGTTTTTGGGACTGGCAAAAACTACGCTGTCTTTAATGTTGCTTTGCATCTGCCAAACGTCGCTGGGATGGGCTTCCAGAATGTAAACCGCATAGAAAGCCACGCGACTGCCGTATTCTTCGTAGAGCTTGTTGAGAGCGGGAACCTCCCGCCGGAAGGGCGGTCAGGTGTAGCTGCCGAAAACCAGCACCACCGGCTCCTTCCGCGTGAGCGCAGAGAGTTGCACCGTGCCGGTTTTATCCTGCCGCGCCAGAGTAAAGTCAGGCGCGCGATCACCAATATTTAAGGTTCCAGCGCGCGCGTGAAGCCAGGCGGTTTCGAAAGGGAACAACAGAAAAGGCACCGGTCCTGGCATCTTTGACATGACTCGGCCAAAGGTCTCCGGCGGCTGGCGCATTGACCACATGACGGTAGCTGCAAAAGCGATGTAGGCTACAAGAAGAGTGACAAGGCACGCCAGCAGGATCTTGCGGGTTCCAGGAGCCAGGGACATTGAGATAAAGGGCTTAGATTGCCCAAACGACATTCAATTCTCAATCATATAAAACAATTAGCTGGCGAGGATGCCTGCAACGTTTCAGTGATGCCCGCCGCTCAATTCTCGAAGAATGTCATTCACAAATGACTTGGCGTCACCAAACAGCATGAGGGTTTTGTCCATGTAGTACAGCGGGTTATCGATCCCGGCAAAGCCCGGGTTCATGCTGCGCTTGATCACCATCACAGTGCGGGCCTTATCCACATCGAGAATCGGCATCCCGTAGATCGGACTGGAAGTATCGTTGCGCGCCGCGGGATTAGTGACGTCATTGGCGCCAATCACTAAAGCCACGTCGGTCTGGGGAAATTCGCCGTTCACGTCATCCATGTCCATAAGGCGGTCGTAAGGGATGTCGGCCTCGGCCAGCAAAACGTTCATGTGTCCGGGCATGCGTCCGGCCACGGGGTGAATGGCGAAACGAACATCAACGCCGCGTTTAGTGAGTGCATCGAAAAGCTCGCGAACTTTGTGCTGCGCCTGCGCGACGGCCATGCCATATCCGGGCACGATCACGACTTTGTTTGCGGCCGCCAGAATTCCGGCTGCCTCTTCAGCCGTCGCGCTGCGGACGGTTTTTGCTTCCTGCGCACCCGCTGCCGCAGCCTGCACCTGGCCGAAGGCCCCAAAGAGCACGTTGGTGAACGACCGGTTCATAGCCTTCGACATGATCACGGAGAGAATGAATCCGGAAGATCCGTCGAGCGCTCCGGCGATGATGAGCAGCTTGCTGTCCAGAACAAATCCCATAGCCGCCGCGGAGAGTCCGGCGTAGGAATTCAAAAGAGAAATGACCGTGGGCATATCGGCACCGCCGATCGGGATGACAAGAAGCACGCCGAATACAAACCCGATAGCGAGCATCACGGGGAAAAGGTGCTTCTGCCCAGGGTTCAGGACCAGATAAACCGCAACCGCGATGGCGGCCCCGAGCAATAGGAAGTTGACGAAATTCTGCCCCCTATAAGTCAGGGGACGTTGCGGCAACACCTCCTGCAGCTTGCCTGCCGCCATTAAACTTCCAGTCACGGTCAAAGAGCCGAGAATCACTTCCAGGCAGAGGACGCTCATCAGGAAACGCGGAACGTTGGGCGTGCGCAAATAAAATTCGGCGCTGCCGACCAAAGTCACGCAAAATGCACCGAAGGCGTGGCTGAGAGCAGTCCGCTGGGGGACCGCCGTCATGTGCACCAGGCCCAGCGGAATGCCGATGCCCGTCCCAAGCACGAGCGCAATCAGAATCCATTTGTAGTCGATGATGCCGTGGCGCAATAGCGTTCCGCCAATGGCTAAGGCCATGCCGAGTTCGCCGGCCCAGACGCCGCGCCGTGCCGTCGTGGGGGAGCTCAGCCACTTCAGCGCCAGAATAAAGAGAGCGCTGGCAATTAAGTAAATGATTTCGATGACAGTCTGATTTGCGGCGAAGTCGCTCATGAGCTAGTCGGTCTTCCTCCGCGTTTAGTGCTTGGCCGGACGGCTGGTCTTGAACATCTTGAGCATGCGGTCAGTGATCAAGAAACCGCCGACAACGTTGCTCATGGCGGCAACCACGGCTAGAAAGCCCAGCACGAAAGAAAGGGTGCTCTTATGCTCGCCCACCAGCACGATCGCGCCCACAACTGCGATGGCATCGAGAGCGTTGGTGAGAGACATCAACGGGGTGTGCAGCAAAGGCGAGACCCGGCGGATCACTTCAAACCCAATAAAAGCTGCCAGCATGAAAATGTAGAGTGCATCGATCAGGTTGGCGCCCATTTCCTCTCCTTTACGAACTCTGCTGCACGGCCAATGCCGGCAAATTGAAAAACTCGCGAACCCTTGTGTTGACTACTTCGCCGCCGTGCGTCACCAATGTTTCGTGAATGATTTCATCTTCCACGTTAAGTTGTACCTTCCCGTCTTTTACCAGGTAAAGCAGGAATGCAGTGATGTTGCGCGCATACATTTGACTGGCATGGTAGGGAACAGCGCTGGCGAGGTTGATCGTGCCGATGATCGTAACGCCATATTCGACCACGGTCTGGCCGGTGCGTGTCAGCTCACAATTCCCTCCGCGCTCTGCAGCCAGATCAAAGATGACCGAGCCGGGAGCCATCTGCTGGACCATTTCTTTCGTTACCAGGACTGGCGATTTCTTTCCCGGAATCACGGCCGCTGTAATCACAACGTCGCTGTCCGCGATCACGCGGCCCAGTAATTCACGCTGCCGCCGGTAGAAATCTTCATCCTGCGCTCTGGCGTAACCGCGGGCATCCTGGGCATCTTTGGCCTCGATCGCCAATTCGATGAAGCGCCCACCAAGGCTTTGCACCTGTTCTTTCGCGGCCGGCCGCATGTCGTAAGCTGAGGTTACGGCGCCCAGCCGTCGCGCCGTGGCGATGGCTTGCAGGCCTGCAACTCCGGCGCCAATCACGAAAACGCGAGCCGGAGTAATTGTTCCCGCAGCCGTCGTAAGCATAGGGAACATTTTGGGAAGAGCATCGGCCGAAGCAAGGACAGCTTTATACCCGCAGATTGTTCCCATGGACGAAAGTGCGTCCATGCTCTGGGCGCGGGTCGTGCGCGGCATGAGTTCTACGGCAAAAGATGTAACGCCGGTCCCAGCGATTTGCTCCACCACCTCGCGTGAACCGAACGGCCGCAAGAATCCGACCAGCGTTTGACCCTTTCGCATCAGCGGAAGGTCGGCTTTGCCGGTTATGTCATTCGATCCGTAGCAGAGAACCTGCGCCACGATGTCCGCAGCGCCGAACACGGTAGCGCGGTCAGGAAGAGTTTTGGCGCCTTTCTCGAGATACAGGGCGTCCGGATAGCCCGCTCCAATTCCCGCACCCGCTTCCACCACGATTTCAAAACCTGCTTTTGTCAAAGCAGGTACGACCAGAGGAACCAACGCCGCACGCCGCTCCCCTGGATAACTTTCTTTCAGGACGCCTATGATCAC
>Ga0335081_10009510_pt1 | contig 15657 bp, 7 predicted proteins | sample Lox_Sample_35_FD_206713 | JGI IMG/M metagenome (GOLD analysis project Ga0335081, IMG submission 206713) | Soil microbial communities from Loxahatchee National Wildlife Refuge, Florida, United States - Lox_Sample_3.5 | ecosystem: Environmental > Terrestrial > Soil > Wetlands | place: USA: Florida... | reverse complement strand
GCGGGCCGGGTGGGGTTGCTGCGCGAGGATCGCGCCGACCGTGTCGGAGGGGTGGGCGTCCGGATCTGTGAAATCCGGTGACGGCAAGAGCTCGAGCGAGCGCCGCCATGCGTCGGCCAGGAGCGCGACGACGCGCTCGACCTGGCCGGCGACCGTCGACGGATCGGGGTCGGTGAGGGCGGGCCGAACGGGCAGGATGCCGTACGGCTGCGAGCCGATTCGGAGCGTGGCCACCGGTGCGCCACCGCTGACGCGATCGACGAACCACGCCCGCAGCCGGGCGGTCACCGCCGGGTCGACCCCCGGGGACCCGGACACGCCGAGGAGGCCTCCGGCGAGCGTTCCGAACACGGCCTGGAACATCGCCTCCCGCATCCACCGCGCCCACAGGACGTGCGTGTCGGTGCCGTGGGGCATGGCTCTCAGCGGGTCGACATCAGGCAGCCCCAGGACGCCCGCCGTGCGGCCGGCGGCATCGTCGTCGGAGATGTCGGACGGGCCGCCATTCGAGTGCGACGAGCGGGCACTGGACACACCGGCGCCACGAGGCGCAGCACCGGCCACCGTCGAGGACGTCGTATTCGTCGGCGTCCCCTGCGGGATGAAGGACAGGCCGGTCGAGACGGCGTGCACGGCCAGCAGGCGGGCGAGCTCCTCAGCGAGCGCCAGCGGCGACCCCGAATGGAGCCCGACGACGAGCATCAGATCGATCTTGTCTGACGCTTGGCCGGCGGCGGCGGGCGAGAGCGGAACGATGATCGCCATGCCGGCGTCGACTGCCCTGTCGTAGTCGACCATCCACGCCAGGCCGTCGTCGATCGTCATATCGCCGCCGAGCACATCACTCACTGCTGCCTGCGGGTCGGGCCCCACGCGCAGGTCGCTGGCCACCGGGGCGCTCGCCTGCCGGAAGATCTCCGTGCCGCCCGCGTAGCCGAGCGCGAGCCACTGCCCCGGCAGCAGCACCGGCCGCGCACGCGAGCTCCGGTCGGCCGAGTCCGCACCACCACCGACGCCGGAGTCGATGTGCACCTGGTCCGGATAGATCCGGATCCGCAGCTCCGGCGGATCGGCGTCGAGCACGAGGCGCGTCTCGAGCCCAACCGGCAGCAGGAGCAGCGGGAGGTCAGGGTCGAGGCTCGCGAACGGCAGCCCCTCGAGGACGGCGTCGGGGATGTCGATCGAGATCGGGTCCGGTGCGCCCGGAACGCCTCCCGCCGCCGCCTGCTCCATGACCGAGTACCAAACGCCCATTCCTCGCGGCCCGCGCCGCTCGATGCGCTTCGGGGCGGGCCGCAACGGACTGGGCGTGGGCCGGGGCGTCGGAGGGGTCATCCGGCCCCGTGCCCGGACGGCTGGACCGGCGGCAGCATCGCGCTGGCATGGACCAGCATCCGCACCGGGCGTTGAAACGTGATCCGTGCCATTGCCGCGGCGTCCTCGCCCCACGCGTCGAGGTCCGTATGGGTCGGCCCGTTGCCGGGCAGCGGCCCCGCCGTGACGACGGAGGACGGGCCGGTGACATCGATGAAGTCGGGCAGCGGACCGCCGTTGTCGGCGAGATGCGACCACGACAGCCCGTCCCAGCTGGTCAGCGCATCGTCACCGACGTTCCTCGGCGCGTCGAGCCCGAATCGCGGCGCGCTGGGCACCTGCTCGAGCACGAAGAACCATCCGGGCGTCCCGTCCGCCGGATGCGTCGTGCCACGCGCCGTGGCCTGGTCGAGGTCGAACCCGAACGCGGCGACATCCGGCGCCAGCCGGGCGACGAACACCGGCGTCTTGATCAGGGGCGATATCCCTTCGACGCGGACTGTGCCCTGCCATCGGGCCGGGACGGCATAGACCCGGAGGTCGGGGTAGCGTTGCAGGACCACGCTGCGAATGAGCATCACGAGGCTGGCAGGCGCAGGGAGGCTGGGCGCGTTCGCCCCGAGCCCGGCGCGCGCCGTCCACGATGCGATCGGATCGATGTCGGGGGCGGCACCGTCCCAGAAGTGCGTCAGCCACGTGTCGGTCGGCTGCGCCGGGAACTCCCGCCACACGAACTCCCGCCAGAGCTCGTGGTTCATCCCCGCCAGCAGCGCCTCGACGAAGGACTGGTTGGCTTCGAGGAGGCCCAACGTGTCGCCTGGGACATCGGCGGCGCCAGGGACGAGGTACTCGATCGAGAGGGCGGCCACCCGGCTGTACGCGGGGGTGCTGAACGCCGGGCCGATGAGGACGCGGTCAGGCACGTCGGACGTGCGATCGGCGTCCAGTCCGGACACCGTGGCGTCGACCATCGCCCGGATCGTCGCCAGCGGATCGAGCGCGGTCCGGGCGTACCCGACCAGCGAGCCGACCGCATCGACGTCGCCGGTGTACGTGAGGACCGCCCAGTCGGCCCGGGTGGGAGTGGCGAGCGTGTAGCTCCGTGCGGCGAGCGGCGCGCCGTCGCGCTGGGGACCAACCGGCGACGCGGCGGACAAAGCAGGCGGCCGCCGGGCGTGAGCAGACCCTCCCTCGACCCCCGACCCGGCGGGAGGCGCGACGTCGGCCCACGATCCCACGAACTTCAGCGTATCGTCCAACGCCGTGCGCGTTACCAACTCCTCGGTCGATACGCCGCCGACGGCGGAGCTGAAGCTCGGGGCGGTGCGCGTGACCCGGCGGAACGTCCCTGACAGCAGACCATCCGGGAGCGCCGAGGACGCGGCCACGCCCTCCACGGTCGACCCCTGCGGGGCCGTCAGCCGAGCCATAGCCGGCGCCGCAAGCTGCACGAATACCGGATCGCTGAGCGCGTCGAAGGCGGGACGCGACCCGCGGGCCAGTTCCCACGCGGCACGGGCCGACGCCAGGGCAGCCGTCGCCGCACGGGTGTCGCCGGCGACCTGCCAGGCTTCGGCCATGAGGGCCTCCTGGTCGCGCCGCACGACGGCCGCGCCGACCGCCGCGACCGCTCGATGCGGAGGCTCGGTGTTCAGCTCACCGAGCCAGACGGGCGGGCCGTCGAGCGCCGGCACGGAGTCGACCCCGGCCTGGTTGATCGCGTACGCCGGCGGTCCGACGACCGGATCGTCATCGAGGGCGTCATACGGGTCGGCGTCCGAGGTCGGGGTCAGCTCGGCGTTGAGGATCGACGCCAGCGCCACCTTCGTTCGCTTGCGCGCCGCGTCGGGCCACGGACGCGACGTGCCCGCTGGCGAGAGCAGCGCCCCCTCATAGCTCACCACGATCCCGGCGACTTCCGGCAGCCCGCCGCCGGGCCGGGAGAGATCAAGCGGCCGGCGTCCGACCGAGCCCGGCAGCGCACTTGGCTGCAGGCGACGCACGAGCGACTCGAAGTCGCCGCCGGGACCGGTCGCGAACCTCCACCAGTGATACACGGGCAGCGTGACCTCGCCGCCCGCCGTCACGTCCCAGGCGAGTCCCATGTCGGGCGTGACCGAAGCGCCCAGCCCTGCCCGCCGGCCAGCCTCGAACGTCGGGACGACGCACGCCAGCCAGGACCGGTTCGCGCTGAGATGACGCGGTGACAGCAGCCGTGATCGGAAGGCCTTCGGCGAGCCCGACAGCGCCGCCGGAATGCCCTGCGCCAGATCCGCGTCCGTGTGCACGTGCGCCCACGCCCAGCACTGCGCGAGGTCGGGCAGCTCGCGCGCCGCGTCGTCGACGTGGAGCACCGCCGCGCGGCCGCCGGTGTCGAGAACCACGCCGTCGCGGTCCTCGACGACGACGAGCGCGAGCCACGGCTGCAGCTTGTTCTTTCCGGCGGCCGCGGGCGTGTACCGCCATGGCAGATCGGGCGGGCCGAACTCGACGAGGGCGAGGTACGTGCTCTCCGCGTCTGACGCTCCGGGCGCCGGGTCGTGGCGCACCACGAGTGTTTCGTCGATGTCGGCGATCTCCCCGGGGCTGCGCAGCCGGATGTCCGGCCCGTCGACCGGCTCCTCGAGCTCGCCGCTCTGACCGTCCTCGGCATGGAGGTTGACCGTGATCGAAAGCGACGCGACGTCGTGCGGGGCGAGGCCACCCTTGGCGGTATCCGACACGGCCGTGGCGAGTCCGGTGCGCAGCCACGGCAGGAACGTGGGGTTGACCACCCCGGTCACGTCCCGGCCACCTCCCAAGCGGGTGAGACCACCGCGGCAGGGTCACGACCCGCGGGCGTGAGGCGGCAGTCCAACCACGTCGGCGCGCGCGCGAGCACGGCGCCGTCGAGTCGATCACGCGCGACGTAACCGGGCGCGAGGACGCCGAGGGTGCCTTGATCGCTGTGCGCCACGTACGCGGCGGCCGCCCGACTCGGAGCCATTCCAGGCGTGGCCGCGGCCTGGATCGCCGCCGCTCGTGGGTCGCTCGCCAGATCGTGCCTGTGGGGAGGCGGGCCGCCGGCGACCGCGGGGTCACGGATGATCTGCTCGTACTCGAGCGTGACCGCGCGACCCGGGCCGGACGTGGGATCGCCACCGCCGACCGTGATACCGGCGCGAAGCTGCTCGAACGACGGCGCCGTCAGCGCCTCCATCGGGTCCAGGTCGGCATACGACGACGGCGGAAACCAGTCGAGGAGCTCGCCGGTTCCGGGCGGCGCGGTCTCGCCGACGTCCAGGTCGAACCAGTCCCAGCCGCCCGCGATCGTGAACGGGTCCGCCCGATCGATTGTCACCCTCAGCGGAACGATCCGCTGCGCGACGCCGAGCGTTCCGTCGGGCGCTATCACCAGCTCGTCGGACGTCGCGTCGCTCGCCGCCAGGACGACGCCGCCGCCTCCTCCGTCGATCGCGCTCCAGGCGTCGCGGTCGGCGAGGACGATCCGCAGCATTCCGAGCACGTCATCCGCGGGCGGAGGCGGTTCGGGGAGCGCCGTGCCGATCGCCACATCGAGATCGAGCGGGACGTCCAGCCCGAGCAGCTTGAACGTGGCGGTGCCCGTCACGTGCCACGGGTTGGGCCCGCTCAGGCGGCCATCGAACCAGACGCCGGCGAGGTCGATTCCGGCTCCGGTAACGGTCACGTAGCAGCCGACGTGCACGATGAGCTGGAACGGCGACAGCTTGATCAGCGTGTCGAAGGACGCGCCGCCGTTGATGCCGAAGCCGTCCACCTCGGCCGTGAGCTCGAGGGCGGCGCCAAACTGGAGCGAGTTCGAGGCGATCGCGAAATAGCACTCGAAGCGCACGTCGAGCACGTCGGCGGCTCCGATGCTGAGCGACAGGCGGTCGAGAGCAGGAAAGCCTGGCGGCGGTCTGAAGCCGGGATGAAAGCCGCCGAGCGCGAGCAGAAACGTCGGCGAGCGTCCAAAGCTGGCCCGCAGGGCCATGTCGCCGTCCAGCGCGTACTCGGCGATGTACGAGTCGTGCAGGCTGGCGTCGATCGAGAGGGTCGCGGTTGCCGTCTCGACCACTCCGTCCACGTCGAGGTTGAGCACGACCAGTGCGAGGTCGTCGGTCGGCAACACCGAGGCGATCCGGCCGACGACCGCGATCGTGATCGGGTCCGGGAGCGAGATGACGACGCCGAGCTCCGCGGTGATCAGTGCGGGGGTTCCCCACCCGATCTGCACCATCGGTCCGAAGACGTATCGGTCGGGCGCCACCGGGAACAGCCCTTCCAGCTGATCGACGATCTGCGGCGCGTCGGCGACGGGATCCTCCGGGAACAGGATCGCGTCAAGTCCCGTCGAGCGGATCGTGTCCTCGAGCGCCGGGACATTCAGCGCCCGATTGACGCCGGCGAGCCCGCCGAGCCCGTCGAGCGTGAACCCGAACCCCAGCGGAATCCCGGGGACGTCGATGAACAGGACCAGGAACATCGACCAGTCGCCGTCGGGGAGCCGGGTGTTAACCAGCCCCACCGCGCTCGCGCCAATCGTGAGCAGCTCCACCTCCAGCACGCCCGTGTAGCTGCCGGTCGCGGAATCGTGTGACACGAAGCCGCCCCCGGCTGCGACGCCGGCATCCAGTGCCAGCCCGAGACCGGTGGGTGGTACGAACTCGAGCCCCAGCGCGAGATCCCCGAACCGCGCCGCCGTTCCGTCACTCGCGGGAGCTGTCCGAGCGCTCAGTCCGAGACCCTCGATGGCGACCGCGAACGGTCCGAGCCCGGCCGAGAACGTGAGCAGCGCCGCCGCGCTGAGCGCGTCGTCGCCGACGCCGGCGTCGATCTCGAGCGACAAGATCTCGACCGGACCGAGCGTCAGGTTCAGCGGGATCTCCGCGGCCGGGGATCCGTCGATGCTCACCCCGGAGCGCGAGGACCAGGCTGCGCTCAGCCCGAAGGCGGCCTCGAGCGGTGACGATCCGAGCAGCGTCTGGATCAGTGCATCCGTATCGCCGGGATCGAATACGACCACGAGTGCAGGGCCGCTGGGCGTGGTGCCGCTGGCCTCGATGACGAGCTCCGCGGGGGCCGATATCAGGGTCGCTGCCAGCTGCCCGCCGCGGAGCTCGACGCGCAGACCGTCGGGGGCGCCGGCGAGCACCTGGGGCGATCCGGCGTGCACGAGGGCGATGCGGGCGTGGGCTGCCGGCTCGAAGCCCTGGGCCTTGACCCCGGTCGGATCGATGTGGATCCCGACGGCGCCGGTCGCGTCGGCGGTGCCGGACGCATCGACGTGCCAGCCGTTCGTGACGTCGACCGCGGCGTGGGCCGAGCCGGTGGCCAGGTTCGCAACGTAGAGGCCCGTCACGGGCCCGGCGGGATCCTCCGGTGCGGGCACGACGACGATGCCGAGCTCTCCGAATGCCTTGCCAAGATCGCCGTGAGCGACGGGGACGACGAGCTCCCGGATCGACCCCAGCGCCGGGTTTGAGCGCTCGACGAGCGGGGGCGAGGAGTCGAGGAACAGGTCACGCAGCGGCGCGCGCCGCGCCGGCCGTTGCTTGCCGGCGCACAGCAGCCGCAGCTCTTCGAGCAGCCGGTCGTGCTCCCAGCCGTCGGTCCCCCACGCGTACTGCTGTTGGAGCGTTCCCGCGGGATCGCTGAAGAGATCGACCAGCGTCGACCACGCAACGGTCCGCTGCACCTGGGTCGTCCCGTTCCGCTGGATCGAGGTGTCCTCGACGACGCCAGCGATGCGGAGGAGCCGATAGAGCGTCAGGCGGTTCGACTCGAGCCATCGCACCAGGAGTACCCCCGGCAGCAGGCGCGCGACATCGGCCCAGAACGCCAGATCGCGGAGCTCCGCCGGCAGCGTGGTCGGCGGTTGGAAGCCGTCGAGCTGCTGGATGGCCGATACGACGTCATCGACGACCTCCAGCAGGTCGGTTGTGGCCGCGGCGAGGTCGCCCTGTCCACCGTCGATCTCGTCCTTGAGGGCCTGGCCGCGCGCCAGGAGCGGAGGTATTGAGGACGCGAGCGGGATCTCCTGCAGAGCCGAGGATTCGAGCTCTACATCCCAACCGAGGTCGCGGATCAGCAGTCGGAACTGGATCGGGTCGCTGCACGCGCCCTCGAGCGGGGCGACGGCGTCGAAGAAGGCGCCGGCGATCGGGGCCAGCAGCGCACTCATCCCAGCGGCCCCACGGGCGGCGGGCGGACGAGGAATCGCGTGACGGTGCGCTCGGGCCACCTCAGCGCGCGCGTGCTGACAGCACGGTATTCACCGATCATGCGACGTCCGACCGCCTCCGGATCGCTATCCCCAGGAGCCGATCATAACTACGCGAGGACACCTCGGCGGGGAAAAATTGACCGATCGGCAGCCGGCGCTGGGATACTCGCCTGAGCGCGTCGTGACAGAGCCGATGTTCCTGACCTGGACGTTGATGCGCTGTGGCCCGGACCCAGCGGTGCCCCCGCCCGCGCTTGCCCCGAACGCGTTGCCGCTCGATGGACGAGGCGGCGCGATGGAGACGGTCGACGACGTCGACGAGGTCGTGATGCAGCTCGACCCGCTGCTCACGCTGCTGGAGCTGGCCGGTTATCAGACGCGGGAACTGGCCATCGCCCTCCCCGGCAGCGACGGCACGCTGCCGGACGCGGCCGTCCACCTCGATCTCCTCACCTCGCTCGTCGACGGCCAAAACACGCACGACTGGCCCGCCCCGTTCGGCGGGGCGGGATCCGGTGGCGTCGGCCTGTGGGTGGAGCCGCGCACGAACGCATCGTCGCCGTTCTACGGCGGGGCGGTGTCGCCGCCGGTTGACTTCTCGAGCTCTGGGGCCGGTGTCGGGTTCGGGCCGGAGGCGCCGGGTTGGCTGGACGTGCCGACCGGCGATCCCGATGAGGACACGTCCTGGAGCGAGCAGCTGGCCGCAGCGCTCCCGCCTTTGATGGCCGACCTGACGGCGACGTTCGTTGACGCTTTCAATGCGGCGCCGAGTGATCCCGACGGCGTGCCGCTGTGCGGGCTGACGGGCATTTTTCACCCGGCGGCGTGGCTGCCGGGGGACGGCGATCCGGGCTACTGGGGGTCGCTCGGCGGTTCGCTCCAGAGCGTGGCCCAGTCGGTCTACGACGACCTGCTCGGTCCCTTCGGGGCGGGCATCGGCACGTTCCTTCAGACGGAGGTCGTGGCCGGCTCCCCCGCCGAGGACCTGTCGCCGTACGCCGGCACGATCTCAGGGTTGGCGACGGCTCTGCAACCCGCGCCGCCGCCGCTGCTCACCGCTGCCCCACCCGTCACCGTTGGCGAGCTCTTCTACATGACCTGGACCCAGGTCGTCATGCAGCTCGCACAGTCGGGTTGCATCGACGTCCTGTCCTACTTCGGGGATCCCCCCACGCTCCTTCCCCAACTCCAAGCCGACCTCCAGACGCTCGGCTTCGCGATGGTCGCCCCCACCGAGCCGCTCCAGACCGACAAACCTGTCGGGATCAGCACCGAGTGGGCCATCCGCGAGTTCCAGGTATTTGCGCAGATGAACCACGTCGCCCGCCTCGACAAGGAAACGACGCCTATCGCCGACGGCTACGTCCAGGCGGAGGTGCCCACGTCGTGGCTGCGTGCCGAGTTGCCCACCGGGCGGGTCGACCGCCACACGGTGATGAGGTTGTGGCGCTGGCTCGCCTCGGGCTGGCGCTGTCCGGTCGTGATCGAGGCATGGATCATGCAGGGCAGCAAGCGGAACACGCTCTTCAAAGACAACATCTGGCGGTACAACGACGTCGTCGATCCTCCGAAGACGGATCCACCTCAGCCCACGCCACGCATGTACGCCTGCGACTTCACGGGGTACTGGGACGCCTCCGGACACAAGGCAATCGGCGGCGAGGAGATTACGCCGACGCACACCCGCTTCGTCGTCGGCAGGTACCACACCGAACCCAAGAGCGCCTTCGGCGGGCCGCTGTCCCTGCCCCAGAACCGGGAGACGTGGCCTGAGGACGAGGTTGTCTTCGATCAGATGGGCGTTCAGTACGACCCGAGCGCCCCCTCGCCAGAGCTCACATCGACGTTCATCGCCGTACGGGCGGTCAGCGAGCGCGAATGTAACGGGCACTTCGACTGCATCACTGCGTGGGATCGCAGCTTCGTCTCGCTCGGCCTTTGCCACTGGACGTTCGCGCTCATCGATGCGGGCAAGGTGAACGTCCCGGACATGGGCGAGCTTCCGGCGATGCTCTGCTACATGCGATGGAAGGATCCCGACGCCTTCTTCAAGGCCGTGGAGTTCTTCGGTCTGCGGCCGCTCGACGACTGGGACACTGGTGGCAAGCCGGACGGGCAAGTCCTGACGTCGAAGGAGCACAAGTACGTAGGGTGGATCGCCCGGCCCGGACCCGACGGCACGTGGGGGCCGCAGCCCTCCGGGAACCCGCCAGCCGAGGACATCGCCAACGCCTACAGGGGCTGGCACTGGGTCTACCGCTTCGAGATGGCCGGCCGCACGATCCCCGCATGGAGGGCGGCGTGTTGGGATTTCGCCCGGCTGCGGATCCGCGACGTGTGCGCGACGAAATGGGGCACCGTCACCCGCGGCAGCAAAGCGAACCCGAACGCCTACCCTGGAATCCCCGACTTCCCGGACGGCCGCCCCGTCACGATCGGTGACGTCTATACCTCAGACCGCGCCGTCGCGCTGCTGCATCGGTGGCACGTGTACACCCCGGCGGACGTCGTATCCGATGATCTAGCGGCCAACAACCTTCGGACGGCGTACCTGTATGCAACACAGTCCCCCCCGGGTGACTGGAACAAGCCGCCCGACCAATGGACGAACGCCCACGAGGCGGCTCTGATCGACGGCATCATGAAGCGCACCGGTGAGATGAGGGACACGACTCTCGGCGATGCCATGACAGAGGTTTACGCCTGGCCGCCGCAGCCCCAGAAGTGGTGGTACCACCTCGATCCCACGACGATCGGGCCGGTGGGAGTGACCCGCAACTCGTTCGCGTTCGACGACACGGTCACGCTCGCGTCGGGGGAGGCGAGCAACCTGCCTGCCGAACCGGATTTCTCGATCGCGACACGGACCTGAGCGACCGTTACGCCGCGCGGCGGGCGTGCGCTCAGTAGTCCCGGACGACGTCCTGGAAGCCCTGCTTGCTGACACTACATCGCGGCCGTCCGCGACCACGCGTTCTCGTTGGCCTGCTTAATTAACCGAGAATCTGACGGCTATACAGGCTCGCGGATACGACGATCTGTCGGCGGAGACGCTTGCACGATTCGCGCCGACTCACATCGGCACCGTCGAACCTGCGGCGTTGCATAAAGCGCTCGTTGCTTGCATCTGCGCCCCGCTGCACGAGGCAGTAAGAGCGAACTGTCCCATCTGCCGAGATCATCGCGAACCGCCTCGCGGAACTTCAGTGATCAGCGTGCGCCGCCGGGCGAGATCGGCCGACACCGTTTCACGCACGACCGAGCCGTGTCGCTGACCACGAACGTCAGGTCCTGCTTTGGGTTGGGGAGGCCCGGAGCAGCAGTGGAGCCGTCGCAGCCCTGTGGGCGACGGAGCGGCAGCCGCGCGGGCGGTCCATTAGTTAGCGATCAGTCACGGTCGGATTTGGGCGAATGCCGCAAGCGCCGCCACTGAGTACGCCATCGGTATCTGCATAGGCAACGCTGAGGCGCGCAGTACGTCGCCTCCACGCCCTGCTCTCCGCGCGGATGGGAGGGAAGGCGACACCCCCGGACGGCCGCCGCGACGCGCCGCGTCGGGCAAAGTAGGCGCCCGAGGCGGTCGAGAGCTACTCTGCCTACACGCAGCGGGCGTCCGGCGGCTTTGGGCCGCGCCTGCTACGCCGGGCGGCGCGGGAACCATTCGGCGGGCTGCGTGGATGAGATCGGAGACAACGCGCTCGCGGGTGCGCGGTTCGCCTCGCCGGCGCCGCCGTACTCGCGTTAGGCCGCCCCTGGCATTGAGTGCGAGGTACTGCATGCTCGTCGCAGAGTCGAGCAGGCGGTGCGAACCGGTTTGCCCGTTCGTGCGTACCCCCGATAAATCAACAGTGCAAGCTCGGTGCTCGTGCACGAAACGAAGGGGGCAGAATGACTACTGTTAATGAGCGACCCGCAGTCCGCCGCGGTGGACTGCGCATCGACTTCATCCGACGCGCCGCGATCGGTGCGGCCGTCGCGCTCGTGGGGCTGATGGCCGCGATTAGCCCGGCGTACGCGGCTGCGAGCACCGACGGCACGTCAAACACGATCAACGTCGCGGTAACGTCGGTTACGCTCGATCAAGCTCACAACCGCGTCGTCGTCACCGCCCCGGCGCACGGTGGGCTGACTCCGGGGATGCACCTCGCTATCGCCCAGGTCGTGACCCCGCATCTCGTCCTCACTCTCCAGAACACGCTCGTGTCGGGCGTGGCCAGCACACCGTCCTCGCTCTCGCTCAACTTCACGAAGATCGAGACGGCCATTGGCCCCGAGCCATGCCGGTCTGGCATGGACGCCTGCCTCATGGAGACGGACGGCCTCTCCTTCCCGGCCGCGGACACGGGGAGCGTGTCCTGGGACATACAGCAAGCCAAGCCGTGACATAGCCGCACACACCCACCGGCTCCCACGGTCGTACGGCTCACTCACCTCGCCATGGCAGAGCCCGGCTAGCCCCGGCCAGCTCTAGAGGTTTCAGTAGCAACTGCGCTTGCTACTGAAACCTCGGGAGGGCGCGTCGCAGGTGGAGGCCTGCAACGGCCACAATACGAGCACCGCGCCGCACAGGCGAGAAGTGCCGCTTTCACGAAGCGGCAGCAGTCTCGGGGCACCGGCATCGAGGCAATCCAGACTTCCGCTGTCGGACAATTGCAGGCACGCAAACGACCGCGCAGGGCCGATCGTGGAACGGCCGCCGACGCGCCGACTCGGTCGGACTCCGTGGTCGCGAGCCTGCCGGTGGCGAGGCTCACGAAGTCGTTGGTGGGCTCACCGACTCCTGGGTATCTCGGGACGTCTAGGCAGTCGAGCTTAGGCGGTAGCCACGCTTGGCCTTCTGGACCTCGCCGGTCTTGGCCAGCTTGGACAGCGTGGTCGAGACCGTGGGCCGCGCGAGCCCGGCCTGTGTGGCGACCTGGCCGGCGGTCATCGCCTCACCCCCCGCGAGCGCGGCGAGCACCGATGCCTTTGTCGCGCCCCGCGTGGAGCGGCCGTTGGTCGCCGGTGTCGATGCTGCGGTTCGCTGAGCCCTGTTGGCGCGAGTTGCGGAGGCTGCTGGCTGGGACTTGGTGGCGCGGGTTTGCTTGCGTGCGCGAACGTTGCCCACGGGCTGCGCGGTGGTGGAGGTCGACGACGACGGATGCCACCCCTGGCCGTCGCGCTTGACCCGGCCGTCTGAGGCCAGCCGCGGCAGCACGCGGTAGAGGTAGTTGGGCTCGATCTTCATGGCCTTGGCGATCTCGGGAATGGTGATCCCGGGCCGTTCGCGAACCAGCTCGAGTGCCTGGTTGGCGCGCGTGTTACCGCCGCGACGAGGCCGCGGGCGGACTGCGCGACCGTTCCGCCGGCTCGCCGGACGCGCCGGCGTCCGTGCGGCTGCGTCTGTGGCCGGTCGTCGGCGCCGGCGCGGTCCGCCGGTCAGCGCAGCGCGTGCCGCCTCAAGGCGCGCTGCCTCGTCCTTGAGAATGCGAAGCTGGTCGTCGATCGCCTTGATCTCGGTCTGGACAAAGTCCGGCATGGTCCACCTCTCGTGTGTAGCTCAATAAGGACGCGACCCGAGTCGGGCGTCAATGCCCGTGAGGGTGAGGGTCGCCTTGTTGCCGCCCGGTTCGTGGTTATCGAAAAGCGGCCACCGAAATGGTGTTACGCCAGCGATATTAGTTCGAGCATGACCACGAGAACCCTCGTCCCGCTACACCGCGGATCCTGCCGATGGCCGGTTGGGCGGCGGGCCCGGACCCACGGGTCAATCGGTCGCAATCCGTGCGCCGAGGGCGGGGCCAACGGCCATGCCGTCTCCTCGAGCCTGACAGCTCGTGGCAGCAAGACCCGAGGTACCTCCGACCAGCCGGATCCAGACACAGTTCGAAGTCAGAACGCGCCGGAGCGTGGGGCACGCCGCTACGTGTCCGCACCCTCCGGGCCGCCGGGCTGCTGCCGAGAAGTGACCGACAAGACGCTCCGCGTCAGGGGAGACGCGTGGGCCCGGGCCTCCGCCTCGGTGACCGGTCGGTCCGGTCGCGCCCCCGACCGGTGGGCCCACACCCGAACGGCGATCACCGCAAGCACGAGCATCCCAATGGCCACCGCGAGGATCACCGGCAAAGACATGAATCCGGTGCTCCGCTCCTAGCCGTGTCTCCCAATCCCATGCCGCAACTCCCTCTTCCGCCGTTGTACCACGACCGCGACCGACGGCCTGAAACAAATAACGCCCGCTCGGCACGACCTGGCGAACTGAAGGCTCCGCCCGTTTACACCGAGAGGGCGAGGGCTCGAGAACTCCGATGCTCTGCCGCGCTCACCGACTCGGAAAGGTGCCGAAGCCGCGGACCGGCCGGAGACCCAGTAGCGGTCGGTCTGATCTCGCCACGCGGGCGAACAGGCTCGGCGCTAGTCATCGCCCGACAGGACGCGCGGACGGAAGATCGGTTCACTACCCGACGCTGAGATCCCGCCCCGATCAGGACCTTCAACCGCAACCGAACCAGGGCCTCGGCCTCAGGAACCAAATGTGCGCCGCCCGCGAGACCGTCTGCTCACTCGCCGCTGGTAGCACCCCGTCGTCGTGAGCTTGCATTTGGTCGCCACTGCCATCGCTGCTCCCAACTGCGATTTCAGGCGGAAGCGATCGCGACTGGCCGTCGGTCAGACGCGCAGCATCGACGGGCACTCGCCGCCGCGCGCGCTCGAGCTGCCACCCCGGTGGCTCGTGCCGCCGCCGCTCGAGCCGCTGCGGCGAAGAGACAGGCCTAGCAGCAGGCCGAGGTCACCGAACGGCAGGCATTGGAGACAGCTTGAGAATCGTCGCGACCTCGGCCGAAGTCATAAGTTCGTCGGCCTGACTAGGCATGAGGTCCCTCAGCCTTCAGCGACTTTTTCCGCCGCGCGGGTCAGATTCCCAGCGTTGGGACACACGCGGTACGCCGGTACGTCTCGATCGGCTGTGAACCCGTGCCGCCGCACGGGCTCGAGCAGCCTTCTTGCGTTCACTGCTGCTCACGCCCCATATGAGAAGCAACCACAGGATCGCGATGATCGCGAGCCACCAAGGAGCTGAGTTGGCGAACACCAGCAGGAAGACCAGCAGGACCGGAATACCCCACACGAGGACGGCGCGCCGCACCTTCCTCCGCGACTCCGACGGCGTTGTTTGCTGCATACCCCACGACTCCTCTGGCTGGCTCGCGTCCCGTGCATTTCGATCTGCTCCGGTGACCTCCTGCAATGCATGCATCTCTGCGCGCGACGTGAACGCCGCCGACGATCATGGGCTCCAGCCACGGCGGTGGATCGCGGGGCAACCCGCTCGTCTACGACGCCCAGCGGAACGAGCTGCATCCCCGACTGCGACCATGCCGCCCACGCCCCGCTCGCGCAGGGCGCGGCGCTCAGCCTAGTGTGGCTGGGACAGCCGCCGCCATCGCAGCACGATTCGATCTTCTGGCAGGTAGCACTCGTTGCACCACCACGCCGAGTGCATCCAGCGGGCATCCCGTCAACGGACACAGCATGTCTGCCAGTCTATGCGTAGGCCTTTTATTACCATCAGACGGGTCGTAGAGATACGCCTTGACGGTCGCCGGCCCGCGTCCGAGCCGGCGAGCGATCTCGGCGATCGAGAGGCCCTCCTCGTCGCGGTAATGGCGAGCGAGGGCCGCAGCTTTGCGCCGCTCAAGCACACGATCAACCGGGACATGCGGCGCGAAGGTAGCGGCCGCAGCCGACAGCCATCGGATGTCCCGGGCAGGCTCAGAGTCATAGGCCACCTGACATTCCTCGGGACATCCGAGGGCGGAGCGGTCGCTTTCAAAGACAGATGGGAGTCGTGGCACAGCCACAGCAGCGTCGGGGACTCTCCTCCGTATCGTCCGCTGGGCAACCCGCTGCGGCGCGAGCGGGCGGTCGTCCGTGAGCACCCACCGGTTGTGGTGAACGCACAACTCGATGATCGCCGGCGGTCACACCCGAATGGTCGACGCGACTGCTGCAAGCGTGGTGGCATTGCAGTAGCGCCGGTCGTGGTGCGCGGGCGCTGCTTTCGCCCGACGCGTCGGCTGGTGTTGTAGGGTCGGCGAGAGGCGCCTGGACCGCGCGGCGCGTGCTGGCCCGACTGG
>Ga0335081_10009509_pt1 | contig 15659 bp, 13 predicted proteins | sample Lox_Sample_35_FD_206713 | JGI IMG/M metagenome (GOLD analysis project Ga0335081, IMG submission 206713) | Soil microbial communities from Loxahatchee National Wildlife Refuge, Florida, United States - Lox_Sample_3.5 | ecosystem: Environmental > Terrestrial > Soil > Wetlands | place: USA... | reverse complement strand
TCGAAATAATATTCCGAGAGAGGAAAGATCTGCTCTCTACGGTCGCGTAAGGGCGGAACCGTGATGCTAATCACGTTAAGCCTGAAAAATAGATCCTCACGGAAATGACCGTCCGTCATTGTTTTTTCCAAATGGTCTTTGGTTGTAGCAATGACGCGAGTATTTACCACGACATCCCCGTTCCCTCCTAAACGAGAAAACATGCCGTCTTGAAGGACCTGCAAGAGTTTCGCCTGGACAGAAATGTCAATTTCACCAATATCATTCAACAAGATTGTCCCGTGGTTGGCAAGTTCGAATTTTCCCGGCTTTTCTAAATGGGCTCCCGTAAAGGCACCCTTTTCGAACCCAAAGAGTTCGCTTTCAAGGAGTCCTTTAGGAATCGTTGCGCAATTCACTTTAATGAAGGGTCTGTCCTTCCGGTTAGAATCGAGATGGATGGCCTGTGCCAGCAGTTCTTTCCCCGTCCCGCTCTCGCCTTTAATTAAGACTGTAATATCCGTTTTGGCGACCTCGTCAATGGTTGCCTTGATTTTCTTCATCCTGGGATTATTGTCGAAAAAAATTTGGAAAATGTCCTTCATGACAGCCACAAAAAAGCAATCTATATGCCAATAAGAGATGATTTCTTACATCTTAAGCAACCCCTTGAAAGCGAAGAGAATTTTCTCGCCCTGACAGGAGACATCCCTTTCCCCCTTTAAAACGCAGGGGAAAAAATTGGAAGAAAAGGGGAAAAAAGTGGAAAAATAATTCCACTCCAATCCATTTTTAAAACGGGGTAGAAATTTCACTCTGTTTTTTTTCCAACTCACCCTCTGACAATGAAACCGGCCGCCTTGAAACGAGAATCCCCTTCGGTTCGCTCACCGCTTACCATCCGCGAAATTTGGAGTCGAGATAGAAAAACTTATGGGCTTTGGAGAATAAATCGTCTATTGAGGCCAGTCTCTTTGATCTTGTAAAGAAGAGCTTTGTAACTAATGTTTAATATATCGGCTGCCCTCTTCCGGTTCCAATTTGTCATCTCCAAAGCTTTGAGGATCGTCTCACATTCCGCTTTTTTAAGGGCCTCCTGATGAACTTCCCTCAAAGAAGGCCAGGCCCTCTTCGTCGCGACGGCCGTTCTCTTTTGCTCAGATACAGGATCCTCTTGGATCACAGGGGTCAATTCCTCAATGATCGCTTCTTCGTTTCCCAGGACAACAAACCGCTGGATCACATTTTCCAGTTCACGCACATTTCCTGGCCAACGATGCCGTGTCAGAGCCTTCATCATCTTTTCGGATAAGGGAACCGCCTTTTTTTGGTACTTCTTGCTAAATTTGTCCAGGAGATATTCCACAAAGATCGGGATCTCCTCTCTTCTCTCTCTCAACGGGGGAATAGTGATATTGACGACGTTTAACCGATAGTAAAGGTCTTCACGGAATCGACCGCTCTTGACCCCCTCTTCCATATTCTTATTGGTCGCGACTAATACTCGCACATCCACTCGGATGTCCTTCTTCCCTCCCAATCTTGAGAACTCTCTGTCTTGAAGGACCTGGAGAAGCTTCCCTTGGAGGGAAAGGCTTATTTCTGAAATCTCATCCAAGAAAATCGTTCCGCCGTTTGCCAGCTCAAATTTCCCCGGCTTCTGACGATAGGCTCCGGTAAAGGCACCTTTTTCGTAACCGAAAAGCTCGCTTTCCAAAAGCTCCTGGGGGAGGGCCGCACAATTCACCTTGACAAATGGTCTCTCTTTGCGAAAGGAATTAAGATGGATGGAGCGTGCTACGACCTCCTTCCCGACGCCGCTTTCTCCCTGAATCAGGACCGTGACATCCGTATTGGCTATCTGGTCGATGATTTCCTTAATCCGCTGCATCTTGTCACTTGTGTAAATAAAGATTCCTTCTTCACGAGTGACTTCACCTACCTCAACAAAAGTGGAAGAGGAAGGAGGAAAGATAGGAACCACTTTTTCCTTGGAGATAGGTTCTCCGGAATCCTTTATCAACCGGGTGACTTGGTTGATTTCCAAGAAAAAGCGGGCCGAGGTCAGAGCGGCACCCACTTGGTTGGAAATATAGGCCAAGGCCAGTTTATCCCCTTCATTAAAAGCCCCCTTCTTGGAATGACTGAGGTTGAAGACTCCCACGACTTGATCTTTCTCTCGTATGGGGAAACAGATGAGTGAATTGACCTTGTTATTACCATGATGGTTGTTATTATTGTTGCTTAATCCAGCCACACTGACGAAACGAGGTTCTGTTAAGACATCGTTGAGCATCACGGCCTGGCCTTCTCTTAAGACCCAACCGGCAACCCCTTCTCCCGACTTGAATCTCTTTCCATTGCCGGACCGGTTTGCGTAAAAAACACTTTTTTCTTCGTTCCTTCCACGAGCCGCACAGATAGTCAAATCGCCGGAGACGGGATCCCTCAGCATCAGAGAACAGTTCTCGCCATCCATCTCTTCCATAACCGCGTCCAAAATAGCTTTGCATGTATCGCCAAAATTGGGGACGTTGCTCATGGCTCCCTGAACCTTCTGAAAAAGTGTGAACCCCTTTGATTCTTTATCGAGCGGATAAAGAACATTTGCCGATATTTCAGACCTTCTTGGCAGGATCCCTGCTCCCATGTTGTCACCCCCCTAGGTGATTCTTCACCTTACTGTGAATGATTTATCGTAGAACGGACCATATCGATGCCAAATGCGACCTCTCGGCCATTTCGATTCGCTTTTATTTCATTCAGTTTTTGTTCCAAGCGTTTTTTTTGAAGAAGGATTTTACGCTGTCTCAACCCTTTCTTCAGATGGATCAGAATTTTTTCGCCCGAGACCGGCTTTAGAAAAAAATCGTCGATGCCGGACTTCATCATTTTTCTGTACTCTCTCTCCTCTAAATTCTCGTGCGTCACCATCATCACATAAAGCTCCGGAAAGTTCTTTTTCAATTCTCGAATGATTTCGTGCGTAAGGGTGTGATCCATTCGATACTCGGTGATCAGACCGGACACTTCAAACTCTCTAAAGTTTTGTAAAGCCCTTTCAACGGTGTCCACGGCCAGCACAATATATTTTTCACCTTCCAGGAGCGTCTTTAACGTCCACTGGGTATTTAATTCCTTATCCAGTACGAGAATCGTCTCTCTTGACATAACCGAAACTTCTATAGAAGAAGTCTGAAGAAGGGATGGGCTACGTCATCTGATACAATGGTAATGAGAAAAGTCACCCAACCCTGAATTCATCGCATCTTGTTCTCCGTAGAGCAATTTGCATACCAATTGAATGCGATAATGTGTTCTCCGTAATTCGTTAATTTTATACGGTTTTTCTCGCAGTTGATTTTGAGAAAAATCTGCCTCTAAGATGAAAATGCCCTTTTGGCACAATCGCTGTGCCAAAAGGCTCACAGTCGTTAAATTATTTTAATAATTCCTGGTGGTTTTGCGGATGAGCTAAAAAGGAATGAATAAGCGAGAGCGGATTAAAGATGAAGGCTATGCTTATCGATCTCCTCCAAGACAGCCTTTAGCGGCTCGGGGATGGAAAACTGGTCTGGATAAGTGAAGGATTGAAAAGATAATGTTCGAATGTAGGGTTCTACCGAGGTGTCAGACTTGAATGGAGGATGAGTGAGAACCAAACTTGAAAGCCTTTGCATCAAAGCCTCGGATCCGGCTTGATCTGTCTCAGGGAGGATGACCCCTATTTCCCCGTTGTTCTTACCGACCATATCCTCCTCCCTCGTATGCGTTTTGACAATTCTTACAAGCTCTGTGTAAAACATGTCGAATCCGTCGCTCAATTTTTCCTTGTGGTCCATCTGGATCAATAATAAAGAAAACGGACGGCGATGACGCCGTGCCTTCTTAATCTCCTGTCGAAGACACCTCTTAAAGAACATCATGTTGAATATAACATCTTGAATCTTCTCGGTGATTGGTTCAAGCAGACTGAGCCTTTCCATTTCTTTCACTTTAAGAACCAAGTCCCTTAGTCTTAGCCCCCTCTTTACATGGACGAGAATTCTTCCGGGAGAATACGGTTTTAGGATAAAGTCATCGACGCCAATCGCAAAAAGATTCTCGTACGTCTTCTCGTCGATGGAGGCATTGGTAACGATGATGATATAGGTTTCAGGAGAATTCCTTTTCACCCATTTGATCATGTAATCGGCGCTCTCAAAAGGAGGAGCGTATTCAGTAATGATTACGGAATACTGCCTTCTCTTCAAAAGTTGATAGGCGTCTCTTAGGTTCAGTGACGTTTCGACCCGATATTTCTCTTCTTCCAGAATCATGCGGTAGGCGTTCAAGAGATTCTTAAAAGGGTCGATGAGGAGGATCCAATCGGATCTCATGACGGTTTTTCCCTGCAAAATTATTGCCAAGTTCCGGGACTCGGCCATCTGTTGCTCTTTTTTGGTTTGATATGATACTTGCTGATTCGATTCGTAAGCATTTTTCGGGTGATCCCTAAAAGCATTGCCGCTTTTTCCTGATTCCAGTCGGCTTCCATCAGCTTACTGACAATCCACTTTCTCTCGAGATCGGAAACCATCTTCATCAACTGGATCCGTCCTCCCTCTTTTCCCTGTTCCTTTCCCTCCTTTAGGTAAAGATGGGGCGGGAGGTCATGCATGGTAATCGTATTTTTCCTACAGAACACCGTCATTTGCTGAATAATGTTGGCCAACTCCCTGACGTTCCCGGGCCAGAGAAAAGTCTTGAGTTGCTCCATCACCTCGGGTTCCACTCGGAAGGGCACCTTCCCTTTCTGAAATTTCTTGAGAAAGTAATCGACCAACAAGGGGATATCGGATATTCGTTCTCTCAAGGACGGAAGGGTAATGGGAACGATACTGAGCCTGTAATAAAGATCCTCTCTGAAATTTCCTTTACCGACCTCCTCCCGAAGATTTCGATTGGTCGTGGAAATGATTCGGATATCCACTCTCGTCGGCTGACTATCTCCCACCATTTCGAACTCTTTCTCCTCGATCACCCTCAAAAGGGTCTTTTGAAGATTGATGGGAATTTCGCCAATTTCGTCCAAAACCACCGTCCCCCCGTCTGCCGCCTGGAAGCGACCTATGGTATCTTTGACGGCACCCGTAAAGGATCCCTTCCGATGGCCAAAGAGCTCGCTGGTGAGAAGGCTCTCGGTCAGGGCTCCACAATTGACCGTCACGAGGGGCTTTTCCCTTCTCAAACTCCTGTAATGGATCGTCTTCCCGATGAGATCTTTTCCCGTTCCGCTCTCTCCCTGGATCAGAACGGTCGCATCCGTTTCGGCAACTCGATTGATGATCTCAAAAATCTCCGCCATCTTGGGGTGATCCCCGATGATGTTGGGAAAAGAATATTTCTCCGTAACTTCCCTCCGGAGGTAGTTGATCTCCTTTTCCATCTCCTGGGTTTTCAGGGCCTGCCGAATGATGATAAAAAACCTTTCCAGCTTATCGAAGATCGGCTTCTCGAAGAAATAGAAGGCACCCTTCTTTAAAGCCTCCACCGCCATCAGGACAGAACCGTAGGCGGTGATAAGAATCAATGGAATGTGAGGATGTGTTTTCTTGACCTCCGAGAGGAGTTCCATTCCGGTCAGGTCTGGCATTTTTTCATCGGTGATGATCAGATTGACCGCGTGGGTTGACAGCTTCTCCAACGCTTCTCTCCCGTTCTTCGCCGGGATGGTGACAAATCCCTCATCGGCTAAAACCTGGCAGATCCCAAAAAGGGAATTGGGCTCATCATCAACGATTAAGATGGATGGTTGAGATACCATTCCCTAACCCTCCGACCGACGGCCTGCCGGTAGCTCTACTTTGACAGTCGTCCCTCTATTTTCTTCGCTTTCAATGTAAATTTTCCCATGGTGGCGCTCGACGATAATCCTGCGACAGACAGCAAGCCCCAAACCCGTCCCCCTCACCTTAGTGGTGAAGAAAGGATTAAAAAGCTTATTCAAATTTTCCTTTTTGATACCGATTCCGTTATCGGTAAAACTAATTTCTACATTCTTTTGAGAATCTGGCTGAAGGGAAGTTTTTATCGTAAGCTGTCCTCCCTCGGGCATGGCCTCAAAAGCATTTCTTACAACATTCAAAAAGACTTGCTTGAGCTCCTCGTAATTGGCATAAACCTTTGGAAGCTGAGGATCGATATCCGTCATCACCCTGATTTTTTTTCGCTCCGACTCGAACATATGGGAGATGATATTCATCACGACAGAAATTACCTCGTTGATTTCCACCCCAATGAAGCGAATCGCATCGGGAGGCCGAACAAAATTGAGACATTCCTGCACAAATTCATTCAAATGTTGGACTTCCTCGTTGATAATCTTTACGGATTGGGCGAGTATTTCGTCCTTTAAGTCCGTTCGCCTTTGAATGATAGCGAGAGCTCCAGAAATGGCGTGAAGGGGATTTCGAATCTCATGTGCGAGAAAGGGGAAGAATCTCTCCAAGGAAGGATATTCGTCAATCGGTCTGTCTGAAATCTGGGCTTCCCGGATTTTCAAGGCATTCTTCATCGACGATAGGAGGGCCTCGTACTCGATGGGCTTTGAGAGGAAGTCGATCGCACCTCTTCTCATCATATCGACGGCTATCTGTTCTCCTCCATGCCCTGTAATGACGATCACGGCGATATCTTTGTCAATTTCTTTAATTCTTACGAGGACTTCTTCTCCCGGTATATCCGGCAACTTGAGGTCGAGAAGAACCAGTTCGGGAATATCACATAATGCTTTTTCAATGGCCGTCTTTCCATCCAGGGCAATAGAAACTCTAAAATCTTTGCTTTCCAAAACCTTCCTGATGAAATCAACAAAGTCTGCGTTGTCATCGATCACTAAGACTTTTCTTCGGATGTTTCCCATATGCAGTGAATACTATTATAAAAAACTTTTTTGTTCAACTGAAAAATGATAAGCCCCCGATGAGAGAACGGTATATCGCGGAAATCACTCCACCGACGATCTCATCGCCGCATCAACATTTCACCGCGTCCTCGGATGGGGCCACGATTTGACCCTTGTCCGGTCCGCTATCTTGTTATATATCTATCTTATTATAAGTACGGAACAGGGGGAAAAATCTATTTTCCCCCTCCCGTCGGAGGCCACCTCGTGTCGTTAAGGCATTTTTCAGAAAAGGACTTGCAGACAATCGCAGCAAGAGGGATCGATACCGCAGAGGTCCTAAGACAGGTCGAAATATTTCGTGGGGGGGTAAAACCGGCTCGCCTGAAAAGGCCCGCTCGAATCGGAGACGGCATCGTACAAGTAACCCCCGAGGAGAGGGAAACCCTTGTCTCCCTTCATAACCTGGCTGCAAGGAAAGGGCGGATGCTCAAGTTTGTGCCTGCTTCGGGTGTGGCGAGCCGCCTGTTCAAGAACTGGCAAAGTTGTTACTATCGCGGCAGTTTCGATTCGGACGAAGGCTCCTTGAAATTTCTCCAGAATATCCCCAAATTTGCCTTCTACGATGACTTAAAGGACGTCATGGCCTTGGACGGACAGAGCATTGAACGCTCCGTCCGTGATAAGCGGTACGGCGATATCCTTGAGTATCTTCTTACCCAGAAAGGTCTCAATTATGCATCGCTTCCCAAGGCCCTGCTGAAATTTCACATCTATGCCGGACACAATCGAACCGCCGTAGAGGAACATCTGGTCGAGGCAGCCCTCTATGTGAGAGATGTTAGAGACATCTGTAGGGTTCATTTTACTGTTTCTGAAGAGCACGAATCTCAGTTTAGGGACTTCGTTTCCCGGGTGAGGGGCGATTACGAAAATCGGTACGGAGTAACATACGACATCTCTGTGACGATACAGCTTCCTTCCACGGATACGATAGCGATGGACATGAATAACAAACCTTTCCGCGACAGGAAGGGCGAAATCCTCTTTAGGCCTGGAGGCCATGGCGCGCTCCTCCAGAACCTGAATGCTATGGACGGAGATATCATTTTTTTGAAAAATATCGATAATGTCGTTCCTGACCGCCTGAAGGACATCACGGTTCTTTACAAGAAGGTGTTGGGGGGATATCTGGTCCGATTACAAGAGGAGATCTTTGGGATCTTACGTCTCCTTTCAGAGAAAGGAGTGAAGGATGCGGAGCTATCGTCTATCATCCGTTTTTGTCGGGATAGGCTGTTCATATCCTTTCCGAACGGATTTGGGAGCTCGTCGGCCTCCGCCAAGAAGGAATACATTTTCCAGAAGCTCAACAGACCTCTCCGGGTTTGCGGCATGGTGAAGAACGAGGGGGAACCCGGCGGGGGCCCTTTCTGGGTCGAGGAGAGCGATGGGACCGAATCACTCCAGATTATAGACCAAAACCAGATCGATCCCTATTCGAACGAGCAAGAGCGACTATGGACATCCTCCACACATTTCAACCCGGTGGACTTAGCGTGTGGGGTCAGGAACTACCGTGGCGAGAGATTTGACTTGCGCCTCTACGCTGACCAGAATGCCGCGTCAATTTCCGTAAAAGCTCATGAAAACAGGGAACTCAAGGCGCTGGAACGACCCGGTCTGTGGAACGGATCCATGGCCTTTTGGAATACTGTCTTTGTAGAAGTCCCTCTTGAGACCTTCAATCCTGTCAAGACGATCGAAGATTTGCTGCGGAAGTCACACCTTCCTTCGTAGAGTCCGGGGCCGCGTAAATCTTTGAGCATTTATCCTTTTGGACCGCATGCGGCACATTCCGGTCAATCACCGCCTATGTGCTTGAAGCTTCCTCCCTTTTGTTCTCTGTCTCTTTGACAACCGATTTAATTATCTCAAGCAGGTCCCCCCGATGAAATACCCCCTTTTCCGTGAGGAGCCACTCCGTATTACCTCCAGGCATCAGCTCATCGGGTATGATGAAGATCGCTCTCTCATCTTTCACCTCACGGCCAAATGCCATCCTTGCCCACCTCAACCCGGATTCAAGCACGGTGCTTCCCCGCAAGTTCTTTCTTCTCTCTGCCAACAACCCTACAAATTCACCTTTCTTCAGTTCATAATTCTTGTGAAAAACTTTATAGACCACCATGTCACACCCTGTGAAAAGACTGGATTCCAGATTAAGTCCGGATTGACGGTTCCCGCAAAGCAATATGGAAACCTGTATGCTTTGTCCTCAAAATTCTACCTGAACGAAATAAATATCATTAACACCCGAGGTATCGCCTATAATCTTCATTCCCCAATTGAGGACCGATTCCTGGGTTATTCTTTCTGTTTTTTTTCTCCTCTCTGGGAGTATTCCAATGAAGTGGACCCGTTCTGTTTCATCGCGCCAGTAGAATTCGTAAGCTACCATGCTGTAACCCTTATCTGAATTTTTCGGCTTACTTCCCTCGGTCCCAGGTTGGGTAGGCTTTTGGTCCATGTCGGAAACCATACATTTTAATGTGGTCAACTAAGCAAATCCTATGCCACCGGGTCTTCTTTCAGAAGAATATTGGAACCTGTAAGCTTATCAATAAATTACTGCCTTTAGAGCACGTGTTTGGGGGTAACGACCCCTATTCAAATGGGAAATCGTTTTCACAATAGTCCCTATTTGCTCATCAAAAAATGTGAAAAAAGTTTCTTATCGTCCTACGTGCTGAACCCAGCGCGCCATGCATTGCAGGTCCTTTGGCGCAGTCGGACTCAGTAAGTCATCCTCGCTTCAGCCAAACCGGACAGTAAGCCTCTGGATATCGAATCAGACCATACCGGGTAAGCATCGGAGAGCGAAGAACCGAGCGGTTGGACAAAAAACAAAGGATGAAAAGGCTTATCGAATTGCAGGAAATGACGGGGAAGAGTGATCGGGGAGATAGGATTTTAACCTCTGTCCCTTCAGAGATAAATGTAATATATTTAAATACTTACAAGAGAAAAAATTTCGGTTCATAGTGAGTTCATATAATTCCAGGATCAGTACTGTCCCAATGTTAATCGAATAAAGTCAACTGGTTGCAAGGTGTATCCTCTGGTTCTTGGTGTTGAACGGTTGAAAGAGCCTCTAAAGTGGGCGTTTTTTCGAAAAGTGTCACACTCAAGATCTGTAGAATTGTGTAAAGGCTGAGGTCTAAGTGCATCTGTTTTTTTACAATGGCTACCAGCACGTAAACTGCGATGGCAATCCAGATCTGGGTTTTACGGCATTCTCGGTGGTTCCATAAAATGCTTTGATGCGAAGGTGCTGCTTGATCCATTTGAAGAAGATCCCGATCTGCCAGCGACACTGAAACAGTTGGGCTATCGTTAATGCGGGTAGAGTGAAGTTGTTGGTTAAGAAGACGAGCCGTTTGTTTAGATCGGCATCGAAAAAGCGAATGCGTCGGAGTTTTTCGGGATAAGCCTTGTGGGAATAGAATCCTTCCAGGACAATAATTTGATCGCATTGGACCCCGGCGAGTTTGTCGACGGGCCGAGAGTAAAGGCGTCTGAACCTGAAGTTGCTTTTGGTTCGGGTGATGAAGAAGGCCAATGCTTGATGGATGGCGTAAAGGCGATCGAAATCCAGATATCCACGATCGATAATGTAAAAGGCGTCCTGGTTCGAAGGTCAACTGATCGAGGATGTTGACGTCGTGAACCTTGCCATGAGTGATAATGACAAGAGAAGGAATACTCCCCCGCAGGTCCAAAAGGGTATACAATTTCACAGCGCCCTTGTGGGATCGAAACTTGGCCCACGGGAAAAGAGAGAGACACAGATCGATGGTGGTGGAGTCCAAAGCATAGGCGGTTTGATTCAATGCGACTCCGAAAGAATCGTTGGCGTAGAGGCGACGAGCTTGGCCAATGAGGATCTGGGCAAAGTCGGCATTGATTCGCCAATCTCTGACCTGGTTGGCATGAGCCAAGGTATTGCGCGACACATTTCCTCGAAAGCCCATGTGATAGAGTTTCCGTTGAGTCGAACGCAGACATACCTCGATGTCTCGGAGACTTTCCCGATAGGTCAGTTGAGCAAAGGCCATGCAGAGGAATTGGTTCCAGCAAGAAAAGTGTTTGACCTTGTAATGGCCGTTGTATCGTTGAACACATTTCTGGAATTCGTAAAAGGGTAAAAAGTCCATAAGCTGGGCAAAGACGGCTTTCCCGGTATCCATGCGTCATCTCCTTCGGCAATGATGAAAAAGTATGACTCATTGGAAAGCTTGTATCGAAAAAAACCATTTTATGGACGATTTCCATTGTATTTAAGTAGTTACATAATTTTTTCAACACAACGTTGGGACACCACTGTTCCAGGATAGAGGATCAATTTGAAGAGAAACTTAGCCCGGCGACTACGAGCAGGGTCATCGCATCCTCCCCTGTAAATGTGGAAAAAGGCGATGCTTGAATACAAGAGCCCATTGGGTTATGAACAAACCTAAAACATTCTTAGGTAGTGACCTATGCCGAAGATAATCGAAGATGTCTATTACATTCCGGGACAGGATGAAGTTATGCCAGATTCTCACGCGTACGTTTTGGGTAAACCAGCCTCTCAAAACCTTTCCCTCGTCGATGCTGGCTTGACAGGTAAGGGAAGCTACAAGATCCAGGCTATCCAGAAAGCGGGGATCGAATTGTCATCTATAAAAAGGGTTATCATGACTCATACGCACTTGGATCACATCGGGTGCGTCGCTGAAATTTTGGAGCAGCTCCCTTGGGCTGAACTCTGGGTGCATCGGTCAGAAGCTGATCTCCTGGAGAGGGGGGATGAGAGGGCTGTTTACGGGATGGATATGTTCCGAGAGTTTTGTCAGGGACAATTTGGCCTCAAGCCAGGTGCATTTAAGTGTCAAGTTAATCGGAAACTGCAAGGAGGCGAAACCGTGGATCTTGGCGACATGACCTGGGAGGTCATCCATATTCCAGGTCACTCCATGGGAAGCATCGGCCTTTATCATCGTCCCATGAAAATCCTTATTCCGGGTGATGTAGTCTATTCCGATTATGCGATTGGTCGTTTTGACCTCTATGGAGCCGATGCCGCTGGGCTGAAAGAATCTCTGATGCGTTTGGCTGAATTAGAAGTGGATATTCTTCTCCCCGGTCACAACCAGATTGTCAAAGGCCTTCCGAAGGGTTATATCCTCAAGACAGCCAAGCAATGGGAACCCCTTCTCAGCTGATGAAGTTCCTTCCCACAGCCATCCTTCGAGGGTTTTACTTAGGCTCCAGGTTACCGCTCTCTATGATTGCAAAATACTTCACAGATTTGCTGATCTTTTCATTCCAGCCAGTACAAGATATCCCCTCGCCTATTGAATGGACCAACTTAATGTCCTTTCCAAAGGCGGTATTCTCATAATAAAACTCCGAACCCGCTTTCATAAGACCGAGGTTACCGTCCGTCGCCATTTTCGCAAGCGGCTCTGCACTTCCGCCCCGTTTCATTAGCCCCTTCGCATAATCAAGATAGAGCGGGTCTTTAGAAATGAAGGTGTCGTGCTTAAGCACGAACCTCCTGAATTCTTGGGCGTCCACCACCGCGCATAGCACCGCCAAAATCACCGTGATCAAGACCGCTCTTTTCATGGTCTCCTCCTTTCTTTAACTTCTCCCGCATTTTCCATGCCAATCATCCCCCGTTTGTGAAGATCGATTCAAGTCGCCTCACTTCGTTTCCGACAACTCTCTTTGATTTAGTATTAACCCCATACCGCCAATAACGCTGTCACTCCGACACGCCCCATTTTAGGGGGTTTAATGCCCCGGATTTTTGAGACTTTTGTAAACGGTAGCAGGAGAGGCTTTTACCCGCTTGGCAATCTGCCGAAGGGATAGCTTTTCTTTATCTCTCAATTTTTGAAGTTCCTTCACATCCAAATCCAATCTTTTGGGCCTACCCAATATCCTCCCATTCTCCTTTGCTCTTTTGAGACCGGCTCGGACACGTTCCAAGAGGATGTTCCTTTCCAACTCGGATATCGCTGAGACGATGGTAAACATCGCCTTGCCCAATGGACTGGAGGTGTCGATGTTTTCTTGAAATGAGATGAAATCAATGCCGAGATTACGAAACTCCTCAAGGCTGATAACCAAGTGCTTTGAGCTTCTCGCAAATCTATCAAACCTCCATACGAGCACCGCATCAAACTTCCTCTTCTTAAACAGGCTTGTAATACGCCTTTCTGGCAATATAATGTTGTTACGGGGCAATATTATATTGGAGTGCGTATAATTTACAAATCAATTATTTGTCCCACATTTGGCCTTATCAGTTGTTCATTTGTGGTAGTAATATATACGTTTTCCCAAAATTAGGAAACTGAATGTTCCAGGAAGAAACTCGGTATGGAACCACCCCGATAAGGGAGGCTTTTGGGTCTTCAAAAGCGAGAGTATCTTGCCACTTCCTGCACTTTGACCAAACTGAAGATATCTGGTTGAAATCTGCATTGGAAAGGAGGAGTGGGATTTCATTGATTACAGCTTGCTATATTGTAGTTCATGATTGAGTGGAACGAGGAATAAGGATATCCTCCTTTTCTGCAGGTGTTTATTCCGACCACAAGCAAGGAGGAGACTACAATGGGAGGTCTGAGGGCGAAAAGGATAAAGATGGTGAAGGAAGGGACACTGATCGCGACGGTGGATATAGGCGTAGCAAACAACACAGGGTATTGCACTACCTTGGACGGGAGAAGCACGAAGTCTTTCAGGTTTGACAACACCAAGGAAGGATTCGAGAAATTCTGGTGTATGACCATAGCCAGCAAGAACAGGTTTGGGTGTGATGAAGTACTCGTTGGTTATGAATCCACCGGCCCTTATGCCGAACCCCTCGTCCATTATCTTGCGAATAAACAGGTCAACATTGTCCAGGTCAACCCCATGCACACGAAGAAGATGAAGGAAGTCAATGACAACTCTCCGTTGAAGACGGACGACAAGGATCCCCGGGTGATCGCGGATATCATCCGGCTCGGACGCGCCTTGACCATTGTCGTTCCCGAGGGCGATGCCGCTTCTCTGCGGAGGTTAAACAATGCGCGGGAACGGCACGTGGGGGAGCAGACAGCGTTTCTCAATCAGCTCCAGCAGCTCGTCTTCCTCATCTTCCCTGAGTTTAAAACAGTGCTGAAGAACATGAAGGGCAAGACGGCTCGGTACATCCTGAAGAGATATACCATCCCTGAAAGGATAGGCACCTTATCCAAAGAGGTTCTCGGTGAAGAGATGCGGAAGCGGAGCATGGGGAAGTTCGGTATCAAAGAGGCGGAGTCTCTGATCGGCCTGGCGCGGGAGACAGTAGGGATCAAAGAGGGCATTGCCGGCATTTTCATGGACATCAGGCATATCCTGATGCAGCTTGAAGCGGAAGGGCAGTTTATTTCAGAGATAGAGGCCGAGATGCGAGCCACCCTCGAAAGGATACCCTATAGCGTAAGATTATTGTCGATTAAAGGTCTAGGTATAGTCTCTGTGGCAGGTCTCATTGGCGAGGTGGGGGACTTCTCAAAGTTCAGCACCCAGTCTGAGATCATGAAGCTTGCGGGGCTTGACCTCTACGAGATCAGCTCGAGGAGAAGAAAAGGGCAGAGAAGGATCTCCAAGAGGGGCAGAAGCCTTCTGAGGAAAATCCTGTTCTATGCAGCAATCCAAATGATAAGAAAAAATGGGATCATGTATGACTATTATGCAAGACTCACCAATAGGGGTATGGAGAGGATGAGGGCGCTGATCGCCGTATCGAGGAAACTCTTGCGGATCATCCATGCCATCGTCCGGGATAACAGAGACTATGTGGGACAATACCAACTCCCCGAAAGGAGGGTGATAAAAATGGCGGCATAGGGGATGATCCTACAGGCGGGGAGATCATCGTTTTCTTCCATTGAGGCGCTTAAGCGACCTCCCAGTACAGAATACATGACTCCCCGTCAACATCCTAACCCCGATTGAGCAAGGTAAAAGCGTCTCTAGGACGACTTTCTAATAACAAGGGTTGGGTAGGATGTTTCAGAACGACGGGGAACCCGCCTGCCAGGGTTAAACCTTATAACGCCTTAAAAGATAAAAAACACTTGACTGGAATAAACAAGGAAGTACTCAACATAGCATCCCTGACCATTCATTACGTCTGCGTAAGGTGGAATAAAAAGGAATGGAAAACAGATGTGTCCCTCTCCAGAGTTCACTCCCACTTTCCTCAAATGAAAACCACCCTGAGTATGTTATTGATTGATTAATGCTCGACTCGGCACTGCCACCGGCTTTGTTGATATTCAGCTTGTAGACCTAATGAGGCCGGAGCCTTACAAAAACACTCTGTAGACTTAAGAAACGGGATTGTAACCATTGAAAATGCTCTTGGCAAAGGTAGAAGGTTGAAAGGCACTACCAAGACCAAGATGACACGTCCCCTTCCCTTGATACCTGAGCTCTTGGCTGCAATAAAGCCATTAATGGATAGACCCGGGGATTTCGTTTTCTATACCAAGAGTGGCAATCCTTACACGACTACCAGACTGGAAAGAATTTGGAGAGTGGCAAGCAGGAAGGCAAACAAGAAGCATGGCACAAAGATAGTCAATCTCTACAATGGGCTTAAACATTCATTTGGGGTGCAAAGACTCGGCGAGGGCTTTGATTTGGAAGATATCAAGGAAGTCATGGGGCACACTGACAGCCAAACAACCAGAAGATATGCGGA
>Ga0335081_10009508_pt1 | contig 15661 bp, 16 predicted proteins | sample Lox_Sample_35_FD_206713 | JGI IMG/M metagenome (GOLD analysis project Ga0335081, IMG submission 206713) | Soil microbial communities from Loxahatchee National Wildlife Refuge, Florida, United States - Lox_Sample_3.5 | ecosystem: Environmental > Terrestrial > Soil > Wetlands | place: USA... | reverse complement strand
CCACAGCCAGCTAACGATTCAACGCCAGATCTCGCGCGGCGCTTCGCAGACGGAAGGCAGCCTGGTTTATCGCCATGTGAACCTCGAGCCGGAGACGAGAGTCACGCCTGGCGCGGCCGTGGTGGAAGCGCCGCCCGCGGCCGCCGCGCAGCCAGTTCTCGCCAGGCGTCCGGAACCTACGCCGCCGCCGGCGCCGACCCAATATGTCGTTCCGGCGGGAACTCACATTCTGCTCACGCTCTCCAACCCCATCAGCACCAAGAATTCCAAGGAGGGGGACCACGTTTACCTGCAAACCGCGGTGCCGATCGCGCAGGATGGGCGCATCGTGATTCCGCGCGGGAGCTACGTGCAGGGTTCGGTTAGCAAGACCGCGCCGGCCGGGCGGATGTCGAAGAAGGGTGAACTCTATCTTCGTTTCGATACGCTGACCCTGCCGAACGGCGTGACGCGCGACTTCCGGGCGCGTTTGACTTCCGCTGATCCGTCGAAGGGGAAAGTGGATCCCGACGAAGGCAAGATCACCGGCGACAACGGGAGGGACCCGGGCAAAGTGACACGAGACGTGGGCATCGGGTCCGCGGGTGGCGTCATTGTGGGCGGCGCGGCCGGGCATCCGATTACCGGACTGGGCGTCGGGGCCGCGGCGGGGCTTGCAGCCGTGCTGCTTTCGAAGAACCAGGAGGTGGTCCTGCCTCGCGGAACCTCCGTGGAGATGGTGCTGGACCGCGACCTTTACTACACGCCGGAGGAACTGCGACACTGAGCGGGAGTGTTCTCGTCCCGATTCCATTGGGATTTCCGCCCGAACCGTCTGACGGAGCTCCTCGCAGCCAAACGCCGCGAGGGCGCCGGCATTCTGGATCTCACCGAGAGTAATCCCACGAGGGCAGGCTTCTCCTACCCGGCGGAGATTCTGCGGGCATTCGACGATCCGCGCGTGCTGGCGTACGAACCCGTTCCTGCCGGGAGCGGCGCAGCCAGAGAAGCGGTGGCCGCTTATTGCGCGGAGCGCGGGCAGCGCGTGGATGCCAGCCGGATTCTGCTGACCGCCAGCACCAGCGAGGCCTATGCTTACCTGTTCAAACTGCTGACCGATCCCGGCGACCAGGTGCTCGTGCCGCGCCCTTCGTATCCGCTGTTCGAGTTCCTGGCCAACATGGAGTCGATCGAGGTGCGGCACTATCCGCTGGTCTACCACGGCGCCTGGACGATCGATCTCGACGCGCTGGCCGGCGCGATCTCAGACCGTACGCGCGCCATCGTGCTGGTCAATCCCAACAATCCTACGGGCTCTTATGTGAAACCCGGCGAACTGGAGGCGCTGGTGCGGCTTGCGAGGGATCGTCGTATCGCGCTGATCTCCGACGAAGTGTTTTCCGATTACGGACTGAAGGCGGATGCAAATCGCGTGGCTACGCTGGCCGGCGTTTCGGAGTGCCTGGCGTTCTCATTGAGCGGCCTTTCCAAGATCGCCGGGCTGCCGCAAATGAAACTCGGTTGGATGGTAGTGAGCGGCCCGGATGAGTTGCGCAAGGAGGCACTCGAGAAGCTGGAGTGGATCGCCGACACTTACCTTTCGGTGGGCACGCCGGTGCAGTGCGCCGCGGGGAGATTGCTCGCTGCCGGCGACGTGGTGCGGCGCCAGATTCACGAGAGATGCGCAACTAACCTGGCATTCGTCCGCGAGGCGGCGGGCGGATCGGCGGCCACCGTTCTCGACGTGGAAGGCGGATGGAATGTCACGTTGGAAGTGCCGCGGATCCGCAGCGAGGAGGAATGGACGCTGAGCCTGCTCGGCGAGGACAATGTGCTGGTTCAGCCTGGTTTCTTCTACGACTTCGAATCCGAGGCGTATCTGATCGTGAGTTTGTTGGCGAGGCTCGAGGTGTTCCGCGAGGGGATGGGGCGAGTGGTGGCCCGGATGAGAGGAAGCTGATCCGGGCACAATCTCAAGCTTGTGCGTACAGGGACGGGGTTAACCGTTTCGACGGATCAGGTGCCGCCGATTATCACAGGCAAGCGACCGCCCGATGCCGTGACCGGCAATCGGAGTTACCATGTGAGCGATTGCAGCTATCGTCGGGTTGGGGGCTGAGTTGATCCCGGATTGGGCAACGGAACGATGGGCCATGGTGGAGAAGCAACTGCGCCGGCGAGGCATCCGTGACGAGCGTGTGCTGAGCGCCATGCTGGAGATTCCGCGCGAGGAATTCGTGCCGAAGGAATCGCGCGTGGAGAGCTACGGTGACCACCCCATTCACATCGGGCACGGCCAGACGATTTCGCAACCCTACATGACGGCGCTGATGGCGGAGGTGCTGCAACTGTCAGGGAGCGAGACGGTGCTGGAGATCGGCGCGGGATGCGGATATGCCGCCGCAGTGCTGGCAAAGCTGGCACAACGCGTGGTCACGGTGGAGCTGATTCCCGCGCTGGCGAACCTGGCGCTGGAGAACCTGCGGCGCACGGGGCGAGGCAGCAATGTGACTGTGGTGGAAGGCGACGGCTGGTTCGGATATCGGGAACTGGCGCCCTACGCGGCGATCACAGTGGCGGCTGCTGCAGGGGAGATACCGGCGGCGCTTTTGGAGCAACTGGCCGATCCCGGGCGCCTGGTGATTCCGGTGGGTGATTGGGACGACCAGGAATTGCGCGTGGTCACGAAGAGAGAGGCTCGCATCGATTACCGCGTAGCGGCGCTGTGCCGGTTTGTTCCTTTGCGGGGAGGCGAGGGCAAGCGATAGATGCGCTTGCGCGCGGCCAAGGACCGGCTCAAGGTCGAGCACAGCATCATCGATGGAGTGCGCGGCATTCTGGAGGAGTTGCTGGCTTCGAACCCCGCGATCCGTTCCGTGATTCCGGGTGTGATCCGGCCGGTGCGGGACGCAAAAGGGAAGGTGCGGGTGAGGGTGACGGTGCCCACGCAAAACGGTTGGAAGGCGATCGCTTTGAGCGCAGGGGCGCGCCAGGAATTGTTCATCAGCACGGATTGGGGCAGGGAAGAGCTGGAAGGGGCGCTGCGAAGTGCGGGGGCGGTGGTGGAGTGATGGGCCGCGAATGAACGCGAATACACGCGGATGAAAACAGAAAGCTGTCGCGCTGAGAAGGGCCGGGGGTGACCGCGTGATCCACTGCGAATGAGCACGGACCGGCGCAAACGAAGGTACAAGCTTCTATTCGCGTCCATTCGCGGCTTAAGATTTGTCTCATTGAGTTTTCTTATAGTCGCCGCGGCTGAAGTATTTCTCCAGCCAGCAATAGAGCGCGATGAACAGGTAGCGGCTGCCCATTTCGCGGATCTTCAACTTGGAGATTCCCGAGCGCCGGTTGCGCCACGTGATCGGCACTGCCGTCCACGCATAGCCGCGCACCATGATTTTCAGCGGAAGCTCCACGGTGAGATTGAAATGCGGAGAAAGGAAGGGACGGCAGCCGTTCAGGGCTTTCACGCGGTAGGCTTTGAAGGCGTTGGTAAAGTCGTTGAACGGAACGTGGAACAACAGCCGGAGAAAGATGTTGGCGCAGCGATTGATCAGGAGTTTGTGAGCGGGGTAATCGATGACGCCGGCGCCGCGAATGAAGCGCGAGCCGAAAACGGCGTCCCAGCCTTCGCCGAGTAGCTGCCAGTAGCGCACCACGTCGCGGCAATCGTCGGATTCGTCGGCCATCATGATGACGACGGCGTCGCCGCGCGCGTGATCGATGCCGCAAACGATGGCCCGGCCGAAGCCGTGTTCGCCGGTGTTCCGGACCGGGCGCACGGTAGGGACGCGCTCCGAGAGTTTCTGCATGACATCCCAGGTGGCGTCCGTGCTGCCATCGTCGACGGTGACGATTTCGTGCTCCACGGAATGAAGGCGCAGCTCCACATAGAGATGTTCGACGGTGGAAGCAATGGCGGATTCCTCGTCGCGGCACGGAATCACGACGGAAAGCAGTCGGAGAGGTTCCTTGCCGGCGGGCGCCGGCTCCCGCTTCACAGGCCGCTCCGCTCGAGCCAGTCCGGGTTGCGTTCGGCGTGATCGGCGATTTCTTCGAGCAGGCCCCGGATCGGTGTTTCGGGCTGCCAGCCGAAGTGACGCTGGCAGTCGGCGTTATCCATGACGATCCAGGGGATGTCGTACGGCCGCGGGTTGAGATCGGACTCAACGGCGTGGGGGCGGAAGCGGGCATCGCACCAGGCTGTCAATTGCGCGAGCGACATGGAATTTGCCGCGCCACCGCCGACGGCATAGATCCGCTGGCCGCCGGAGCGCGACTGGAGCATCTGATCGTCCAGCAAGGCCGCGAGGTCGCGCGGGTGCAGGGCATCGCGCACTTGTTTGCCAGCGCCATCGAAACCGATGTAACGCAGCGGGCGCTGATGCAGGTGGGCGTTGATCCAGTAGGCGAAGATGCCCTGCTCGGGAGTGCCGAACTGCCCGGGCCCGGCCAGGACACCACATCGGTCGATCCACACCGGGAAGCCAAATGCATCGCCGTACTCCAGGGCGACGGCTTCGCAGGCCAGCTTGGTGGCGCCGTATAGGGAAACCGGGGCGCGCGTGGAGAACTCCGCGCCGATGCCGCGTGCCGAGCAGCCGTGCGGCAAATCGCCGGATTGATCGAGGTGGAAGGAGTCCACGCCCTGCTTCAAGGGAAGGGCGAGAAGCGCAGGAATGGAGTAGACACGGCTGCTGCTGAGGAGAACGAGACCAGCGCGGCGCGTCTTGCAGTACTCCAGAACATTCACGACGCCGCCGAGGTTGTGCTCGAACAGTTGCCGGCTGTTGAAGGTGGTTCCGAGGCCGGCCAGCACGCTGGGATTGGCGGCGGCGTCGATGACCCAGTCGGCCGCGGGCAGCGCTTCGAAATCGCTGGCTGCGCGAATGTCTCCCTGGATGAACTTCACTCCGAGCCGGCGCAGGCGAACGCGGTTGGTCTCGGAGCCCGGGCGGTGCAGGTTGTCGATTCCGGCGATGGAGAGGCCCTCGCGGCGCTCCAGCAGGGATTGCGCGATGGCGCTGCCGGCGAACCCACAGACTCCGGTGATCAGGATCTTCATTGCACGACCTTGTGCGCCAGCCGCTCCATCCAGGCGCTCGCGATCTCTTCGAAGATGGCGGGGAGCGGCTTGCGGATATCCCACGCCGGGTAGTGCGATTTCATCTTGCGCAGATCGCTGTAGTAACAGATGTGGTCGCCGATGCGGTTCTCTTCCACGTACCGCCATTTCATCGGCAGCCCGGTGACCGCTTCCGACAGGCGGAACGCTTCCAGAATGGAGCAGGCATTCGCTTTCCCGCCGCCCAGGTTATAGACCTGCGCCACGCGCGGGGCCTTCCAGAATTCGAACATGAAGCGTGCGACGTCCTCGGAGTGGATGTTATCGCGGACCTGCTTGCCTTTGTATCCGTACACATTGTATTCGCGGCCTTCGACGTTGCACTTGATCAGGTAGCTGAGGAAGCCGTGCAATTCGACGCCGGAGTGATTGGGACCGGTGAGGCAGCCGCCGCGCAGGCAGCAGGTGGGCATTTGGAAGTAGCGGCCGTACTCCTGAACCATCAGGTCGCCGGCGGCTTTGGAAGCGCCGAACAGAGAGTGCTTGGATTGATCGATGGGGAAATCTTCGGGGATGCCGTTGACGAAGGCCGGGTCGGCGTAGTCCCAGCGGGTATCGGTTTCGCGGAGCGGGATGGTGTTGGGGCGGTCGCCGTAGACCTTGTTGGTGGACATGTGGATGAACGGCGACTCGGGGCAGTAGCAGCGGGCGGCTTCCAGCAGGTGCAGGGTGCCCAGCGCGTTGACTTCGAAATCCAGGAAGGGGATGGCGGCGGCCTTGTCGTGCGAGGGTTGGGCCGCGGTGTGAATGACCAGGTTGGGACGGAGTTCCTCGATGAGCGACAGGACGCCCTGGCGATCGCGGATATCAAGTGGCTCGTGGCGGTAACCGGGGATCTCGCGGCGCAACCGTTCGAGAACCCAGCTCGTGTCGCCCTCCGGACCGAAGAAGATGGCGCGATGATTGTCGTCAATTCCGGTGACCTGGAATCCCTGGCGCGCGAAAAAAACGGATACCTCGGAGCCAATCAGACCGCAGGAGCCGGTAACCAGGACTGTGGGGGAAGACATTGAAATTCAAATTATATTCGGAATGCGGAAGAGGTTTCGATCAGAAGAAAAGTGCGGCCCTAATTCTTAGTGCCGATGGTCTCGGTCCGGCCGGCCAAGGGTTGAATGATTCCGGCGCCGCAGACGGCGACACCGGTCTGCGTGAGTGCGTTCAAAAAGTTGAACAGCAGGTGGTAGAACACCTGCTCAGTGAGCGCCTGGCTGCCCGGGAGGCGGAACGTGGCGGGCAATTCCTTGGCGATCGACAGACGTACGGCCTGGCGCTGCGTTTTGCCGCCGCGGTCGCACTTGTTGGCCAGGGTGAGAGGCGTTTGCAGGACGACTCCGGTGCGGCCGTCCACGTAGAACTGGCAGCGCGAAAACCAGCCCAGGTTGGCGGGATCGGCGGCGTCGAAGAGCAGGAGAGGAGCTTCGCGCCCGCGCGCGTTCAGTTCCAGTTGGATGGTACGCGGACCGTCCTTGGCCCGGGTTTCGAAGCCCGCCTGGCGCGCGATGCTCGCCACCATGTCGGGCTGAAGTTCCAGGAAGATGAGCTTGTGCTGGCCGGCCTGCAGTACCTGCATCGCAAGGGCTATTGTAGCGCAGGGAATGCATCGGGATTCACCGCCGAGGCGCTGCAGCACTCAGCAAACAGCGATCAGCGATCAGATAAAGCACTGTGTTGGCTGACTGCTGATCGCTGACAGCTTCTCACACGACTTCTAATATCAGACACTTCAGATAATGCGTCTCGGGTACCGTCAGCAGAATCGGGTGGTCTTGCGATTGCGTGCGGCGCTCCAGGACGCGGAGGGTGCGGTTGGCGTCGAGGGACGCTTGCGCGATCACCTCGAGCAGCATCGACTCGCTCATGTGGTGGGAACAGGAGCAGGTCACCAGGATGCCGCCGGGCGGCAACAACCGCAGGGCGCGCAGGTTGATCTCCTTATAAGCGCTGGCTGCGGGTTCGAGGCTGCGGCGGTTCTTGGCGAACGCCGGCGGGTCGAGGACAACGAGGGAGAACTGGCGGCGCGCGGCGACGTGACCCGCCAGAAGCTCGAAGACGTCGGCCTCCTGGAAGTGGATGTTGTCGATGCCGTTGGCTTCGGCGTTGGCGCGGGCCGTGGCGAGTGCGGGGCCGGAACTGTCGACGGCTTCGATCGATTCGCATTTGGCGGCCAGGTGAAGCGCGAAACCGCCCGTGGAGGTGAAGCAGTCGAGGGCTTTGCCTCCATGAGCGTAATGCGCGGCGGCCAGGTAGTTTTCACGCTGGTCGAGGAAGATCCCGGTCTTCTGGCCGTGAAGCAGGTCGGCGCGCATGGTGAGGCCGTTGATGCGGACATCGATGAACTCGGGGATTTCGCCGCTGAGAATGGCGGTCTCGATCGGCAGTTGCTCTTTGGAGCGGACGGCGGCGTCGTTGCGGGCCACGATGCCGTGGGGGTGGAAGATCTCTTCCAGGCAGGAAGCGATTTCGGTTTTGGCAGCGTCCATGCCTTGATCGAGCGTCTGAATGACGAGGTAGTCGGCGTAGCGGTCGACGATCAGGGCGGGGAGTAGATCGGCTTCGGCGTGAACGACGCGGTAGGCGGTAGTGGAAGCGGGGATGGAGCGGCGGCGCTCCGCGGCGCGGAGGCGCTTCAGGTAGAAGTCGCGGTCGATGGTCTCGAGGTGAGTGGACAGCATGCGCAGAGCGATCTGCGACGCCGAACTGTAGTGCGCGGTGCCGAGAGTGCGGCCGCGGAAATCGGAGACTTTGACGGCTGCGCCGGGTTGCGCGCCGTCGCGGTCGGTGAGGTCGCTCGTGAAGATCCACGGGTGGCCGGAAGCGACGCGGTCGGCCGCTTTCCGGTTGACGCGGACTTCGTTCATCGCATGGCCTGCAGGCGGCGGATGCGTTCCTCTGTGGAGGGATGTGTCGAGAAAAGGTTACCCAGTCCCAAGCCGAGCTTGGGCTTGATGATGAACAGATGCGCGGTGGAAGGCGTGGCCTGCATGGGGATGCGCTGCGAATAGGTCTCGAGCTTTTGCAGGCCCGAGATCAGTTCGTAGGGAGTGCCGGTGTACTTGGCCGAGGCGGCGTCGGCCTCGTATTCGCGAGAGCGCGAGATGGCCATCTGGATCAACGCGGCCGCGAGCGGCGCCAGGATCATCATGGCGATGGCCCCGAACATGCCACCCTCGCGGTCGTCATCGCGGCTCGAGCCGCCGAACCAGAAGGCCATGCGCGCCACCAAAGTGATGGCCGCGGCGAGGGTGGCGGCGACCGAGCTGATCAGGATGTCGCGGTGCAGCACGTGGCCCAGCTCATGCGCCACGACGCCATCGATTTCGCGGTCGTCCATCAGGCGCAGGATGCCGGTGGTGAAAGCCACCGAGGCGTGCGACGGGTTGCGGCCGGTGGCGAAAGCGTTGGGCGAGTCCTCAGGGATGATCCATAGCTTGGGCATAGGGAGGCCCATGCGTTGGCAGAGGTTGCGCACGATGGGCGCGACGCGGCGATAGACCTCGGGGTTTTGAGTCTCCGTGACCGGCTGAGCGCTGTAGGACATCAGTGCGATCTTGTCGGAGAAGAAGTAGCTGGAGAAATTCATGACGGCGGCGAAAACCAGGCCCATGTAGAGCCCGTTCCGGCCGCCGATGGCGCCGCCGCCGATCACCAGGACGCCGCTGAGGAGGCCGAGGAGAAGGGCGGTTTTTACGGTGTTGAAGCTCATACATTACTCCGCTCCCTTACGGTCGCGGCTCCGATTACACTACGGCGGGCTCCGGCTTGCTGAACTGCAAGCCGGGCTCGCCTTCTTTCACGTCTATTCTTATGGTCTCACCTTCCAGGAAATCGCCGTTGAGCAGCTTGAGGGCGAGCGGGTCCTGGACCAGGCGCTGGATGGCGCGGCGCATGGGGCGCGCGCCGAACTGCGGATCGAAGCCTTCGGCGATGATGGCGTCTTTGGCAGCCGGGCTCACTTCCAAGGTGAGCTTCTTTTCCTTGAGCATCTTGGCGACTGCGGCGAGTTGGATGTCCACGATTAGCCCGAGGTGCTCGCGGGTCAGCGTGTTGAACACGATGATGTCGTCGATGCGGTTCAGGAATTCGGGCCGGAACTGCTGGCGCAGCGCGTCGAGCAAGCGCTTGCGCGTATCGGCGGCGCGCGGGTCTTTGTCGTGCACCGAGAAACCGATGGTGTTCTTCTCCACCATGGAGGTGCCGACGTTGGAGGTCATCACGATCACGGTGTTCTTGAAGCTGACGGTGCGGCCCTGGCCGTCCGTCATGCGGCCGTCGTCGAGGATCTGGAGCAGGGCGTTGAAGACCTCGGGGTGGGCCTTTTCGATTTCGTCGAACAGGACCACGGAATAGGGGCGCCGGCGCACCTGTTCGGTGAGCTGGCCGCCCTCGTCGTAGCCGACGTAGCCGGGAGGCGCGCCGATCATGCGCGCGACGGAATGCTTCTCCTGGTATTCCGACATGTCGACGCGGATCATGGCCTTTTCGTCGTCGAAGAGGTATTGGGCGAGCGCGCGCACGAGTTCGGTCTTGCCGACGCCGGTCGGTCCGAGGAAGATGAAGCTGCCGATGGGGCGGTTGGGGTCGCTCAAGCCGGCGCGGTTGCGGAGGATCGCGTTCGAGACCAGGCGCACCGCTTCGTCCTGGCCGACCACGCGCTCCTTGAGGCGCTCGGGCATGTGAACGAGCTTCTGGATTTCGCCTTCCATCATGCGGGCGACCGGGATGCCGGTCCACTTGGCGACGATGCGGGCGATATCGTCCTCGCCGATTTCTTCTTTGAGGATGGCGTTTTCCTTGGCGGATTCCAGGTCTTGTTCGGCGGCCTGAATGTCTTTCTCGATCTGTGAGAGCCGGCCGTAGCGCAGTTCGGCGGCTTTCTGCCAATCGCCGGCGCGGCTGGCTTTCTCTTCGTCCTTGCGGAGGTTGTCCTGTTCCTCCTTGAGCTGACGGACGCGGGAGATGGCGTTGCGCTCGCGGCTCCAGCGCTCTTTGAGCGGGGCCACCTGGCCGCGCAGGGCTTCGAGTTCGCTTTCGACGTGGCGGAGGCGCTCGTGGGACGCGGAGTCTTTTTCTTTCACGAGAGCCTGGCGCTCGATTTCGAGGTGCGAAATGCGGCGGTCGAGGTCGTCGATTTCGATGGGCATGGAGCCGATTTGCAGTCGCAATGCGGAGCCGGCTTCGTCGATCAGGTCAATGGCCTTGTCTGGGAGGAAGCGGTCGGCAATGTAACGCTGTGAGAGCACAGCGGCGGCGATGATGGCGGAGTCCTTGATGCGCACGCCGTGGTGGATCTCGAATTTCTCCTTGAGGCCGCGGAGGATGGCGATGGTGTCGTCGATGGAGGGTTCGCTGACCATGACGGTGCGGAAACGGCGGGCCAGCGCCGCGTCCTTTTCGACGTGCTTCTTGTACTCGTTGAGCGTGGTGGCGCCAATGCAGCGCAGGTCGCCACGCGCGAGGGCAGGCTTGAGCAAGTTGGCGGCGTCGATCGCGCCCTCGGCGGAGCCGGCGCCGACCAGTGTGTGGAGCTCGTCGATGAAGCAGATGATTTCACCGTTGGAATCGATGATTTCCTTGACGACGGCCTTGAGCCGGTCTTCGAACTCGCCGCGGAACTTGGTGCCGGCGATCATGGAGCCGAGGTCGATGGCGACCAGCCGCTTGTTCTTGAGCTGGTCGGGGACGTCGCCGCGGACGATGCGCTGGGCCAGACCTTCCACGATGGCGGTCTTGCCGACGCCGGGCTCGCCGATGAGCACCGGGTTGTTCTTGGTGCGGCGGCTGAGCACCTGCATGACGCGGCGGATTTCATCCTCGCGGCCGATGACGGGGTCGAGCTTGCCCTGGCGCGCGGACTCGGTGAGGTCGTGGGCGTAGCGCTCAAGGGCCTGGTACTTGGATTCGGGGTTCTGGTCGGTGACGCGCTGCGTGCCGCGCACCGAGACCAGCCCTTTGAGGATGGCGTCGTGGGTGGCGCCGGCGCGGTCGAGCAACTGGCCGGCTGGGTCGCTGCGCTGGCTGGCGATGGCGAGCAACAGATGCTCGGTGGAAACGAACTCATCTTTGAAGCGGGTGGCTTCGTCGAAGGCGTGCTCGAGGACCTGGTTGAGGGGCTGCGAAAGATAGACGCCGGGCTGCATACCGGACGATTTGGGCAGGGCGCCCGCCATGCGCTGCGCCTCGGAGAGGATGGCGTCAGGGTGCACGTTGCACTTTTCCAGGACGGGGCGGACGATGCCTTCCTGCTCCTGAGCCAGGGCGATCAAGAGATGGAGCGGGAACAGAACCTGGCTTTCGTGTTTTTCAGCGATGGCTTGGGCCTGTTGCAGAGCCTCCTGGGCTTTCTGGGTGAGTTTGTCCATGCGGAACATTTGGGATCCCTTAGATAAAGAACTGGGCCGGGATGGCCCGGCCCGGAATTCAACGCCGCACAAGCTAAAGCTTGTGCGTACTCACTTTCATCTTACGCTTTGGCTTCGATCTTGATCTGGCGCGGCTTGGCGGCTTCCTTCTTGGGAAGCTTGACGCTCAGCACGCCGTTCTTGAACTCGGCGGCGATCTGGTCGGTGTTGAAGGTGTTGGGCACCGAGAAGCTGCGCGTGAAGCTGCCATAGGCGCGCTCGATGCGGTGATAGCCCTTGCCTTCGTGCTCCTTTTCGAATTTGCGCTCGCCGGAGATGGTGAGGGTCTGGTTCTCGACGCGAACGTCGATGTCCTTCGGTTCCACTTCCGGCAGATCAGCCTTCAGAACCAGTTCGTTCTCGGTCTCATAAACATCGACGGCCGGAGACCACGGACGGGTCGCCCGAGGCTCGTTGACCATACGGGTGAAGGCGTCTTCGAAGAGCCGGAGGCTGGCTAATGGGTCGAAATGGCTGAGAGACATGGATTGAGAAACTCCTTTTGCTTTGAAGATTGGGGAGGTTGCTGACCTCATCCAATTGCAATCATAAAATATTAGTGCATCATTGTCAAGTATTGCTTAGCGATTTGTTGATGGATGGTTAATTGGCTTTTTTTGTATGACATGGCTGAGTCGTAGGGCGGCCTGTCTGGCTGCGCGTCCCGGCGCCCTCGGCTCGGAGGGCGCGCTTTTCCTCTTGAATTGATCGTTGTGAAGGAACAAAGCCAATTTCGCGGTTTGCCTTTTGCTGTGTTTGGGTTACGGAAGAGACTTTGTCGCGACCGTGGAGGTGGCGAGTCAAAGGTGGACTGGTGCGGAAACTCATCCTGATATTCATGGTAGCATTTCCCGGACCAAGGATTCGTCTGTAACGAATTGATTCTAAATAAGAAATAGTTTTGAGGCGGACTCCGTTGCGGCGTCGCAAGGCGGAGCAAATGAGGTAAGCAGTTTATAATCAACCGGTTATCTAGAAGGTCGTGCTCGGCCTGCCTTAGCTGGTTCAGCATCTGCGGTTTTGCGGTTGCCGCACCGGTTCGGCGAAGGCATAATCAAAGGTCTCGGCGGTGGGTGCAGGCGTTGCGGTTCCCGCCGGCTGAAAGCCGGCTGCAGGCAGAATTGCCTGCCCCACCGTAGGGGAGGTTGAACATGAGGGTGGTGGCGCTTGCACTTTTGACGATCGGGGTTGCGCAGAGCCAAACGGCGGACCCGTGGAAGAAGATGGAGTTTCTGCTCGGCAAGTGGACCGGGGTGGCGGGCGAGAAGGACACCCAGATTGGGGCCGGCCAGGGGTCGTTTTCGTTCGAGCGGGAGTTGAATGGGAAGATCGTGGTGCGGCGCAATAATGCCGCCTACGAGTCGGGAGTCCAGCACGAGGACCTGATGGTGATTTACCTGGATGCGCCGAACGATACCCCGCGGGCCATCTATTTCGATTCGGAGGGGCACGTGATCCGCTACAACCTGACGTTCCCGTCGGCGGACCGCGCGGTGTTCGAATCGGACGGATCGCAGGCGGGACCGAAGTATAGGTTGACTTACTGGATGGAGGGCGGATCGCTCAACGGGAAGTTCGAGATTGGAGGGCAGGCGGGGGAGTACAAGGTGTATATGAGTTGGAAATCGAAGAAGGGGTGAGCACGGTGCGGTACCGCCTGCGCACTCTGTTGCGGTCGCACGGCGGTTTTCAACCGCCGGCGGGATGCCATCCCGCCCTACTTGGCGCGCTTGCCCGTTCCTTTTTGCTTGCCGCTGTCTTTCTGCTCCGATAGCTCGGGGATGCCGAAGTGGCCGCCGAGAGCGGCTAGGGAATCCAGGTCGACCGCACCGACGATGTTCACTACCGTCAGCTCGGTCGGCTCTGCGGCCAGGATCGCTACGCCGGTCACTTTGCCGCCCTGGTTGCGGACGTAGATTTCGGCGGTTTCACCGTCTCCCGCGCTTCTGATGCCGACGATTCTCGACCACTCCGGCGCGCGGAGCTGCTGCCGGACGCTGTCGAGGTCGGCCTGGCTCCATTCACCCCTGGACTTGAATTCGAAGTTCTTGACGTAGATGCCTTCCAGGCCGGCGATGAGCTGTTTGACCTTCGCCTGGTCGGGGTCTTTGGAATCGAGGAACTTTGCGGCGAACTGCAAGGTGGGCCCGTTGAGCGAAATGTCTACAGAGTCCGACGCCTTGGCGGCCAGATGGTCGAGGTTGAAGGTGAACTGCTGCGCGCACAACAGCGCGGCGCAACACCCGGCCACTGCCAGCCCCCGGAGCAGGTTCATCGGACCGCCCCCTTGACGTGGGTCTGGATATGATTGACTTTGACAGCGGTGATTTTGAAGGCCAGCATGACCTGGTCTTTGGCGACTTCTCCCTGATGGTGGCGATAGCCAAGGCCGGCGCTGGTCATGACGATGACCGCGGCAGCGGCGGCCAGCCAGCGCTGCATGTGGTGCGAGGGGCCGCGAGCCGCACGGCGGATCACGCGCGCGGCGAAATCGGGCGAGGGCTCTTTGCGCTCGAGCGCCAGTTTCAATTCCTGATCTAACCAATCCATTTTTTTCCTCCCAAGCCGCGCCGCGTCACTTTCTCTCGAAGCAGGGCCAGCGAGCGCTGCAAATGACTCTTCACCGTGGCGACCGGCATATCGAGGGTCTCCGCGATCTCCGTCGCGTCCAGATCCTCCTGGTACCGCAAGATCATGACCATGCGCGGCGCTTCGGCGAGCGTCGCCACCAACCGGCGCAGGGTTTCGGCCAGCATCGGGTCGCGAGCCGGCGTCAGCGCCACCGGTTCGGCGACATCCGCGAGCGCCACCTGCGGGCGGCGGCGCCGCCGCCGGCCTTCATCGATGGCGCGCTGCACGGCGACCTTGCGCAGCCAGTGCGCGGCGTGCGCGGCGGACTGAATGCTGGCCAGGTTGCGGTGCAGGCTCAAGAACACCTCCTGGGCGGTTTCCTCCGCCAGGTCGCGGTCGTGCAGGAAGTGCCAGCAGACACTGAAGACCATGGACTGGTGTTCGCGCACCAGGCCGGCAAAGTCCAGAGCGGTTTCGGGCGGGGCTTCCAATACGGTCAATGTCCGTCCGTCCTGTAAACCACGGTGCTGTTTACGTCGGTCTTGTGGAAGTCGGTGTTCACCATGGAAACCGAGATCTTCCGCCTATAAAAGAATAACCCGCGCACATCGAACTCGCCGCCGTAACTCACCGGGAACCATACGCCGTCTTCGAGCTTTTGATAGGTGACCGAGAAGCCCAGCCCTTTGATGTTGGTGCCGAGGAGGATTTTGACCGCGGCGGGGATCTTGAACGCCAGTGAGGTGTTGACGAGCACGGGTTGATACTCGCCGGCGTCGATGAGGGCTTCGCCCTTCCAGTCGCCGCAGTCGTCGTCGCAGTCGATGGGATGGGGATGGGGCTTGGGCTGAAACGCCACGCGATAGACGGGGTGGCCGTGCCATGCTTCGGTGGCGACGAGGCGGAAGTCGTATTTGACCTGCTCCTTCGTGGTGAGCGGGAACAGGTCTCGGGCGATTCCGTCACGCGACTTCTCATCGCTCATCATGTCTTTGGACATGTCATCGATGAGGTTGCCGTCGATATCGACGTTCTTATACTCGTAACCCGGGCGGTAGTAGGGCACATACTTACCGTGGTATTCGTACCTGCCTTCGAACTTCGCCAGCTCTTTCTTGAAACTGTGGGCTACGGGGGTCACTACATATTCGCGGCGCTCTTCGCGCGCCAGGGCGCCGCTGCCGCGCCGCATGCGCAGCACTTGCTTTTGGAGGTAGACGTAGGATCCGCGCGCCTCCTGCGTGGCTGCCTGGTTAGCGCCTACGCGCTTCATGATTTCGGAGACGTCGGGTGGTTGCGGCTGAGCGTCGGCCCAGCCGAGGCCGAAGAGCAGCGCCAGTTTGAAGATCATCGAGCGGCCTCCAAGAGCGGTGAACCCGCCTCCGCTCACTCACGTTCGCGGCACAGAGGGGATCTTCCCGCGCTATATTAACCAATACGGCGCGGCGACCGCTGAGAACGCACTTTCTGGGGAGGAGACAAACCATGATCTTCGAGCAGTTCTACCTGGGGTGCCTGGCGCATGCCTCGTATCTGATTGGATCGGAGGGAGTTGCGGCCGTAGTCGATCCGCAGCGCGATG
>Ga0335081_10009507_pt1 | contig 15661 bp, 16 predicted proteins | sample Lox_Sample_35_FD_206713 | JGI IMG/M metagenome (GOLD analysis project Ga0335081, IMG submission 206713) | Soil microbial communities from Loxahatchee National Wildlife Refuge, Florida, United States - Lox_Sample_3.5 | ecosystem: Environmental > Terrestrial > Soil > Wetlands | place: USA... | reverse complement strand
CAGTTGCTCAACTTCTGCACGGCTCCGCCGTTGCTGAACTTTTCCAAGCGTCTGTTTTTCTCTCATCCCCCAACTTCATCACGCCTGCTTCCCGTGCGCTAGGTGTGTTCCTCTGACGCATACGTTGTAGGGGTACTTCTGGCCACTGCCGGTATTGCCAACGAGAGCAAAGCCGATTTGAGGGTTGTAAACTTGGCCCTGAAGCGCTGCATTTTCACGCTGTTTCAGATAACCCGCGACATCAATCTGCTGGCCTGCTTGGTCCACGAGTTCGACTTGGCGCCCTTGTTGTTCCACGGGAGGCATCTCGAGGGTCCAACCGAGCCCATAGGTGAAAGTGATGGAAGGCTTCAGGTGCCAGGAATCGCTGAAGTAGATGTTGTAGAAAGGGATCGTGCTGATGTCCTCCGCTGGAGTGAGCGGTGGATTGAGAGTCAGGCTAGGACCGGAGCGCGTATAGGCCTGTTGGGAGAGAGAGAGCATGCCGAGAACGGCGGTGTAGTCGTTTCCAAAGGTGACCTGCTGGCCCGGCGAGATTGTCGACGGGATGATGCCGGTCAAGTTGATGCCTGACCCGCTCAAAGTTCCGAGCTGATAAACGGGCTCGAAATTGATGCCTCCGCCGTTGTCACTACGTTGATGGAAGTTCCAGTTGCGCTGGTAGGTGCCGCCGAACTGGAAGAGGTGATTGCCCCGCAGAATGCTGAGGTCATCGCGAACCATGTTGTCTTTGCCGTCCCAGAAGCGGGTGCGAGTGTCTTGGGTATTGACGTTATAGGGAGTGAGCGCGAAACCAGCACCGGCCGGCTGCTCGCCCAGGGGTTCCAGTGCTCCGCCTAGTCCTGCAAGTTGTGGAATGTCGCCGAAAGCGCCCCATTGCCAGAAATTTCGCAGATAACTGTAGTGAACATCGTTGGTGGTGTTGCTGCTGATGTTTGTGGTGAGCCCAATGACGAAGAACCAAGGCACTTGTGGACGCTGCGAGAGCGCCTGCGCTGTGCCGTTGGCGATGGTGTACTGGCTGTCTGTCGTGAGGTCGAGATGGTAGTAGCGATAGCTGCTCATGAAATGCCAGCTCTTGCCGAAGTCATGGTCGATGCGAGCCACGGCGAAGTTGCTGCTCTGGGGAACTTTAAGATTGGAGGTGAAGGCGCCGATATTGCCGCCGGCAGGGCTATTGTCGCAGAGTGTCAGGCCGGCACAATTGGTGCTGCTGGGCAAGGGCATCGTGGACCACATTTGCGCGACTTCCGCGTTGAGCCCCATGCCGCGCGGGTCGAGTGTCGTGCCAGGATAAGTGACGCCACTAAAGGTAACGGCCGTTGGATTCAAGTTGAAATAAGTTCCGTTAAAGAAGAGCAGGCCAAGGCGCATGGAGGCAGTAGGAACGGCTCGACTTACTGGCTCCGAGTTGGGCCAGCGAAAGCCTTCATAGTTCGCGAAGAAGTAGGTCTTGCCGCCCCAAATGTCTTTGGCAATAATTGGGCCTCCAACCGCACCCCCGAAGCGGCTGTAGTGGTAGCTAGGAGCCGGGACACCGGCCGCGTTGTTCTGGAAGGTATTCCCGGACCAATTGTTGTCCAAATAATATTCGTATAGAGTGCCATGCCAGTCGTTTGTGCCGCGCTTGGTCGAAATAGAAACTTGAGAACCGGCTGAGCCATTAAAGTCCGCGGTTTGATTGGTGGTGCTAACTTTGAATTCTTCGATGCTATCTATAGGAGTTGGCATTACGCCGGTAGGACCGCCACCGTTATTGCCAGTCGTTTCGAACTTGATCAGGCCACCGGTGACATCACCCGCAAAACTCTGCGTATAGATGTTCATGCTGCCATCCATGTCGTTGGTGTTCTGGCCGCCATCGAGTTGGAAGGAGTTTTGATCCATCGCCACGCCCGCCACGCTGCCATCTGGAGCAACCGCGGGTTGCAGTGTGAAGAAGGTTGACGCGTCGCGACTGATACTGGGGAGCGCATTCAACGCCGTGCCAGAAACTGTGTTGCCCACCGTGGCGTTCTGCGTCTGCAGGTCGGCATTGTTGGCCGTCACTTCAACGGTTTCGGTAACGGAGCCGACCTCCAGAATGACGTTAAGGGTCAAAGCCGAGTTCACATTGACGATTTGGCCTGTCAGTTTCGATGTCCGAAATCCGTCCTTACTGATAGTGGCGTTATAAGTACCGGCTTGGACATCGACAAAAAGGAATCTGCCGTCTTCGTTGGTGCTGACTGTGCGCACGGCATTGGTAGCCGCGTCGGTTAGGGTAACGCTGGCGCCGACGACTGCTGCTCCAGATGGATCGGTGACTGTACCCGCCACCGTACCAGTCGATGCGCTCTGCGAGAAGAGAGCCGAAGGAACCAAGGCGAACACACAGAACAAGACGGAACATGCAAAAACCATTCGCTTACTTGACATCAAATCCTCCCAATTGCGTGCGCAGAGAGAGAAATCCGTCGCGTCCGCAAGACACCCAAACACCCAAAATCAGTGCGAGACCGTGTTGCAGAATCGAGTTCCAGTCGAGCGTCGGCCGCGTTATCTTGATTTGCAACTACACTGATGTCCCGCTTGGAGAAGTTCTCGAAGCCGCCACGCTCCACATCGACTTCAGAGAGGCCGGGAATCAGACTGGGCAGCGAATACCTACTAGCCGACGAGGTGGTTATTTTCACGGCGACTCCGGTCTTTTGATCGGTCATATTGACGCGCGCATTCGGAACCACTGCACCAGACGGATCCAGAACTTGGCTTCGCACTGTTCCTATAATTGTCTGTGCTGGCGCAGAGGCGGAAAAGGCCAACACAATCATTGCCGCGAATAGTTGGGTCAAAAGGAACCGTGGTCTACGGGTCCAGCCCATCGACACCCCGATGAGAACTGACTTCCAGCAACTCACTTGATTCCCTTTCTGGCAACGAGAGCGCCTTATCGTGAAGCTACGGTCGGACGCCCGCACGAACTGCCATTGCTTTGGGTCGCCGAGGACAGCGACATTAGCAGAACTTAGAGACTTTCTCGGGGCCTGTCACACTGGCAAAAGTGACAGAACCAAAATTAAGGCCTCGGGAAAAATGAGTAGAGCGGAGACGTTCAAACGATCGGGAACGAAATTGTGTCCTTACTAGTCGTGCCCGGACTTCTGCCCTGTTGAGAAATGCGACGTCAACTCAGCCATCCGCGTTTGAATCAGTCTGATTTCATTCACCAACGCGACACGTGTCGGATCGTGTAGAAATTGCTCAAATAGTATATTCCGCTTCGCAGTTAGCTGATCTCTTACTTTCATCGCATCGATTCTGGCTGTTGCCATGATTCCTAAACCCTCCGACCTCAGTCGCCCGTGGACGACGGACCCGCGCTGCGGAAAGACTGCACAAACAAATGGGCCTCCAGCTCCAGAGGAGGCTAGAGCAGCATACATTTGTGGACATAAGACAGGGCTATGCCAACTGTAAAAACTACCAGCGCGGTATGACTCACGGACTTAACGGGATTTTATGGAGTTGGAACAATCGCCGCCGACTGCTGATTCTTTGCGTTGCGCGAGGGGTGGCCCGGCAACTCGCATGCCTTTGAGGTGAAAGTGCACGTCAACATGGTCGGCAATTCTGATGAACGGGATGCCTTTATTCATCCCGTAATCCTTACGGTTAAAAACCATACTTCCCTTGATCTCGCCTGCGCTGCTCCCCTTACCGGAGACGGTGAGCATCAATTTCTCCGGGTTTGACACGCCGCGTATCGTAAAGTCGCCGTCCACCTCAAAGGTGTGAGGTGCTATCTGCACAAACTTAGTTGATTTGAACACAATGAGCGGATTCTGCTCCGCGTCAAAGAAGTCCTTGCTCTTTAGCTTGCCGTTCTTCATACCGCTTCCGGTGTCAACGCTCGCTGCTTGAATTGTGATTTCCAGAACGCCTGTCGTTTCATCAGGAGACGTAAATGCTAAGGTCGCATCCCACTGGTCGAACTTACCGGCGATCTTCACAGTAGCCTTAACATGGAAATTGATCCGGCTATCGGCCCGGTTAAACTCAAAAATCGGAGCTTGCGACCGAACGACGTGTGGAAAACTGACAGCTGCCAGGACAGAGACCGTCAATTGCGCCACTCGCAGCGTGCGTGCCAATCGCAAAGCCCAACTTAGGATTTGCATGAAGCGGATTCCTTCGTGGCGGTGTTGACGATTGATGATTTCACGCCCTAGTCAGGTCACTGCGCCGTAGGGGATTCATCCCCTGCGTTTGGTGCCGAGATGCGCTGCTTATCGTCCACGGAAAAGAGCAGGTAGTTGGTGAAACGGTGGACGCGATGGCCGCGGTGACCTCTCCAGTCGTAATAAACTTCTGCCGTTTGCGGAAGCCACAGCTGGACCGCACGCTCTCGGAAATTGACCGGGCCGTACTCGACGACCGTGTGATCAGCGACCAACCGAATCTCCGGTATAGGATGAACCAGATCAATCTCTAGCCGGATAATTTGACCACTGTCTGCGGCAATCCAGGCGCGCCCCTTCAGAGCTGCGGGGTAACTTGGCCCATTTTCGCCGAGCATGTAACTCCTGTTTATGCTCGGTCGATCACTCCGCTGTCGAAAATGCATTTGCCAGGCTAAACCGCCGTTCCATCGCGCCAGGCCCTCGCAAGTCATCTCGTATTTGTCTGCGCTGTAGGGATGAAAAATGAGCAACAATTCGGGAAGCCCGCGAGCTACGATGCCGTCCGGGAATTCATTTCCGGAGTAAGCACCGGAGCGAAATTCAGCCACGTTCAGGGAATCCCGCCTGACTTCCTCGATGGAAACGAGATAGTCGAATTTAAATGTCTCTGGAGACGACGCGAGTCCCCAGCGGTTGATCGTTTCATGCTTGATGGTTTCGGTCGCGGTGAATCGATTCACATTGCTTACGAACTCACGCACTCGCTCACCAGCGTTCTTAAGAACTTCATCGCGGGCGCAAGGGATGCTTGGTTCGACAGGAGGAATTGCTTCGTCTATGTCCGGAGGTAACCAACTTGAAGGAAGAAAGGGAGCCACGATCGTCAAAGCAGCCTGGGACACCAGCGGGAGTTCGACACTCGTGACCTGAGCCTCAGTGGTCAGCTTAGGCTGAGAAACAGTTCGCAAGTCTTGGAGTTGTTTTGTGGCCACTGCATCCGAAGCATGATCCTTCAGGTATTTTTCGAGGATCTGGATCGCGCGTTCGGTTTCTCCCCGACGAGCCAGTGCGCGGGCCAGGAGCGGTTCGACGATTGCCGCTGGTCCCTGCCCCAACTCCAGGGCACGTTCGGATTGCTTCACCGACTCATCAACCAACCCCACCCGCAGGCACACTTCCGCCAGCAGGGCGTGCGAACGCCAGGAGGTTGGTTCTGCTTCGATCGCCCGCTTGAGGTATGGAACCGCCTCGACTGGCACGTTTCCCCGCAGAAAAACAATTCCTAACGCCCGCAACGCGCCCGCGTGCCTTGGATCAAGGCTGACGGCTTTTTCCAAGTAGTCTCTGGCCCTTTCCAGTTCGTTGGTCTCTATGAAATAAATCCCAAAGACGTAATTAACATCTGCGTTCGCAGGCGCGAGGCGATACACGGTATCCAAATGATTCCGCGCTGCAGTTAGTTTGCCCGCGTGCAGCGCTTCCCGGGCTTTTCCGAGTTCCTTTTTGGCTTTGGGAGCGAGAATCGGAACGCCAGGCATATCTGTAGGTGAGTGTGGATACGATGAAACCTTCAGCGTGACGGTGAAACTATGAGGCCCTGAGCCAGACAGTTCGATCCGCTCCTTCGTGCGGTCATAACCAGGAGCAACAATCGCAACGTCATACCAACCTTCGCGAACATGGGCAAAGTCGGCGTAGCCAGCGTGTGTCACTGCTTCTTGGACTTCACCTTGCATGCTGGTCAAAATGACTAAAGCGAACTGATCGACCGGCGCTCCCCCTGGTCCACTGACAAACACCCTCACATTATGGTCGGAGAAGGGGAGCGGATGCTGATCGACGGTATGACTCTTGGCTCCAACCGGCAGCGCAAAAGAGGGCTGATGAACGAGAGCGACATCGGCGAGGAAAGCGAGAATCAAAAAGAATGCCCGACACACGTCGGAATTGTGAACAAGAGAAGAGCCGGCGCGGAACTGTTAGAAGTGCTAGGCTATGCGCGCCACAAACGAAACTCTCAGGCTCTGACCGCTAATCGGAAATCTCAGGTTTCGATAAGTGCCCTATATTTTAGAGACCTAGTCAGACTCACCCGCGGTCAAAGTTGCGGAATCCCGGCCCGCAACGGCTGACTCTCGCCCATACCATCCGCGGCGCCTTCGATTGACGTCTTCGTTGCTCGTGAGCAACGACGCGTTCCAGTTTCGTGCGGTAGGAATATGCGGGTGGTCTAACATAGCTGGCGGCGCGATGAACCCCATGCTAACTGCGCCGCCAGTCCTTTCTCCAGGTTATCTTTTGGCTCGACACTGCGATAGTTCAGGCACTCGATTCAAGTGCGCTGCTGTCACTTTTAGCAGTGTAACGGTCCATCCTTGTCTGTATCTTATCGCTCGAATACGAAGGAAACGCGTTGCTGTGATTGATTCTCCCGATCTAAGCGTAAGCAGATACCTGTGCCGCTCTCGGAGGCCGGTAGATTCGAATGTGCGACAGCACAGGTTGAACGAGGGACTTGGAAACGCTTACGCCGGCTGTGCGAATCCAGCCCTGCTCTTCGAAAGCGAGGCAAAATGAGAACGTATGAGGTCGCTCGCGGGCTATCTTTTCTTTCGGGCTCTCTTTGTTTCATGTTCATTCCAACGTTCGCTCACCCGCAGCATGGACGGTCTTGGAGTTATACGGGTGAGAACGGGCCGAATTCCTGGGGCACACTTGATTCCAGCTACGTGCTCTGTTCAGCAGGTCGTAGCCAATCTCCCATCGATATCAAAGACGCAAGAAAGGTCTACTTGCCGACGCTCAGATTTGACTACAAGACCGTGCCGATGAATATCGTTGATAACGGCCATTCGATTGAGGTGAACTACCCTCCCGGTAGCACGCTGAAAGTCGGCGATAATACCTACACACTGAGACAATTTCATTTTCACCATCCGAGCGAGGAACGCGTCAATGGGCGTGCCTTCGATATGGTCGCACATCTGGTTCACGCGGATGCAGAGGGTCATTTGGCAGTGGTTGCGGTTCTCTTGGAAACCGGAAACGCCAATGCGCTGATAGATTCCATCTGGAAGAATATTCCGAAAGAGAAAGAAAAGGCTGCAACCGTTTCAGGAGCCACTCTCAACGCGATGGATCTACTTCCTACCGATCACGCGTATTACACATTTTTCGGTTCGCTGACTACGCCGCCCTGCTCTGAGGGGGTAACTTGGTACGTAATGAAAGCCCCTATCACGCTTTCGGAGGGTCAAGTAGCGGTGTTCGCTGCGCTGTATCCACTGAATGCTCGGCCTATTCAACCGACAAATCGCAGGCAAATCCTAGAAACCAGGTGAATCTTGCTTGCAGCTGGCAGGCGAGCCTTGACGTATCGCTTCTCGTCGAGACTTCACATCCGCAGAAATGAAGGCCTGACCGATAGAACTGACTTACGCCCCGCAGCCAACTGCGGCTACCCTCTGCTGAGCCGTAAATTCACGAATCATTTTTGGATTCAACCTATGCTCGTCGAGCAACTTCAGAATTTGCAGGACACTAAGCTCGCGTCCCTCTATTCTGAAGAACATTTCCCCGTTTGCTCTTAGATCTGGCAGGCTTACCGACAACCCCGAACGGCCGAGCGATCGTACTGCATTAATCACGTCCTGGGGTCTGTTGAAATATTCCTTCATTTTCCTCGCCTCGAGTCGGTTCTCACGGGATGTCGTGATCTTTGCGACTCAAAATGCCTGTAGTTGCACGCCATGCTTGGGGCGCAGACTTCGCGTCCTCTGCAGGGCTACGAGCCAGACTTACCATTTGGTCGAGCAGCTGTCGTTGCTGTTAGGCAATCATCCTGGAGGTTCTTGTCAGTCTCAGGTGGAGGAACAACTTAGAAGAAGACTTCGCACAGAACCGCCCGCCTGATGACCAACACCCCTAGTGTCATGAGTCAGAAATAGCTGTAATATTCTTCCACGTGCGTGCGTCTTTCCTGTAGAAAGGAGGACGCCGATGCCCCTGGGACGTCCCATTCCGTCTTTGCAGCTGAGTTCTGAGGAAAGAGAGACTCTGGAACGCTGGAGCCGTCGGCACCGTTCGGCGCAAGCTTTGGCGCTGCGCTGCCGCATGGTGCTGGCCTGCGCAGAGGGCTTGAGTAACACAGCGGTGGCTCGGCAACTCCCGGCCACGCTGCAGACCGTGGGCAAGTGGCGCAGCCGTTTTCTGGCCCAGCGCCTCGCGGGGTTGCTCGATGAACCCCGTCCGGGGGCGCCCCGGAAAATCAGCGATGCGGCGGTGGAGCGCATGCTCACGCTGACTCTGGAAACCCGTCCGCCAGAGGCCACCCCCTGGTCGACACGTTCCCTGGCTAAACGTTGCGGGCTGAGCCAGAGCGCGGTCAGTCGCATTTGGCGCGCCTTTGCTTTGCAACCGCATCGCGCCGAAACATTCCAGCTTTCCAAGGATCCGTTGTTCATTGAAAAGGTGCGGGATATCGTCGGTCTGTACTTGCATCCTCCTGACAAAGCTCTGGTGCTGTGCGTCGATGAGAAGACCCAGATTCAGGCGTTGGATCGCTCGCAGCCGCTGCTGCCCATGCGTCCTGGGCAGGCCGAGCGGCGCACGCATGACTACGTGCGGCACGGCACCACCTCGCTGTTCGCGGCCTTGGAGGTGAAGAGCGGGCGCATCGTGGGAGATTTTCATGCCCGGCACCGCTCGGTGGAATTCCGCAAATTCTTGGACCGCATCGAAGCCGCGCTGCCAGCGGCTCTCGAGGTCCATCTGATCTTGGACAACTACGGCACCCATAAAACGCCGCAGATTCATCGCTGGCTGGCCCGCCATCCGCGCTTTCACGTGCACTTCACGCCGACCAGCGCCTCCTGGCTCAATCTGGTGGAGCGCTGGTTCGCGGCGCTGACCGAAAAACAGATTCGCCGCGGCGTGCACCGCTCCACCCAAGAACTCGAGGAGGCCATCCGCCGCTATATCGACATGACCAATCGTCATCCGCAACCCTTCGTATGGACCAAAACCGCCGATGAAATCCTCGCCAGCGTCGCCCGCTTTTGTAAATGTATTTCTGACTCAGGACACTCTAGACTAGTCTAGACTAGTGGCCGACCCGTGGCCCGATATCGGAAACCGACGACGATAGCTCGTCCGGTGCTCGGAGCTGTCGAACTTCCAGCCGCTGTAGTGCACTAGAACTTTTTTGGCCAGACCTAGGCCCACTCGAGTATCGAAACGCTCTCGCCCTGTGAGTATTGACAGGCGCAGGAGATGCCGCCTGTCTTTATAACGCCAGTACTTTTTGAGCTGTTCTTGCTCTGCGTCGCTAAGCGCTGCAGAACGAAAGCTCAAGAAAAATCGTCGAAGGAGAAATGGAGATGCCTATCAAAAACCCCAAAGAATTATTTGTACGAATACTCAGTCATGCGCGGTACGGCACGGAGCGTTCGGTGGCCGTTTACAAGGACCTGAGCGATATTGCTCAGAATCCGGAAATCCAGCAGCCCCTCGCGGCACGGGCTTTTGTAGCTCAGCAAAACCTCGACAAAATCGACGAGGCCTTCAAACTGATCAACGAAAAGCCGGTGAATGTAAATGGCCGGCTCCTCGACGTTTTTGTGGACGATTTCCGCAGTGAGCTCGCCGACATGCAATCTCCTGAAGCCAGGCGGCTATTCCTATTGGCCAAAGCGAATCAGCTAAGCCATATGCGGGCCGCGGAATACTCTTCCTTACTAGCTGCCGCGGACGTCTCCGGCCACTATGGCGTTGGCGTATTGCTGGAAAGCTGCCTCGCGGACCATTTGACGATGGCTGAACGGACGAAGCGCGCTGTCCAAGCCGTCATTGAAGGAAAGATCGCCGCAAGAGCTGCAGGCTGAGTGCTCAGCTGCTGCGAGTTAAACAGCATGATCCTGCCTTGCGAAGGGCAGGATCATGCTCGTTTATTGAAAACCTTGCTCCAAGTGTCGGGACCGACATGAGATACGTGACTGCGGGAGAATTCCGAACAAACTCGATTCGAGGATATGGCCCAGGTCGGCAAATCGAGAAATATCTGCTGGTTTTGACAGTGCCGCAAGTCATTTTCGCCAGCTACCCTCTGGCGTTGAGTCCGCTACTTCGATTTCGGCCAGGCTCAACCGAAATTTCGGCAGCTCTAATCCTTTGGTAGGCGACGTGCCAAGAGTTTCGTATTCTCCCATTTTCCTTGCCTCCACTCTCAGCCTTTGTTTTGCGGCTTCGTTCTCGTCACTAGTCGGCTTTGGAGCACAGCAACCCAACTCATCCATTGCCATTGAGGACGGTGCCAAGCCGCATAGCTCGACCTCCAACCGGGACAATCTGGGCACGGACGCCCGCTCGGAGCAAGGCTTGCGCCTCGACGTGGAATTGGCCCTCGTGAACGTCACGGTTACGGATCCCTACGGCCATGTGGTCACCGGTCTGGATCCGAAAGATTTCCGCGTCTATGAGGACAACATCGAACAGGAGGTGTTGACGTTCTCCTCCGAGGACGTTCCCATTTCGATTGGCGTGGTTTTTGATTTTAGCGGCAGCATGGCTGACAAAATTGGAAAAGCGCGCGAAGCCGCCCTTGAATTTTTCAAAACCGCGGATCCACAGGACGAATTCTTTCTGGTGAGCTTCAACGAGCGCGCAGAGCTGGCCCGCCCTTTCACCAACAGTATTGAGGATTTACAGAGCAGCCTTATGTTGACGGCACCCAAAGGCCGGACCGCGTTGCTCGACGCCATCTATCTCGGACTCCGCCAGATGAGCGGCGCACACCACGCAAAACGCGCCTTGCTCATCTTGTCGGATGGGGGCGATAACCACAGTCGTTACACTCAAAACGATGTCAAGCGGCTTGTTAAGGAGGCAGATACCGAGATTTACGCGATCGGTGTCTTTGAGCCACTGGGCTATCGGAGTCGGACTCCGGAAGAACTCTACGGCCCTTCGCTTCTGAGCGAGGTCACGGAAATGACCGGCGGCCGCGTTTTCGCTGTGGACAATATGAATGAACTACCTGATATCGCCACCAAAATCGGGTTGGAGTTGCGAAACCAATACGTTCTAGGGTATCGCCCCAGCAACAAGGCACGTGATGCACGATGGAGAAAAATCAAAATCAAGCTCCGCCCCCCCAAGGGTCTTCCTCCCCTCAGAGCTTATTCAAAAACAGGGTATTACGCCCCAAACCACTAAATCGAGTTGTCGTATCTCGACGGCTTTTCGGCAAATACGCCACGCCAAGTTTCCGCACGCTGACAGTCATTTTCCGCCGTTTGCAGGGGTGGGAATCTTTTCGGCTTGTCTACGTCCGATCGAGTCAATGACTGTCAGTTCTGCCAGTATGGCGTTTTTTAGTATCTGACTAGCATCCCCAACAGCGGTGTCGGTTTCAGGCGCAACTTTGGTCCAGGTCAATTCATCCTCGCCCTGAGGCGAGAATATCCGGACCGTAAGTTTGTCCAGATTTAGAAGACAAAGGAGATGAAAGCCATGCAGGGGAAATTAGCAAAGGTGGTAGCAAGCTTGGCGTCAGTTTGCTTATTAACGCTGGGAACCGTTCCCGGCGCACGGGGCGACGAGACGCAAGTCAGAGGAATGATAACTTCTCGCACGGGAGAGACATTAATTATAAGCGGTGCGAGTGGGAAGGTCACTGTGGTACTCACCAACGAAACGAGGACCAAGGATGACACGGGACTCTTTGGCTTGGGGAAAGAAGAAATGGCAGACATAGTGCTAATACCAGGACTGAAAGTGCGGGTCGAAGGAACATCCGACAGTGAAAACAGGGTCGTAGCGAAAACTATCACCGTCGATGGGGATGACCTGGAAACGGCAGAAATGATCCAAGCCGGCTTGCACCCCACCGCCGAGCAAGTAGCTGCCAATATGGAAGCCATTGAAACACACAGGGGGCAAATCGCAGCCAATCAACAGAATATCTCGGCCAATCAGCAAGACATTGCGACCAATCAAAAAAATATTGGAGCCCACAAACAGCAGATCGAGCAGAATATCAAGGACATTCAGGAAAATACGGATCGTTTCTCGCAACTGGCCGAGTACGACGTCAAGGCTGAGGCGACAGTGAAGTTCAACGTCGGCAGCTCCAAGCTTTCGCCGGAAGACCTCGACGAACTCAAACGGTTGGCGCAAACGGCCACAGGACTTACGGGATACATCGTCGAAGTAAAGGGCTTTGCCGACTCGCGCGGCTCCGCCATCATGAATGAAAAGCTGAGTGAAGACCGTGCCAAGGCTGTTGTGTCATATCTAATTCAGCAATGTAACGTGCCGGTGCGACACGTCGTAGCCCCAGGCGCAATGGGCGAATACCAGCCGGCGGCCTCTAATGAAACGAAGGAGGGACGAAGCGAGAATCGCCGCGTCGAAGTGAAAGTGCTGGTCAATAGGGGCATCCAGGGCAGCTAGAACTGCAAGGAAAAAAAATCTCTCATCGGCCGGGGCAGCCCGAGATCTGCGGTCTAGCGGATCTTCCCCGGCCGGTTTTCCTTTCGAGAAGTGGGTAGCTAGAGGGCATCTGAAGAACCATTCGAGTACGTAGGCCCCGAGTTATTCCCCGGTTGGACCGCGATTCTTAACCGCTCACGCTCAACATCGCGTTGACCGCAATCCTATAAATGACTAGTTTTTACGGGCCGCGAAAGATTTACCCGCCCTCGCGCGGCCCGTCCCCAACTCTTCGACAGTACGCTATTAAACCAGCGCCGAGCCGATTTCCACTGTCAAATGAAACAGGGGCCCAAAAAACTCTAAACGAGCCAGCCCATTGCAACTCTTCCCGACCCGCAAGATGTTGCCTGATTGCTGAGGCGCGTGGCGTCGGCTTAAACCTCCCGCTCTTGAACGGCACCCCCACTCTGATCACGGAGTTCCCGACAATGAAGGCGACTGTCGAGGAGGCATCAACGTCTCCTAAATCTATGGATTGGGATGTTTCTCGCACCGGTTTGGCCATCTTCCTTGCAACCTTTTTTAGGGAAGTGGGTTTAGGTTCATTGGTGACGCTTTTGGCAAAGTCGACAGTTCAGGTTTTACTAGCCGAGGACTTCCAACCTTACCGGGCTATGGTCACTTCCCTGCTGTCGGCAGACACCTATTTTTCACGTGATCGGCGAGACATCGGACGGACTGGAAACGGCGGAGCAGGCGAGGTTGCTCGGCCCAGACGTAATATTAATGGATATTGCGCTTCCGAACCTCAATGGTCTTGAGGCAGCTCGGCTCATCCGCGAATTTCTACCGTCGGTCAAAATCGTGTTTCTCACGCAAGAAACTGACCCCGACATTTTGCAAGAAGCCTTCAACTTGGGCGCTGCGGGTTGCGTCTTCAAACAGAAGATGCGGAGCGATTTGTTGCCGGCCTTGGCAGCCATACTCGAAGGCAAACGATTTGTCAGTGAAGGTTTCGCGGAAGGCCAATTCGTACCGAGAAACGGCGGGGGCGGCTAGTAACTAGAGATCTGCTAAGTACATGCCCAGAGCGGTATCGCTTGGCCTAGTAGATGTTCCTGGCAGAAGGCGTTAGGGGAAATATCAGAGTGTTAGAATCTTGCAGAGTTTGCATCTCCGCGCTTTCAGATGCCTCCAAGCTACTGCTAACGTATCGCTTGCCTTCGAGAACTGCTTCGATAGCGGGCAGGAGTTCGCTCTTCACATCTAGCTTGTGAACGTAACCTGCACCAAGACCAAGCGCCTCCCGCACTACGTCAGATGACGATTCCTGGCTTAGGAACAGTGTTTTTGACGCCGCATCAAGCCTTCTGGCGACATCCAACCCGTTAAGCCCAGGCAAACTAATATCGAGCAACATCAGATCCGGCTTCAGCTCCTCGAACTTCTGGACAGCTTCCATGCCATCCGAAACCTCAGTCATCTGGAAAGGACCACTCTGCTGCAGCAACGTGCAGACAACGTTGCGGAAACGTTCGAAATCGTCGACTATCAGAATACGGAAGAAGCGCACTTCTCTCCCCACAACTCAACTAGATGGGATATTTATCCCTCTCCGCAGCGCTGCCATTTCGAAGGGAATGGCAAGCGCAGGAAACATCTTCGGCCTGAACGACAGCGCGTCCCAGAATATATGAAGACACTCTACGGTCGACTGTACTCCTCGACACTGCAGTTGTCCAAAGTCGATAGCACCTGCTATATCTAGCGGCTTCCAGTGTCCCAGCGGCAAAACGGTGGGATTCTCTACGGCGAAGGGCGACATTGTCAAGGGCGACCGGCGTGGACAATTTGTCGTGCCTGTGGAAAAAGCTTGAAGAACGCCAGTGGTCAGTGGATCTTTAGTCGGAGCGAACTCCTTTCATTTATCGGGCCATAATGATCTGCTTTTCACACGAGTAGTTAAAATCCGCGGCGCGGCAATCGAAACAGATTCAGGCAACCCGTCTTCGTCGCCGGACCGACTGCAGTCGGCGAACAGCTGGTCCCTTCGACGCTGCTACTCCACAGCTTAGAGTAATTAACCTGTGAATGGTCCTGGAGGCACTAAGGCCCGGTAGAAAAACACCCTTTCGTCGACTCCCGCCGGGCCTCGGTGCTGACCAGCCAGAACATAGCTTGCTTTGGTAGTTGCGATAATTGGTTCGACTAGCCTTTGTGCCAACCCGACAGCCAAATTCCAGAGCCGGGACTACATTCAGTCTGTTATTGTGCAAGCTTCGATGAACCGGCGAATGCGTTTTTTAGAGCGCTCGCAGTTTCGTCGATACACTTCTTCCCGGCGTCCAGTTCGCCGGCCATCAAGAAGAAACCATGGATCGCCTGGGGATAGATCGAAATCCTTGCTGCAACGCCGTCGTCAGTCAGCCGATGTGCGTATTCTTCGCCTTCTGCCCGGGTTGGATCATCGCCGCCATAGACGATCACCAATGCTGGCGGCAAATTTGTTAATTTGTCCGCACGAATTGGAGAGATGTGCGGATCTCCCAGACTCGCGTAAACGGGAAGATAGGCGCCAAGCATGCTGTGTTTGGACTGCCTCGTGACTGTATGAACGTCCGTCTCCGTGAACCAACTGGGTCTCAATGTCGATGCCTCGAGCATCGGATAGATTAGAACTTGAAACATCAAACGGGGAGAGCCGCGTTCTCGCGCCATCAGCGTCACGACGGCAGCCAGATTCCCACCCGCTCCATCTCCTCCCACCGCAATTCGGCTTGAATCCCCGCCAATATCGTTGGCATGCTCAGCTACCCACTTGGTCGCCGCATAGGCATCCTGCGTCGCAGCAGGATATTTGTTTTTCGGTGCCAGTCGGTATGCAACTGAAACCACGATGCATTCGCACCGGTTTGTTACCGAGCGCAAAGCAGTATCATAGCTGTCCAGCGTGCCGGCAACGAAACCTCCCCCGTGAAAGAAGACAAGTACCGGCAAGGCGGTTCCTGAGTTCGGCGTGTACACACGGCTCGCGAGATTGCCCGCGGGTCCCGGGATATCTCGAT
>Ga0335081_10009506_pt1 | contig 15662 bp, 10 predicted proteins | sample Lox_Sample_35_FD_206713 | JGI IMG/M metagenome (GOLD analysis project Ga0335081, IMG submission 206713) | Soil microbial communities from Loxahatchee National Wildlife Refuge, Florida, United States - Lox_Sample_3.5 | ecosystem: Environmental > Terrestrial > Soil > Wetlands | place: USA... | reverse complement strand
CTGAGCTATGTCCGCGAGTGGTGGTATTGGAACACGGCCAGCGCGTTCCCGCAGGTGCCGGGAACATCAGCCGCACTCGAGCTTGGCGGCAACTCCAGCAATCCCCTGTTGCCGATCAATCTCAACACGACGGGCGCGCGGCAGCGCCTCTGGAGCGGCCATAACTACAACTTCGCGGACAACATTTCCTGGCTCAAAGGAACGCACTTCATTCGCGCGGGCGGCACATTCAGCCACGCTGGAGTCAACTTCTTCCGTGACGACGGCCAGGTCGGCCTCATCGAGCCGGCCTATCTGATCCAGCAATCCACCGGTCTGAACATCCCGGCCACCTATCAGCCGCCGGCCTGCTCGGGGTCGCGCACCACCGCCTGCCTTCCTTCCAACCAGATCAGTAATTGGAACAGCCTGTATTCTCAAGTGCTCGGACTGGTCGATCAGGGGCTGCAGGTGGGCGTTCGCGGCTCGGACCTCGGCGCGCTCCCGCAGGGGACCACACTGTTCAACAACGTGCACTACGACAGCTTCAGTCTTTACGCCACGGACTCCTGGAAACTCAAGCCGACACTCACCATCAACTACGGAGTGAACTGGTCGGTTGACGTGCCGCCGGTCGATCAGACCGGCAAGCAATCCATCTCCCTGCTCGCCCCTTCCAATTCCGTCATCATCCCGGCGAGCTACCTCGGCGCGCGCGAACAAGCCGCCCTCGCCGGACAGGTTTACAACCCCATCGTCGAATTTGAACCGCTGCGTCTTTCCGGCCGCACCTATCCTTACAATCTGGTGTGGAACACCGTGGCCCCGCGCGTGGCGCTCGCCTGGACTCCGAAATTCGGCGGCGGCAAGATGGTGATCCGCGGAGGCTACGGACAGCTATTCGATCGCCTGAATGGCGTCCAGAAGGTGGGAAACGAGTTCCAGGCGTTCGGCTTCCAGCAAACGCTCACGTGCCTGGGACCGTCACGCACCGGGCAGTGCCTCGGCAGCCTGGGCTCTGACCCGTCGACCGGCTTCCGCATCGGGATCGACGGCGCCACGGTGCCGATTCCGGCCCTTTCGGCGTCGGCCTCGGCGCCATTGATTCCGGGCAGTGCCGGCGTGCCCGGCGCCAACCAGCCCATCGCCAACACCACCTACCAGATCGATCCGACTTACAAGCCCGGGCGCAACCACGAATGGGACATCACCATCCAGCGCGAGATGCCCGGCCGGTCTCTTTTGGAGGTGGGCTACATCGGACGCCATGCGAACAACATTTACAACCCGCTCGAAGTGAACGGCGTGCCGTGGATGATGACGCTCAACGGCCAAAGCTACGCGCAGGCGTACGATGCCATCGCGGCGGAGCTTGCGGCAGGGGGCGCTGTAAGTCCACAGCCGTTCCTCGAATCGGCGCTTGCCGGCAGCTCATTCTGCGCCGCCCCCAACGCAAGCTGCACGGCCGGTGTGGTGGCCAAGTACAGCAGTTCGTTTCGCAACCAACAGGTCACGACCGTGTGGAATGGCATCCAGCCCTCCTTCCGCTTCGGTCCGGCGACAGCCGCGACCTCCCAGGTCTCCTCGACGTTCTTTTACTGGGCCAGTGCCGGGTGGTCGAATTACAACGCCGGGTTTGTGTCCTATCGCGTCCGCAAATTCGCCGGCCTGACCCTGGATGCCAACCTCACGTTTGCGCACTCGCTCGACACCCGTGGTTTGAATCAGGACGTGGATACGGCTGCGTCATTCTCGTACAACCTCGCTTATGATTACGGCACGTCAGCCTTCGACCGCAAGTTCGTTTTCAACCTGCTGGCGCTGTATGATCTGCCATTCGGCAGGCACGGGCACGGGCCGTTGAATTATGTGGTTCAGGGATGGTCGATCGCTCCCATTCTGAACATCTCGAGCGGCCTGCCCCTGAAAGTCGCAACGGGTTCGGGCCAGGAGTTCGGACAGGGCGGCGGCGCCAACTCCGCGGGCGCTGTCCTGACCGCTCCCGATACTTTCGGCAACAGCGTTCATTCCGGCATTGCCGGCGACTCCAAAACACAGGTCGGCATCAACAGCAATGCCGCTTCGGGCGGCACCGGGCTGAACCTGTTCGCCGATCCGCTGGGGGTGTTCAACTCCTTCCGCCCCGCCATGGTCGGCATCGACACGACCAGCGGCGCCGGAGGCCAGTTGCGCGGCCTTCCGCGGTGGAACCTGGATGTGGCGCTCTCACGCAAGTTTCGTTTGACCGAGCGTTGGAGCACCACGTTCAGCGCTCAACTGTTCAATGCATTCAACACCGTGCAGTTCGCCGACCCGTCCGTAAGCCTGCAGTCGCCGCAGTCATTCGGCGTACTGACCTCGCAACTGAACGTTCCGAGAATCATCCAACTCGGGCTTCACATCGATTTCTAGTCATCGAACGCGGGCGCTCCTCACCGGAGCGGGCATGGTCTTCCCCGGCTTGAGGGCGTCCCACAGAATGTGGTTCAGCTCGTCCGGATCGGCGCGGTCGTAATCCGAAAAATCCAGCTTGAGGGAAGCGCGCGCACCCGGGCCTGTGGCCGGGTTTCGAGCCATCAAATCGGTCCGCGCCGGCAGCAGATCCACCGCGTCAAACGACGGCTGGTTGGTGAACGACGCAAACATCGGGGTAGCCGCCGCATCGAACTGGGTCATCGGATTGAGCCCGAGAATCAGCTCCATGGTGCGCACATATGACGAGGTCGTATACATCGTGCTATCGATCATGCTTCGCTTGACCCACGGGGAAATCAGGAGGCCGACCGTGCGGTGGGCATCTACGTGGTCGGGTCCGTTTTGAGCATCATCCTCGATCACGAAGATCGCGGTCTCCTTCCAGAATTTCGAATGGCTGACCGCTTCGACAATCTGCCCCAGTGCCTGATCGTTGCTGGCCACCGCGGCCACGGGTGTGTACGTTCCGGGCCGCAGGCCCTGCGTATGATCTTCGCCGAGCGACATCACCACGAAATTCGGCCAATCGCCGGTGGCTTCAGCCTCGTGTAACTCGCGAATGAAGACCGCGGCCTTATCGGTGTCGCGGCCGTTTTTGGCCTTCACCTTCAGCCACTCGGTGGAGACATGGCCGGCGAGCGACCCGATGGCCTTCACCTCCGGCTCGGAATCGGGCGAGGATTTGAAAGCGGCCATCTCGCCGTATGTCCGGAACGTAAGGTTCTTTCGCGCGCAAGCATCCCAAAGGTAGCCTGCGGGAGACGACATGAGCCGCTCGTCGGCCTCTGGTTCGGCCCGCTGGCTATAGCTGTTGGTCCACGACTTCTGGTTGAAATCGGTCGCGTAGGCGGCGTTCGACCACTGATGCCCGTCTTCGGAAACCTCGCCATCGCAGTAAAGGTTGTCCAGGTTCACCCACCGCCGCGCGTACGCGTGAGCGTTCGGCGTGACCGGTTCTCCGAAGAGGACGAGATTCGGGTCGCCATTGCCGGCGCCCAGGTCGCCCAATACCTGATCGTAGGTGCGATTCTCCCGAATGATGTAAAGGACATGCTTGATCTTCGGAAAAACGTCGCGTTGGATCCTCTCCGCCCACGCCGGGTCCACATCATTCGCCGGCTTGGGAACGTTGGCGGCTGCCTGCTTGCTGTAGGCGGCCAGTTGGCGGGCGTCCGGCACGTCCACGATCGAGAGGTATCCGCTGAGAACTCCTGCAATATAATCGTATGGCGTCTTGGGGTTTGGGGCCTGCTGCCGGAAGGCCAGGACGCCCGGGTAATTGTTGCGGAACCCCATGCCTTTGCCGGTTCCCACGTAGATCTGCTTACCGTCCGGAGCAGCGGAGATGGCCGTCGGGTACCACCCGGTCGGGATGAATCCCAGAACCTGCGATTCCTTTGGGCTCGAGACGTCGATCACCGCGACATTGTTGTTGTCCGCATTCGCCACGAAGAGACGCCGGCCATCGGGAGTCAGGGCGAGTGCGTCAGGCGTCGATCCCACCGGCGCCTTCGCGTCGAGTGAGGTCCGAACGGTTTCGACAACCGCGCCATTCCGGATTACGCTGACCTCGTTCGACCCGGAGTCGGCGACGAACAGCCTGCCGTCGTTTGCCCACACCATCTCGTTGGGATGGCTTCCCACGGCAACCCGCGCGGTTTCCCGTAGCGTCGCCGGGTCCATCAGGCTGACCGATCGATCCCCCCAGTTCGACACTGCCAGCGTTTTGCCATCGGGCGAAAAAACCACACCGTAAGGTCTATAGCCGGTTGTGGCCGAGGTCTGGCCGGTGAAATCCGTCCCGCTCAGCCGGTACAGGGTGTCGGTCTGGATGTTCAGCGCATATAAGGCGCCGTCCGGACCGAGCGCGAGCCCGGAAATGAACCGTTCCTTCTCGTCGAGTCCGGCGATCGTGACGGGCGACTCCGGCGACAGTTTGCCGTCGGCGTAACGCGCCCGTAAGATGGGCTTTTCGATGGAGTCTTTCATTACGGAGGACATGCTCATCCTGGCCAATACCTCGGTAAAGCCGCGCTTGGCGTGGCCCCCGCCGGAAAGGTAGACCAATCCGGTTGCCCGATCAAACGCCATTCCGTCCCATGCCTTCACCACGTTCAGCGTGGACTCGATTTCACGCGTGCGGGGATTGATTACGCTCAAGCTGTGATCGTGGTAACCGGCCGTGAGCACGAGGAACCTTGCTCCATCCCCAACCTCGGCCATCTTCATGGGCAGGTCGCCGGGCAGTTGGATGTGTTTGCCGGCAGGCGTGATGCGCCAGCCATTGGGGAGCGTCACGGCGCCGGTCGAGTCGCGTACGTCCGGCAAACGGTTGGTATGTACGACGGCGGCCGCCAAAACCAGGCCCGCCAAGGCGAAGGCGACGGAGCACACGATTCGTGAGCGTTTCATGAGGGTACCTCGCGCGTTGAGATGGTATGGTCGATCCTCCCACGCACCTTATGAGGGGTCAAGACAATATTGGGTTACAGCGGTCAACGAACATGTCGTGCCACAAAAGCAAACAGCGCCGGGAGAACTCCCGGCGCTGTCCAATTCATCCGCGATTCTGAGATTCCTAACTGCCGCCGTCGCGACGCTTCAGCGTGGGCCGATCGTCCTGATCGGTCTTGGGCTTGGTGCCATCGTCGTTTTCGTCCACGGGACCATTGCCGGTGCCGGGGGCGCGCCGCAGGGTCGGCCGGCTCGGATCGCTGTTGTCCACTTTACGCTTGCCGTGCAGCATGGCAAGGCGGGCCTTCACGTCATTAAATTCCGAGGTATTCACGACGTACTCGGGCTTGGGATCGAGGTCCTTCTGCATCTCGTTCTGGGCGGCCTTGATCCGGTCGTCCGTCATGGGATGCGTGGAGAAGACCTTCGCCACGGCGCCGGGCTTCCGCTTTTCCAGGCTCTGGATCTTTTCGAAGAAATCCACGAAAGCCGTGGGGTCGTAACCCGCTTTGTACATGTATTGCATGCCGAGGTGATCGGCTTCCCGCTCGTTGGCGCGCGAAAACGTCAAGAAGCCCAACGGGATGGCCAGGCCAGCGCCCTGCTGGATGGCGTATCCCGTCCAGCCGTAAGGCATCGCGATGGACATGGCAATCATGCCGATCTGCGCAATCTGCCCCTTGGTGGCGTTGCGGGTGCCGTGCCGCGCGGCCACATGGGCGATCTCGTGCGCCATTACACCGGCCAGTTCCGCTTCGCTCTCGGCCTTCAGAATCAGACCGGAGTTTACAAAGAAGAACCCGCCGGGCAAGGCGAAGGCGTTCACCTCCTCGGTGTCCAGCACCTTGATGGTGAAGGGCACTTTGGCGTCGGAATTCCGCACCAGGTTCTGGCCCACGCGATTCACGTACTCGGCAATCGTGGGGTCATCGATGACTTTGGCCTGGCGCTCCACTTCCTGGGCGAGTTGCTTGCCCAGGGCGATTTCCTTTTCCAGGGAGTAAAAGTTAACACCTTGGCCGACTTTCCGGTCGCCGATCGCGTCCGGGTCGTCCTTGGGATCCTTCTTCTTGTCACCCGCGAAAGCGCACAGGGACAGGGTAGCCAGGATTGCCGAAAATGCCGCAAATCTGCGCAACATCCCAAAAACCTCCTACACAAGGGCCTACAGTAGTATGGTACGCCAACTTGCACAGGAATGCACGAACATCCCTGGGGTCCAGGTCAGCGTTCCTGCACCCAAGCGGGCTGGACAGTCCCGTCAGGCTCTCCATGGAGACGGCTTCCCGGACCTTTTGGGGTACAAGCGAATAGTACAGCGCCACTGGAAAATCGATTGTTAAATCTGTTCGAAAAGGGCTCTTACGGGGATCCGGAAGCCCGGGATGAGAGGCGTCGAAAGCAGGGCATCTCCCCGAAGGATGCAGTCGCCCCGTTCGGAATACACGAGAACCTCCTGGGCGACGGGCGAGACGATCCAGACCTCCGCCGTGCCGCATTTCCGATACCGGCCAGTTTTTTGAGCGAGCGCATCGAAGGTATCGTCCGGCGAGACGATTTCCACCGCCAGGTCCGGCACGAACGGTTGCACCCGCCGCTTCGGCTCACGCAGGGACTGCTTCTCCAATCCGAAGAAGCTGATGTCGGGCCCGTGCGCATTTCCGTTAAAATCGTACTCCTGCTCGGTAAGCACCGTTCCAAGGTGCTGGCCGCTTACGGTCTGAAGCATTCCCGCCGCGAGCCACAGTTGCAGAGAATTGTGTTCCAGGTTGTTTCCCGACACATCCACCAGTTCCCCATCCACGAGTTCGTGCCCCTCCGCTTCTTCCTGCGGAAGCTGCTCAAAATCGGCAATCGTGAGAAGCGTCTTGGTAGCCATTTCGGCGGCCCTCTCAGGTCTGTTCGAACAGGCTCTTGACTGGTAAATGGAGGCCGGGGATCAAAGGTGTGGAGAGTACCGCGTCTTCTTCCAGAATCTGTCGCCCACTTTCCGAATAAACGTAAACCTCATGCGACTCCGGCGAGACGATCCAGACCTCCCTGGTGCCGCACTTCCGGTAGCGGTTCTTCTTGCGGACCAGCGAGTCGAACGTGTCGTTGGCAGAGACGACTTCAATAGCGAGATCGGGCACGAATCGCTGCACCATTTTGTGCCATTCAAGCAATGGCACCTTCTCCGGCCCGAAGAAGCTAACATCCGGGCCGTGCGCGTTACCGTCGAAGTCGTACTCCTGCTCTCCGAGCACCATTCCAAGGTGTCGTTCGCGAACAAACGGGCGTGCCACTTCGACCAGGAAGTCCCGTATAGAGTTGTGCTCGGCGTTATTTCCAGACACGTCCACCAGCTCACCGTCTACCAATTCATGCCCCTCCGCCTGTTCCTGCGGAAGCCGTTCGAAATCGTCGATGGTCAGACGTGTCGTGGTGCCCACGCGCCGCTCTCCTAAACCAGTTTAGCTGCTCATGGAGCCCAGGAATTCCATGTTGTTCCGGCTCTTGGCGAGCCGGTCCAGCAGCAGTTCCATGGTCTCCACGGGTGACAGCGGATTGAGCACCTTGCGCAGAATCCAGACGCGATTCAGCTCGTCTTTCGGCAGCAGCAGCTCTTCCTTGCGGGTGCCGCTCTTGTTGATGTCGATCGCCGGGAAGACGCGCTTGTCCACCAGCTTGCGCTCCAGGTGGATTTCCATGTTGCCGGTGCCCTTGAACTCTTCGAAAATGACGTCGTCCATGCGGCTGCCGGTATCGATCAGGGCCGTCGCAATGATGGTCAGCGATCCGCCTTCTTCGATATTGCGCGCGGCTCCGAAGAAGCGCTTGGGGCGCTGCAGGGCGTTGGAATCGACGCCGCCCGAGAGCACCTTCCCCGATGGCGGCACGATGGTGTTGTAGGCCCGCGCCAGGCGCGTAATGGAGTCCAGCAGGATCACCACGTCGCGCTTGTGCTCTACCAGCCGCTTGGCCTTTTCGATCACCATTTCCGCCACCTGCACGTGCCGCGTGGCGGGCTCGTCGAAGGTCGAGCTGATGACTTCGCCGCGCACGCTGCGCTGCATGTCGGTGACTTCTTCGGGACGCTCGTCGATCAGCAGCACGATCAGGGTCACCTCGGCGTGGTTGGTGGTAATGGAATTGGCGATGCTCTGCAGGAGCATCGTCTTGCCGGTGCGCGGCGGCGACACGATCAGGCCGCGCTGCCCCTTGCCGATGGGGGCCAGCAGGTCCATCACGCGGCCCGAATAATTGTCGCGGACAGTTTCGAGCTTCAGACGCTCGTTGGGATACAGCGGCGTCAGGTTGTCGAAGAAGATCTTGTTGCGGGCTTCCTCGGGCGGCTCGAAGTTGATGGCGTCCACTTTGATCAGAGCGAAATAGCGCTCGCCTTCCTTGGGCGGGCGGATCTGCCCCGAAATCGTGTCTCCCGTGCGCAGGTCGAAGCGCCGGATCTGCGACGGTGAAACGTACACGTCGTCCGGTCCGGGCAGGTAATTGTACTCCGGCGCGCGCAGGAAGCCAAAGCCGTCGGGCAGGCATTCCAGCACGCCTTCGGAGAAGATCAGGCCGCTTTTTTCGGCCTGGGTCTGGAGGATTTTGAAGATCAGCTCCTGCTTGCGCAAACCAGCAGCGCCTTGAATCCCCATGTCCTTGGCAACCTGGTTGAGCTTCTGGATGCTCATGTCCTTCAGTTCGACCAGATCGAGCGTGGGGGTCCCGTTCTTCACGCCTTGAGCCGCCTGTTTGCGCCGGTGATGGCCGGGGCCCATGGGCTCCATCGCCGGAATGGGCGTTGGGGCAGCCGCGGGTTCGGCAGGCTTGGGTTCTGCAGCAGGAGGAGCCTCAGCGGCCTTTGGGGGTGGAGCTGGCGTCACCGGCGCTTCGGCGAGCTTTGCCGAGTTGATGGGCGCGTCCGAAGGCTTTGCCGGCGGGATCGGGGGCGCCTCGGCAGCCTTTGCCGGCGGCGCGGCGGCTTCGGTTACCTTCGCTGCGGGTGCCGCCTTCGACGACAGCCGGCCCTCGGCTTTCGGGCGCTCCGCCCGCTCATGGCGCTCCACGCGCTCCACGCGCTCGACTGGCTCGGCCGCCGGTTTTTCCGCGGGCGGGTGCGCCACAGCGACGGGTTTGTCGTTCTTTTCGGTTTCGGCGGGCCCGGAGTGCGTTGCGCTCTCGCGGGTGGCCGGCTTATCGGTGGGCTTTTCGGACTTCTCCTGGGGCACGGCATTTACCGTGGAACTGTTTTCGCTATTGCTTGCCAAATTTCCCTCACTCCCCGGCCGGTCAAGGCCGAGAACGGCAGCGGCTCCACGCCTTCCTGGCGGATAGCGCGTAATCCCTGCTCTTGCTCAGATCGATTCAACTTGTCCGTCTTTGTGGCGACTACCACGTACTGCCTGCCATGGTACTCCAGCCACCGCTTCAGGTTCAGGTCCTTGTCCGTCCATCCACGACGGGGATCCAGTACCAGACAGGAAAGCTTTAAGGTATCCCTCTTTTCCAAATACTCATCAATCAGCTTCTTCCAGGCCAGTTGATGCCCGGGGGGAACCCGGGCGTATCCATATCCCGGAAGATCCACCAGGTACATGGAGCCGTTCACCCGATAAAAATTGATCGTTTGTGTGCGGCCTGGCGTGTTGCTGGTGAAAGCCAGCCTTTTCTGGCCGGTGAGGGCATTGATGAGGCTGGACTTCCCTACGTTACTTCTCCCTAAGAATGCAACCTCCGGAAGCCGGTCGGAGGGAAACGCGGCCGGCTTCGCGGAACTGACTATAAACTCTGCCTGCAATCCCTAGCCCTATAGAGGCCGGGCCAACCGCCAGAGCCCGGTGGGAAACCGGCGGTGGCCTGGATGAACCTAATGAGCGCGGGTCTCTTCCGCCGGCTGGGTCTCGATTGCCGGATTCCCCGCCGGGATCGGAAGCGCTACCAATTCCCGTTCCAAAGCGATCTTCAGAACTTCGTCCATGGACTCCACGAAGTTCAGCTTCATGGTCTGCTTGATGGCATCCGGAATGTCGGGAAGGTCCTTCTCGTTCTCCTTGGGAACGATCGCTTCCAGGATCCCATGACGATGCGCCGCCATCAATTTCTCTTTTAATCCGCCGATCGGCAGCACTTTGCCGCGGAGCGTGATCTCGCCGGTCATGGCCACATCGGCACGCACCGGAATCCTCGTCAGCGCGCTGCAGATCGTGGTCGCGAGCGTAATTCCCGCCGAGGGGCCATCCTTCGGAATGGCGCCTTCGGGGATGTGGATGTGCACGTCCAGATTGCGGTAGAAATCCCGCGGCAAGCCGAACAGGTGCGAGCGCGACCGGATATAACTCATCGCGGCCTGTGCCGATTCCTGCATGACCTCGCCGAGCTTCCCGGTAATGGTCAGCTTTCCCTTACCCTCCATCAGAGTACATTCGACGGTCAGAATCTGGCCGCCGACTTCGGTCCACGCCAGCCCGACGGCCGCGCCCACCTCATTCTTCTTCTCGGCCTCGAGATCGCGGAAACGCCAGGGCCCCAGCAAGTCCGGCAGTTTCTCGCCGTCTATGACCGCCTTGGCCAGGTGCTTCTTCTCCTTGCCGCTTTCAGCGTTCACCACCTGGCGGGCGATCTTCCGGCAGACGTTGCCGATTTCCCGCTCCAGGTTGCGGACGCCGGCTTCCCGGCTGTAGTACTGGATCAGCCCGTTGATTCCCGAATCCGCGAATTCGATGCGGTCCTTGGAAAGCCCGGTCGCCTCCATCTGCTTCCGTACCAGGAACCGCTTGGCGATTTCCATCTTCTCCAATTCCGTGTAGCCGGAAAGCCGGATGACCTCCATGCGATCCTGCAATGCCGGGGGGATGGTGTGCAGTACGTTGGCCGTGGCGATGAAGAAGACTTGACTCAGATCATACTCCACATCCAGATAGTGGTCAACGAACATGTAGTTCTGCTCGGGGTCCAAGACCTCGAGCAAAGCGGCTGACGGATCGCCGCGGAAATCCATGGACATTTTGTCCACCTCATCCAGCATGAAGACCGGATTGCGGGTCCCGGACTTCTTCATCATCTGGATGACCTGGCCGGGCAGGGCTCCGATATAGGTGCGCCGGTGCCCGCGGATTTCGGCCTCGTCGCGGACGCCGCCCAACGACATTCGCACGAACTTGCGGCCTGTGGCTTTGGCGATAGACATTCCAAGCGAGGTTTTGCCCACGCCCGGAGGCCCGACGAAGCACAGGATCGAGCCCTTGGGATTTTTCACCAGCCGGCGAACGGCCAGGAATTCGAGGATCCGCTCTTTGATCTTCTCGAGCCCGTAGTGGTCCGCCTCAAGAACCTTCTCGGCGAACTTCAAGTCGCGGATCTCCTTGGACTTCTTCTTCCACGGCACGGCCAGCAGCCAATCCAGGTAGTTGCGGGAGACCGTGGATTCGGCTGACATGGGCGGCATGTTTTCCAGCCGCTTCAACTCGGCCATGGCCTTTTCCAGGGCGTCCGGCGTCATGCCCGAAGTTTCGATGCGCTTTTTCAGCTCATCGATTTCGGACTTCTCACCCCGGCCAAGCTCTTTCTGGATCGCCTTGATCTTCTCGTTGAGGTAGTACTCTTTTTGCGCTTTCTCCATCTGGCGCTTGACACGGCCCTGGATGGTGCGATCGACGTTGAGCTTTTCGATCTCGATGTCGAGCATCTCCGCCACGCGCGTCAGGCGGTCGATGGGATCGAAGATTTCGAGAAGTTCCTGCTTCTCTTCGATGGTGAGCTGGAGATTGGCTCCGACCGTGTCGGCGAGCTTGCCGGGGTCGTCCACCCGGATGGCCGCGATCATGGTCTCGTAGTTGAGATTCTGGCTGAGCTTGACGTACTGCTCGAAGAGGCTGGTTACGCGGCTCACCAGAGCATCGAGCTGTTGTCCCGGTTCCACTTTGTAGGACGAAGTACGTACCGTGGCACGGAAGAAACCTTCCTCATCAGCCACCGAAACCACTTTGCCGCGCTCCACCCCCTCCACCAGGACCTTGATGTTCCCATCCGGCAGCTTGAGGCTCTGGACGATGTTGACGATTGTTCCTACACTATAGATTTCATTTGGCTTAGGTTCATCGATAGAGGCGTCGTGCTGGGTCGCCAGAAAGATCTTCTTGTCGCCCGCCATGGCCTCTTCGAGAGCCCGGACACTGGACTCCCGTCCCACAACAAACGGGGTCATCATGAATGGAAAGATGACCACATCCCGGATGGGCATCATCGGCAATCGTTTTGTATCGGATTTTTCCTTTGAAGTAAGCATTGTTCTCCCCGGTGGGGATGAAAACCCACCCACCGGTCCCCTGCTGTGCGGTAGCGCCCCCGTCGGGGCTGGTATGGCCCGGCCGCTATCCGGCCTTTTCTAATATTGTAAGACTGATTTTCTGCGCCAGCACCATCTCTTTGGTGACCTGGAATTCGCGGACCTTTTTGTACGAGGGCAGGTAGTACATCAGATCCAGCATCAACTCCTCGAGAATCATGCGCAATCCGCGCGCCCCCACCTTGCGCTCCATGGCCAGATCGGCGATCGCCTCCAGAGCTTCGTCGCTGAACTTCAGGCGCACGTTCTCGAACTCGAACAACTTTTGGTATTGCTTGATGATGGCGTTCTTGGGCCGGGACAGGATCTGGATCAGGGCGGAGCGATCCAGGTCCTCCAAAACCGCCGAAACCGGCAATCTGCCAATGAATTCGGGAATGAACCCAAACTTGATCAGGTCGATCGGCTGGACCTGGGATAGCAGGTCGATGTCCCTGCGCCCGCTCATTCCCGCGGGGGGACGATGTCCCGGTTTTTCCTCCTCCTGCAGGAAGCCCATGGACTTCTTGCCGGTGCGACGGGCGATCACCTTCTCCAGCCCGACGAAGGCACCGCCACAGATGAAGAGGATGTTGGTGGTGTCTACGGGGGTGAATTCCTGGTGGGGGTGCTTCCGTCCGCCCTGGGGCGGTACATTGGCAACCGTGCCCTCCAGGATCTTCAGCAAGGCCTGCTGCACGCCCTCCCCGGACACGTCGCGGGTGATCGAAGGGTTCTCGTCCTTGCGGCAGATCTTGTCGATCTCATCGATGTAGATGATCCCCTGCTGGCATTTCGACACATCCCCATCGGCTGCCTGCAATAACTTCAGGATGATGTTCTCTACGTCCTCACCGACGTACCCGGCCTCGGTCAGGGTGGTGGCATCGACAATTGCGAAGGGAACATCCAGAATCTTCGCTAAGGTCTGTGCCATCAAGGTCTTACCGGTACCGGTGGGACCGATCAGCAGAATATTGGATTTCTGCAGCTCCACCTCGGTATTGCGCAGGCGGTTCATGTGGATGCGCTTGCAGTGGTTGTAAACGGCCACCGCCAGCTTTTTCTTGGTGGCCTCCTGACCGATCACGTACTGATCCAGAAACTCCTTTACTTCCAATGGCTTGGGGATTTTGTTAGGCGCTCCGGAGGGAGGCTCGACCTTGTCGTCTTCCAAAATCGAGTTGCAGACCGCAATGCATTCGTCACAGATGTATGCACGCGGGTAGTCGCTGGGGGAAGAGATGAGCTTTCCAACTACGTCCTGACTCTTATGGCAAAACGAACAGCGTAAAGCATCATCGGATCCGGCACGCTTCAAGCAGTTTTCTCCTCTTCCGCCAAAGGTCTCAGCCGGGAGAGATCATCCCGGCCACTTTCGGAGTAGGGAACGTTCTTCAGTTTCGTTTCTATTATCACCTGAACTGCGTCCCTTGGCAATGTAATCTAACGGCTAGGGGTAACGTCTGTAGTACCTGTCTTAGGTGGTTCCAGGTCCGCCCTTAGGACTCGGCGGTTTTCCGGGCATTCTCGAATAAAAAATTCAGCGTTTTTTCGGTTTGAATATGAGAAGCGATCCGCCCGATAGTACCGTCCTTTTCGAACCGCATCTGAACGGCCGCCACCGGCTCCCGGTTCTGGCGGGCCTGCCGTTCCACCTCGCGGTTCACTTCGTCGCGCTCGGCTCGAATCGCCTCACGCTCCGAAATCCGGCCCAATAGCAGCGACGCTTTCACTTCGTGGATGGCGGCGTCGCGCTGGCTATCCTTCAGTTTGTCCCAGTTCAGATTCAGGTTTCGCGGGTCCATGCCGCGCGCCGTCATGCTCTGAAAAGCCTGCTCGAGGCGGCTCTTGATCTGCCGCTCGATAAAGAACTCCGGTGCCGGGAAATCGTGCATCGCCACCAGTTTCTCAACGAGCTTGTTTTTGGCTGCCTGCTGCGCCTCATACTCCCGCTGGGCGAACAGCGAGCGCCGGACCGCCTCGCGCAATTCCTCCACGTTCCGGTAGTCGCCGAGGTCCTGGGCAAACTCGTCGTTCAGGTCCGGGAGCTCTTTCCGCCGGAGCCCTTTCAGCGTGGCGTGAAAGCGGACGGTCTTGCCGGCCAGCCGCGCCGAACCGTAATCCTCCGGATAAGCGACCTCAAAGTCCTTCTCGTCGCCGGGAGAGAGACCACGCAGGTTCCCGGTGAACGCCGGCAGGGTGTCCGCTCCGTTGATCTCCAGCACCATCTCTTCCTGTTTCACCGGTGCGCCTTCGATCCCGGAGAGGCTTTCCAGAGCAACCACGGCGAAGTCGCCGTCCTCCAGCGGCCTGGCATCGATATTGACGTACTGCGCCTTCTGATCCCGAATCTCGCTGAGGCGCTTGTCGATGTCTTCTTCGGTGATGGTGGGATCCTGGTAGGGAACCTCGATGCCCTTATACTCCTGCAGTTGGATCTCGGGGATCACCTCGAACTCGGCAGTGAAGCGCAGCGGTTCGCCGGCGTGAAAGTGGACATCGGTAATATCGGGCCGGCCGACCACCTGCAGGTTTTCGGCTTCGAAGCGCTCCTGGAGGTATTTGGGAATGAGGTTGTCCAGGACCTTCTTCCGGATTTCGCCCGCAAACTGCTTCTGCACCAAAGAAGCCGGCACTTTCCCCGGCCGGAAGCCCGGCAGTTTGGCGCGCTTCTGAACATCGGCTGTAGCGCGGCTGGTTTCGGTCTCCACTTCGTCAACAGGAACGGAAATCTCCAGCGAGTGCTTGCAACCTTCTACTAAAGCCAAATGGAGTTGACCTCTGGAAAGAAATTGATGGTATTAAATTTAATAATACCACGACGTAGGCCGGTCGCACTTCCTGGGGGCGCTCTCCTCCGCGGACTCAACCCGGATATCCAAATCTCTGGTGTACCGCAGCTCCGTGTCCAGCATCACCGCGTATCCGCCGATCACCAGGTACTTAACGCCGCGCTCGTTGAACGCTCTCGACACTTCTTCGAAGTCGGAGTTCGGGGCTGGTGTCTGAATTGCGGGAATGGGCGTCCTCTCCGTGATGCGGCCGTAACGTTCCATAACGAAGACTCGGGGGTGCTTCGACACGCCGCCTGGTTTCTGTTCGTTGTAACTCCGACATCCTCCGGATTGACCGCATAAGAGCGCGGAGGAGCATTTAGCCAGGACCGCGCACTAGACGTCTCTCAGGACCAAGATCTGAACAAAAGTGTCAAGTTTTGAAAGAACATCCCTGTCCGCGTGAACCGGAGTCACGCCGCTTTTGGCTATGACCGCAGATCGGTCCCTCCAGTGCTCGCACAGAAGCCACGGGGCAATGCTCTCAGCCATTTTGACCGAGTCGCTTAAATCGGGATTTCTCCCGTCGTGCGGATTCGCCAATCGGCGTTACGAGGTAAACCTCGGGACCGATCCGCAGTGTTTGTTATTCCCATCATAGCTCCGGT
>Ga0335081_10009505_pt1 | contig 15664 bp, 16 predicted proteins | sample Lox_Sample_35_FD_206713 | JGI IMG/M metagenome (GOLD analysis project Ga0335081, IMG submission 206713) | Soil microbial communities from Loxahatchee National Wildlife Refuge, Florida, United States - Lox_Sample_3.5 | ecosystem: Environmental > Terrestrial > Soil > Wetlands | place: USA... | reverse complement strand
CGTTACCGGATCAGCCACCGGCACCGGCTGCCGCCTAAAGATCCAGCGGGCCACCGCGTATCCCAGCGCCGCATAGCAAAAGTAAGCCAGCTTCATAACTCACCCCAGAATCGGCAAAAGCTTTCGCCTTCGGGGGAGTTCAAAACCCGACGTACGATCCCAAACTAGCAAGCGGGACACGGTAGGTCAATGCACTGTAGTGCTAGTCCGTATGGCACGGAAGTAACAGGGGTACGGCTTTGCACAAAAACCGCCGTAAAACCCTCTCTTTTTGTGCAGAGTAGAAGGTTTTTGTGCAGGCTTAGTCTGTTAGCCTCCTCCCCGTTACAATTCCTTGCACAATGTCCGCAGAATTTATTGGGGCTCTCGCGCTTTTGGTCGAAAGTGCCGTCTTCTTCTGCTTGCAGGAGTCAGGACTTATGGCAAGGATGGAAACATTCGGCAAATACATACACAGCCTTTTTGATGGTTGGGTGGGCGTTATGAGCGCTCTGGCGCTCGTTCTTCTTTTTCTCCCATCTACGTTCCCAGATAAATACAGGTGGTGTGTTTGGCTTGCCTCAGGCGTGTGTTTTCTAATAGCCAATTTCGTCGTATGGCGGCGTGAAAGTCTTAGGGCCGACATAGCAGAGGAGAAATTAACGGAAATTGAAGAGGCAAAGCCGAGAATAATTTTGCGAGAACCAAACGCAATACACGTTGAACCAATTCATATAGAACACCGTATGAGCGGTGTTCCCGGTCATTGGAAAACTGTTTCTTTTGTCAAGGTGAGATTCGTCAATAACCCACCGAACAGCTATCCGAGTTCAGTTGCCGGGTGCCCCGCCCTTGTCCCTGCGCCCTTTGCAGGGACAGGGTGGGGCTTTTCATTTTCATTCATCCCCAGCCTGTCGCACCGAACGCGACAAGGCTGGGGGCACCCCATGTGAGATTAATGGAAGAAGCTTATTTAGGTTCTTCTCCCATCCCACCCGAATTCTCCGCTGACGGCACCACTACCGCCTGAATATTCTGCCCAGCCATCAGCTTTTGGAACTCCGCCAGTTCGTTCCGCTGAATTCCGGACCAGCGGGCGAGAAGTTCGTCTCCCTGCTTTTTCAGCTTTGAGAATTCCTGCACACACGCTTCGGTCGGAGCGGAATCGCTTCCCTCGGTCACGACAAGCTGGAGAACCGCCAGCTTGCTGTCGATTTTCTGCGGATAGGCCAGCGAATCTTCGTTGGCTTTGATTTTGATCTGGAACAGCTGGTCGCGCGCTGCCACGAGTTTTGCGTCCAGCTCATCGGCCGCGGTCAGTACCGGCTTGGCGCTCTCCGGCAAGCGCCGTTTTAAGCCCAGCACCTGGGAGCGAACGTCCTGAATCTGGTTTACCGCGTCGTAAACCCGGCTCAGCTCATCCCGAATCTGGATTCCCAGGTCAAATTGTTTTTGCAGGTCGGCCTGCGACACGTTCACGCGCGGGTCGAGTTTCACCTCGAAGGGCGCGGTCTGACTTTTGCCATCGACGGTCAAACGTATCTGATATTTCCCCGGAAGCGCATACGGCCCGAGCGCGCCATCTTTGTATTCGAATAAATAATAGTCGGGCACGCGGGTCGCTCCCTCGTAGCGCACGTCCCAGATGAAGCGGTTAAGCCCGGCTTCAGGCTTGATCTGCTTTTCCGGCTTCTTGTCCTCGGGATTCAACGGTTCGTCCAGTTCTTCGGTTCGCGCGCTGGAATACTTGCGGACGGCTGTGCCCGAGGAATCGAGAATTTCAATCGTCACTTCGCCTTTTGGCTTCTCTTTCAGCCAATAGTAGAGAACCGCGCCCGGCGGAGGATTTTGTCCGCTGAGTACTGGTTTTTTGGATTGCTCGGACCCATTGTGGAAGCGGAAAGCCGTCGCCGGCGTGTAAAGGTGAACATCCTGCTTGGCCACTTCGTCGTTGAACTGGCGCAGCAGTGAAATGTCATCCAGAATCCAGAACGCCCGCCCGTGCGTGGCCACAACCAGATCGTCGTTCTTGATGACCAGATCGTGAACCGGAGTGGTGGGCAAATTCAGTTGCAGCGGCCGCCAGTTCGCGCCATCGTTGAAAGAGACATAAATTCCCGTCTCGGTACCGGCATAGAGCAGGCCCCGCCGCTTCGGATCTTCGCGGACTACGCGCACGAACGTATTGTCCGGGATTCCATTGGTGATCTTCGTCCAGCTCTTGCCATAATCGGTGGTTTTGTAGATATAGGGACGCAGATCATCGAGCTGATGCCGGTCCGCGGCCACATAGGCGCCGCCAGCTTCGTGGGGCGAAGCGTCAATCTGGCTGATGCGGCTCCAGTCGGGCAGTTCTTTCGGAGTAACGTTCGTCCAGTTCTTCCCTCCGTCGCGCGTGATCTGAACCAGCCCGTCATCCGTGCCGGCCCAAATCAAATTCTTGGTCACCGCCGATTCGGCCACGGCAAAGATCGTGTCGTAGTATTCCGTGCCGGTATCGTCCATAGTGATCGGCCCGCCGGAAGCCTGCTGCTTGCTTTTGTCGTTCCGCGTAAGGTCGGGGCTGATAACCTCCCAATGCATGCCCTCATCGGTCGTCTTGAGCAAACTTTCGCCGCCGTGATAGAGCACATGCGGATCGTTGGGCGAAATCATGAGCGGCGCAGTCCACTGAAAACGATGTTGGAGGGTCGCCGCACCATTGCCGTCACTCAATTCTGGATTCGACGTGATGTTCTTGGTCTGACCATTGCGTTTATCAAAGCGCGTGATCAATCCTTCGTAGTCACCGGCGAACACAACGTTTGGATCAAGCGGAGAAGGCGCAATGTATCCCGCCTCGCCCCCGCCTACTTCGTACCAGTCGCGCTGCCCGATGGTTTCATCGTCGCTCCGGCTGGCAATGGCCACAGTACTGTTGTCCTGCTGTGAGCCGTAAACGTAGTACACAGGCCGCGTGTCGGTGATGACGTGGTAGAACTGCGCGGTTGGCTGGTTGTCCTGCCGCGTCCAGGTTTTGCCTCCGTCAACGCTCACAGTCACTCCGCCGTCGTTGGAGACGATCATTCGCTTGGTGTTCTTGGGATCGATCCACATGTAGTGGTTGTCGCCATGCGGCACTTTCACTTTGTTGAAGGTTCGCCCGCCATCCACGGAACCGTAAAAGTCCACGTTTGCGATGTAAACCGTGTTCGCGTCCTGCGGGTCGGCAAAGATATGCATGTAGTACCAGGGACGCTGACGCAAGGCGTGATCGTCGTTCACCAGTTGCCAGGTATCGCCGCCATCATCGGAACGGTAGAGACCGCCCTCGGCCGCCTCGATCAGGGCATAAACGCGGTCTGAATTGGCCGCGACAGAAATTCCGATCTTGCCGTAGGGGCCCTTGGGCAGTCCGTGGCCTTCCAGTTGTTTCCAGGTCGTGCCGCCGTCGCTCGAGCGATACAGTCCGCTGCCCGGCCCGCCGCTGCTCAGGCTCCAGGGCGTGCGGCGAGCTTGCCACAACGACGCAAATACGATGTTGGCATTGTTCGGATCGAAAACGACGTCGACGCCGCCCGTGTTCTCATCTTTGTAGAGAACTTTCTGCCATGTCTTTCCGCCGTCGGTGGTGCGAAAGATACCGCGCTCCGTATTCGGGCCAAACGGATGCCCAAGAGCGGCCACGAAAACGATATTCGCGTCGTGGGGATTCACGATTACCTGGCCAATCGCGCGCGAATCGCGCAAGCCGGTGTTCGTCCAGGTCTTGCCACCATCCAGCGTTTTATACACGCCATCACCATGCGAGATGTTGCCGCGAATGCAGGCCTCGCCCGTCCCTACATAGACGATATTCGGATCGGATGGAGCAACCGCCAAACTGCCAATCGCCGACGTGCCTTCTTTGTCGAAGACCGGCTTCCAGGTCGCGGCGCCATCGGTCGATTTCCAGACCCCGCCGCCGGTCGCGCCGAAGTAATAGGTTGTCGGATCACCGGCAATTCCTGAGGCCGTCAGCGAGCGCCCGCCGCGGAAAGGGCCAATCAGGCGATATTTCATGCCCTTGAACAGCGGGTCGTGATTCTGATTGTTGTCGTCGTCGTCCGACGATGCCGTACTTTGGCTGGTAAGAGATTCATTCTTAGATTTTGTTTCCTCGGTTGTAACGCTCTGGCCGAACATCAGGCCTTTCGCACTAAACAACGCAACGACAACCAGCGAAATTACAAAACCTGCTTTTAGAGGGCGCATGGGCGGGTCTCCTGGAGAGGGATGCGATTGATTATCTTAATGCCCACGACGGTTGGTTTGGAAGGGGCGAGCGCTAGATCATGTTGACCGGCGGTCGCGAATTCCGCGGTTTCGCGGGTTGAGCGGAAGCGTGGAGGGAGATCTACGTTCACTCCTTGGCCAGTTCCTCGCGCGCCGCTTTCAGTTCCTTGCGCTTCTCCGCATTTACCTTGGGATAGGCAAGCTTCAACTCCTCCATGGTGTTCACGACCGCTCCCGCAACCACGGCTCGCGTAAACCACTTGTTGTCTGCGGGAACCACAAACCAGGGCGCGCGCTCCGAGGCCGTGTGCTGGATCATCTCCTCGTAGGCGTTCATGTAGTCGTCCCAATACTGCCGTTCATGCACATCGGAAGCGGAAAACTTCCAGTTTTTCTCCAGTTCATCCAACCGGTCAAGAAAACGTTTCTTCTGCTCTTTCTTTGAAAGATTAAGAAAGAACTTCCGGATCACCACTCCATTGCGGGAAAGATAATCTTCTACTCCGCGGATGTCGTGAAAGCGTTCCTTCCAAATATCTTTCGTGACCAGCGCAGGAGGCATCTTTTCATTCTTCAAAACGTCGCGATGGACCCGTACGATCAGAACCTCTTCGTAATAAGAGCGATTGAAAATCCCGATCTTGCCTCGTTCCGGAAGGCGACACATCGTGCGCCAGAGAAAATCGTGGTCCAACTCTTCCTCGGAAGGCTGCTTAAAGGAGAAAACCTCACATCCTTGAGGGTTTACGCCCGACATGACGTGTTTGATCGCGCCATCTTTGCCGGCCGCATCCATGGCCTGAAAAATCAGCAACAACGCCCAGCGGTCCTGGGCATAGAGCTTGTCTTGCAGCTCGGCCATGTGCACGATGCCCTTTTGCAAAAGTTCCTCGCCGTGCTCCTTGGAATGCAATTTGCCAGTGTCGGCCGGGTCGAAGTCTTTCAGGCGAAATTTCTTCCCATCCGTTACGCGGTAAGGCTTGATCAGTTTGCTCGCCCAGCTCATGAAGCCTCCGATAAAAAGTGTATAGCAGCCAGGCAGTTCCAAGGAATGCGCCGGGAAAGCAGCTTTGCGGAATTGACTGCTATACAATCGAGAAAATTGCGCCCGCCCGGGTGGCGAAACTGGCAGACGCACGGGACTTAAAATCCCGGGTCCCGAAAGGGACGTACCGGTTCAATTCCGGTCCCGGGCACCAGATTGTGTGGCGCGGAGACTCTTGTCCGCGGCAGATCCCTCGACTGAATTCGCGGTTTCCGAAGACATCCCTTTTTGTTTCATTCACTTGAGATGTGATCCTGATCACACCTGCTTGTGCCGTTCATCATGGCCCTATACCCCTCTCAGGATTGAAACTAAGTTTGTGATTGGCCTGAGGAGGCGGTCATGATGCTCGCGTACAGGCTCGTGCGGTTGATCGAAACCCACGCCGACCGGCTTGCCTCCAATCTTCTGCAAAAAGTCCAGAATTCGCCCGAATTGCCGAGCTATAACAACGTGCCCACCGAAGAGCTAAGGCAGCGTGTTTACGACATTTATCGCCATCTGGGCGATTGGTTGATGGGCAAAGACGAAAGTGAGCTGCGCCACCGCTATGCGGCGATTGGCTTTCGCCGCGCCTCACAACACGTCCCGCTCAGCGAGCTCATTTTGGCGATAGTCTTAACCAAAGAAAACCTCTTTGACTATCTGAAAGCGGAAGCCTTGATCGACCGTCCCATTGAGGTATTCGGCGAGCTGGAACTGTTGCAGATGTTGGAGCAATTCTTTGATCGCGCCATCTACCATGCGGCTGTAGGGTACGAGCAGGAGGAAGTAGCGCAAGTGATGCAAAGGTAAGGAGACCAATCGAATGTCCTGGGAAGTCGACTACAAACACAAGATCAAGAACGCCGATGACGCTTTGTCCTGTGTGCAATCGGGCATGCGGGTCTACATTCAACCCGGTTGCGCTGAGCCGGAAACGCTGGTCGAAGCTCTCATGCGCCGTGGCCCGGAGGTGTATGACGTAGAAATCGTGCACATGATGACCATGGGCTGCGCGCCGTACGTGGCGCCCGAGATGGCGGGACACTTCCGCCACAATGCCATGTTCATCGGCCCCAATGTACGGGACGCGATCAACGACGGACGCGCCGACTATACGCCCATCTATCTCAGCGAGATTGAGAATCTGTTTACGAGCGGCGCCATGCCGATTGATGTTGCCCTGATTGAAGTCTCCCCGCCCGACTCTCACGGCTATTGCAGTTTTGGCGTAGGCGTGGACACGACTCTCACCGCAGCCAAGTGCGCCCGGTATGTGGTTGCCCAGATCAATAACCAGATGCCGCGCACCTATGGCGACAGCTTCATCCATGTCAGCGAAATCGATTCGATCGTTGAGTCATCGCGGCCCTTGTGCGCAATGAAAAAATCTCAGGTGACCGATTTGCACGTCGCGATTGCCCGCAACGTGGCGGGCCTGATCGATGATGGAGCTGTGCTTCAAACCGGAATCGGCGGTATCCCGGATGCGGTCCTGCCATTTCTGATGGACCGCAAAGACCTGGGCGTCCACAGCGAACTGGTCTCTGACGGAGTGATTCCGCTCATCGAAGCCGGCGTGCTCACCGGCGCGCGCAAAAACTTCAAGCCGCGCAAGATCATCCTCGGCTTTGCTCTGGGGACACCAGACTTGTTCGACTTCCTGGACAACAATCCGATTTTCGAGTTTCACCCCACTGCGTATACGAATGATCCTCTGCTGATCGCCCGCAACGACAACATGGTGGCGATCAATTCCGCTTTGCAGATCGATTTGACCGGCCAGGTTTGCTCCGATTCGATCGGCAACCAGTTCTACAGTGGCATTGGAGGGCAGGTAGATTTTCTACGTGGCGCGGCACATTCCAAGGGCGGAAAGCCGATCATTGCCATTTCTTCGACCGCCAAGAATGGTGCGATTTCGCGCATTGTGCCCACGCTCAGTCCGGGAGCAGGCGTTGTAACCTCGCGCGGATTGGTCCGCTACGTGGTCACGGAATATGGCGTCGCCTATTTGCACGGCAAATCCATTGATGTCGCGCATCCCAAGTTTCGGGACGAGCTTTACCGGTACTGCGAGACCACCAAATGGTTGCAGCACAGCCCGATGTCCAGACCACAACATCGAGGTGAAACATGGCAGGGCAAGCACGTGGCAATGTTGTTATCGACATAGAGGAATGCAAGGGTTGTGGGCTGTGCGTTGAATCGTGCCCGCCCAAGTGCCTGTTCTTGCAGAAAGAACTCAGTGGCTATGGCGTGCATCCGGCACGGTACACCGGCCAGGACTGCACCGGATGCGGCATTTGCTTCTATTGCTGTCCGGAGCCGGGAGCGATCACCGTCTATCGCCTAATACCACCGCCCAAAACGACCACCGCGCGACAAGGAGGCCTCCATGCGGCAGCTCTGTAAGGGAAATGTCGCAGTAATCAAAGGTGCAATTCTTGCCGGCTGCCAGGCTTATTACGGATATCCAATTACGCCCGCCAGTGAAATCGCCGAAGCGGCTGCGCTTTATCTGCCTCAAGCTGGGAGAACCTTCCTGCAGGCAGAGAGCGAAGTCGCCGCCATCAACATGGTGTACGGCGCAGCTGCGGCCGGGGTCCGCGTTATGACTGCCTCCTCGGGCCCCGGCCTCAGCCTTATGCAGGAGGGCATTTCTTATATCGCCGGGGCGGAACTGCCATGCGTCATTGTTGACGTCATGCGCGGCGGCCCGGGGCTGGGCAATATCGCACCCGAACAAAGCGATTACTTCGCCATGGTCAAAGGTGGCGGCCACGGAGATTATCGCAATCTCGTTCTTGCCCCGGCTTCGGCGCAGGAGATGGCGGAGCTGACCATGCTCGCCTTCGACCTTGCCGATAAGTATCGCAATCCGGCAGTCGTGCTGGCCGATGGTTTCGTCGGCCAAATGATGGAGCCGCTCGAGCTCAACTATAGCGACATTCCTCTGCCCGCGAAGCTCTGGGCTGTGAAAGGAACGGCAGAAACTCGCAAGAACCTGGTCACTTCGATCTTTCTCGAGTCAGACGATCTGGAAGAACACCAGCGGCGCATGGAAGCGAAGTACATCCGCGCACAGCAGCTTGAACCGAGGTGGGAAGTCTATCGCGCCGATGATGCGGAATTGCTGTTGGTCGGGTTCGGCGTGGTCTCGCGAGTACTGCGCTCGACAGTGGACGAAGCGCGCAAGCAAGGCTTGAAGGTGGGTCTGTTCCGGCCCATTACCTTGTGGCCTTATCCGAGCCAGCAACTGGAGAGTGTGGCCGAGAGAGCAACCCAGGTGATGGTGGTCGAGCTTAACAATGGCCAAATGCTGGAGGACGTCCGCCTGGCCCTCGAGGGCAAGAAGCCGGTCGACTTCTACGCCCGCGTCGGCGGCAATGTCCCATCGGTAGATGAGTTGATTGAGAACATTGAGCAGCAGATGTCGGTAGCGGTATGAGGGAGCCAAGATGACAGAGGCAAACGAAGCTGCGCTGATCGAACCGGAAATCAACCTTGATGGCTACGAGGTAATTCACTCCAAGTCTCACGTCTTTTATGATCTCTTCCAGCGGAAAACAGATCTGCAGCAACAGACTCACTACTGTCCCGGCTGCGGCCATGGCGTGGCCCACAAATTGATTGCCGAGGCGATCGAAGAACTGGGCTTGCAGGACAAGACAATTTTCGTCAGCCCGGTTGGCTGCTCGGTTTTCGCTTATTACTACTTCGATGTGGGAAATGTCCAGGTCGCGCACGGGCGTGCCCCAGCCGCAGCGACCGGATTGAAACGCGCCTGCCCGGACAAGATCGTTATTGCTTACCAGGGCGACGGAGATCTTGCTGCCATTGGCACAGCCGAAATCATCCATGCTGCCAATCGCGGAGAAAAAATCACCGTCTTCTTTCTCAACAATGCCATCTACGGCATGACCGGCGGGCAAATGGCGCCGACGACCCTGGTCGGCCAGAAAAGCACAACTTCGCCCTGGGGCCGACGGCCGTTGAACGAAGGCTTCCCGTTGCATGTATGCGAATTACTCTCTTCCCTTGAAGCCCCGGTTTACATCGAGCGCGTAGCGCTCTCCGACAACAAGAACATCATGCGAGCCCGCCGCGCCATCCGCAAAGCGCTCGAAATCCAGCGCGACGGTTCAGGTTTTTCCTTCGTTGAAATTCTCTCTCCCTGCCCCACGATCTGGGGCAAAGACCCGGTGGAGGCGCGCCGCTGGGTTGCAGAAAAGATGATCCCCGCGTTTCCGCTGAACGTCTTTCGCGACCGCAAAGCGGAGATGCCCGCGAACAATGCGCCTCCTCACCACAGTGTTCGCGAGTTATTGGAACCGGCCAGTGCAGAAAGCACGCCCAACGTTCCGGCCAAGCCCGCACATCGCTATGATGATCTCACCATAAAGGTCGCGGGCTTTGGCGGACAAGGCGTATTGCTGCTCGGGCAGCTCCTGGCCGAAATGGGGATGCGCGAGCGACTGGAAGTCAGCTGGTTGCCCTCCTATGGGCCCGAGATGCGCTCCGGCAGTGCACACTGCCATGTTTGCCTCTCGAAAGAACGCATCGGCTCTCCGGTCATCTCGCATCCCCATGTTTTGATCGCAATGAATGAAATTTCTCTGCGTAAGTTTGCGCCGGAGGTCGAAGCCGGCGGACTGATCCTGTATAACCGTGACGTTCCGCCGGAAGATTTCAGCTGTCCGCAGGCGCAAACGCTATGTATTCCAGCGTCGGAAGTTGCCGACAAGCTTGGCTCTGCCAAGGCAGCGAACGTTGTGATGCTGGGCGCGCTGCTGGAAGCGACCGAATGTCTGGCTCCTGCGACCGCAGTGCAGGTCCTGGAAGCCAAGGTGAAGAACGCCGCCCTGCTGGAGATCGACCGCAAGGCACTTTTAGCAGGAGAAGATTTCATCGATCACCACGTGTGCGTCGGGGCGGTCACGCAGGCCGACGGCTTCGCCGGATGAGGGGAGCCGCTGGACAGGAGGTGGGTTGTGAACGTGGTTGAACAACAATCCGCAACTGCGATAAGCCTGAAGAACATTCTGTTCGCTACGGATTTTTCCGCTGCCTCCGAATCCGCTCTGCCCTACGCTCTGGCCATCAGCCGCCGTTATGGGAGCGTACTCCATGCAGCCCACGTGCTTTCCGAGGGCCAGATGCTGATGATGTCCGGCAGCCTCGACGGGGCTGGCTACGAATCTGTCTTAGAGGGAGCCCTTCTCGCGGCTGAAGCGAGAATGCACGAACTGACGGCGCGTTTCGATGATCTTCCTTATAAGACGTACGTCGGTTACGGCCAAATCTGGGATAGTCTTTCCGGTCTCATCCGCTCAAGCGCGATCGATCTTTTGGTGGTGGGCACGCACGGGCGCACCGGAGTGGGCAAGTTGCTAATGGGTTCCGTCGCTGAACAGATCTTCCGCCAGACGCCCTGCCCCGTATTGACCGTGGGCCCAAAAGTTTCCGGTCACGCCAGACTACCGCTTGTTTCCGGTGGCGAAAGCCATGAACTCGCGCCGGCGGAGCTTGAGCTTAGGGAAATCGTCTTTGCCACCGATTTTTCGCGGGAATCGCTATCCGCCTTGCCTTACGCAATATCGTTGGCCCGCGAATTTCAGGCGCGTTTGGCTCTCTTGCATGTGATCGAAGTCTATCCCCGGCAGGAGAAAGGCTCCGACCCGGTTGAGGCTGCATTGCAGCGGTTGAGTGGACTGGTTCCCGAGGATGCCGGGCTATGGTTTCAGCCCGAGCCAGTGATCGGATTCGATTCGCCCGCTGAGGCAATCTTGAAAACGGCGGCGCAGCGCAACGCCGACTTGATCATCCTCGGCGTCCGGCCACCGAGAGGACATTTGACTGCGGCAACGCACCTTCCCTGGAGGACTGCGCATAAAGTCGTAGCCGAGGCCCGCTGCCCCGTGCTTACGATTCGGGGATCGATTCCGGCCAGCTCCACTTAGCCGCAATCGCGGAAAGATTCAGGCTGGGATCAAGTTTCTTGGCTTGCTCAGATTCCATATCAGCAAAAAGCACTGGCCCTGCGATACTGCGTCGTTGATTCCTCATATTTGCCCTCGTGGAATGAAGCATGCGCCAGCTCATTGTGAATGTGCGCTTCATCGAGCGCCAGCTTGAGGGCCTTCTTGAACTCTCCGACTGCCGCTTTATCCTTCCCTTCCGCCGTCAGCGCCTTCCCCAGATTGTCCATCGCCTCGACGTAGTCAGGCTGCAACCGCAGTGCTCTCTGAAAAGAATCGCTGGCCGCGTTATATTCTCTGTTTTGCAATTGCCCCACACCGGCCAGTTCAGTTCCACGGCCTGTCGGCAAGGGCGGGCCGGTTGGATCGTTCTGCGCTGATAGCAAAAACGTACAACTGTGTCCAGCAAAATGTTGGACTGGGGTCCCGGGCAGCTTACAGATTTTTCATACGCCTTTAACAGCTACGCTATAAAATTACCGGGATCACCAACGAGGAGCACATGGGGAACACGATGCAGACCGCAACTTCATTTGATCACGTCGTAAAGATCCTCGGCCTGTCACCGGAAGAGTACGCGAATTCCCTTCCTCTGAAGGAATGGGTCCGGCAAAACAAAGATGAGAAATATGTGCCCACCCATTTGTTAAAGGCCTGGGGATTTGCCGAGGATGATGACGAGGCAGCGTAACTGGCAGGGCTGGTCCATTACGCTCTTTTCGAGAAAGCCCTCTGCCGGGATCGCGTTGCCCGGCGCGCGATTCACTTCGGGTTTGCCGTCTCGGTTTTTGCCGCGGCTTTTCTATTGACAAGCACGGGTAGTCATGTATCCTATGCATAGGAGTCCGATGCATACATGAATTTGAAGGGTACGCTTCCCACGCTTATTCTCGAAACCCTGGCCAAAGAGCCGAGCCATGGCTACCGGATTGCCCAGCGCATCAAGGAACGTTCTCAGGGCATATTGGATTTCAAAGAAGGGACTCTCTATCCCGCGCTGCACAAGCTGGAAAACGAGCGTCTGGTGGAGTCGTACGATGGTATAGAGAATGGCCGGCCGCGGCGCTATTACCGCCTTACGAAATCCGGGCGTGCCGCCCTGAGTAAGGACCGTGCCGAGTGGCGGCAGGTTTCACAGGCCATGACGATGATTCTGGGGGAGGCATAAATGACCGCTGAATTGGAGCGCTGGTTGTCGCGGGCGACGCGTCATCTATCCTGTGATTCCGCCGCTCAGGTCAGAGGCGAAATTCAGGAGCATTACGAAGCCGCTCGCGAAGCTGCCGTGAATGGTGGCGCAACCCCTGACCGGGCTGGCCAAGTGGCTTTGACGGCTTTGGGTAGTCCGGGCAGAGCAAACTGCGAATACCGCAAAGTTCTGCTCACTTCTGCCGAAGCCAGGCTGCTGCGCCAGGGCAACTGGGAAGCACGCGCTGTCTGCTCGCATCGGCTTGTCCGGTCACTCCTCTTCGCGATGCCGGCGATCGCATTGTTTGGCGCCATGGAGCTGTTTCGTTACGGCGCGGCGGAACTGGCGCGCGTATTGTTCGCCGGTGCATTGGCAACCGGTTTTCTCTTCGTCGTTCCTCTGCTTCCGATATACACGCCCGCGCGCAGCCGTTTGGTCCGTTATGTCAAATGGGCTGTGTTAGCCGCTTTGCCAGTCGTCGCCTTCGGCTCGGAGGCTTTCAAGTTCTCATGGCTGATCATCGCTTCCCTCTGGCCTGTCGCCTGGGTGGAATGGACGCGAATTTCGATCCGCCGCAAATTGCCCGTCGCGCAATGGCCTAAGCAATTGTATTTATAGTAGGAAGCGTGGTTCCCCGTCCCCGTAAACTTGCGCACGCGCTGGCCCGGCGCCCTGGTAAACCTCTTATGGATTTGTGATGGTGGAGCTAGTCGGGATCGAACCGACGACCTCATCGTTGCGAACGATGCGCTCTCCCAGCTGAGCTATAGCCCCACAGTTTGAACGAGCTTTCTGTTGATTTTAACAGCCTAGTCCGGCGCCCACAAAACGCTCAGCGGTATCTCAGTCTGTACTCTGGCGAAAATCGCTCCCCATTAGCCCGGTTTTGACGTCTAATAGCAGGAGGCCATCTGGTGTTCACTCAGGTGCATTCCGGGCGTTCGCGTTTCGGCATCGGCGCTTGGTGCGCGTCAGCGGTACTCCACGGAGCCGCTCTATTCTGCCTGTTTCACGCCTCGAGTCCTTCTTTCCTCGCTCCAAGATTTGTAGCTCACGGCGAAGACGGGACATTCATTGCGCAGCTTTACTGGCCCGGCGAGGCCGGGAAGATCGCGAGCGACGCGACCAGCGCTTCTGCCCTGGCATCGAGGCGAGAGCGCCTGATCTATCAATCAAAACAGGTGCGAAAGAGCGAAAGGCATTACGAGAAGCACGAATCCAAAGCTGTCGCCGAATCCGCAAACGCCGGCGCTCAACAACCGGTCCCTGCGGGTGGTTCTGCGTTTGGGACTTCGCTGCAAGGCCTGGCCTATGGGAACGAAGTTCGCCCGGCGCTGCCAATTCTCTCTCCTGATCCCGCGGTCGATGAAACTGACCTGGGCGGCGCCGAGGGCGACGTTATTGTCGAAGTGACCATCGATGATCATGGAATGATTGTCGAAAAGAAAATCATTCAGAGCATGGGCGCCAGCGTCGACAACAAAGTGCTTGCTGCTGTCGCCCATTGGCAGTTTCATCCCGCGACGCGCAATGGCTTCCCCATTCCCTCCAAGCAGGACCTCTACTACCACTTCCCGGCGCTGCACCATGGTTAGCGCGGTTGCGACCGCTATAATCATGATGTGAGCTCTTCGTCGGTCAAAAAGATTGCGTCGGCCGATTTCCCGACCCGTTGGGGCCAGTTTCGTATTTACGGCTTCCGCGGCGAATTCACCGACGGTGGCGGCAATTCTCCTCACATCGAGGAGGCTGTCGCTTTGGTGATGGGCGACGTTCGTAAGGCTTCGCCTCTGGTGCGCGTTCATTCCCAGTGCTTAACCGGCGATGTTTTTGGGTCCCTCCGCTGCGACTGCCGCCAGCAACTCGAAATGGCACTTGAGATGATTGCGAGCGAAGGCTCAGGCGTGCTGATTTATGAACAGCAGGAGGGACGCGGCATTGGGCTGATGGCAAAGCTGCAAGCCTACGAGTTGCAAGACGCTGGCCTCGATACGGTGGAAGCCAACGAACGCCTCGGCTTTAAAGCTGATCAGCGCGAGTTTGCCTTGCCCGCGGAGATTCTGAAGTCGCTCGGGGTAGCCCGCGTGCGCCTGCTCTCAAACAATCCGGACAAAGTTGCGGCGCTCAAACGCGCTGGAATTGAAGTAACGGAACGCGTGCCCTGCGAAGTCACACCCAGCCAGCACGCCGAAGATTATCTCAAGACCAAGAAGGAAAAGCTGGGGCATCTTTTTTCGCGCTAGCCTGATTTCAATAGCGCGGCAGGGATGCGTCAACTTGGCGCGACCATGCGTCAACCCCTCCGCTCATGGATTGCGCTTTCTCAAATCCCTGCTGGCGCAGCCAGGCAGTGACGTTGAGCGAGCGCACGCCGTGATGGCAGACTACGACGATGTGATCGTCGGGATCGAGTTCCTGATGAGCACGATTTGGCACTTCTCCCATGGGCATCAGCTTCGCGCCGTCGATGCGGGCGGTCTCGAATTCCCATGGTTCGCGGACGTCGAGCAGCAAGAATGGCTCAGCGCGGTCAAGCAAGATCTTCACGTTTTCAGGAGCGATCTCGTAATCCATATGGTTTCTAAGGCGATGCCAGATTTATCTGCCCCTCCATTTGGGCTGCCGCCTCGCAAGAAACGCAGCAATTCCCTCCCGCGCGTCTTCCGTCTTCATCAGTTCTTCCAGATAAATTTTCTCCGCCTGGCCGAGGCCTTTATCGAAATGCATGGAGTCCCAGGCGTAGAAGGCTTTCTTGGCGGTGGCCAACGCTGCCGAACTGAGTTGGGAGAGCCGCTTGATGGATTCGTCCACAACACCGGGCAGATCCTGCTCTTTCACGGCGCGGTTCGCCAGGCCAATCGCGGCCGCTTCCTCACCGGAAATGGTGCGGCCGGTGAGAATCAGATCTGCGGCGTGCTTTTGACCCACCAGCGCGGCCAGTGCCGTCACAGCTACCGGGGGATAACAACCCAGCTTGATCTCAGGAAATCCCCACTGCGCCTCTTCGCTCGTGTAAACCAGATCGCAAACCATCGCCAACTCTGCGCCGCCGCCTAGGCAATGGCCGCGCACCGCAGCAATCGTGACCTTTGTCGTGTTTATCACGGTCCGAATCACAGCGTGAAATTTACCAAGCATCTCTTCCACCTTGTCGGGCGCATGTGCGGCCACGTCGACTCCGGCAGAAAAGTGCTCGCCTGCGCCCGCAAATACAATAGTTGAAATCGCCGGGCG
>Ga0335081_10009504_pt1 | contig 15664 bp, 18 predicted proteins | sample Lox_Sample_35_FD_206713 | JGI IMG/M metagenome (GOLD analysis project Ga0335081, IMG submission 206713) | Soil microbial communities from Loxahatchee National Wildlife Refuge, Florida, United States - Lox_Sample_3.5 | ecosystem: Environmental > Terrestrial > Soil > Wetlands | place: USA... | reverse complement strand
GGCGCAGGAAGGAGGCATACTCGTCGTTCTCGACCACCCGTCGCCGCCGGTTTGGTGTCAAGAAGTGGTTGACAGCGGACGGCCGTTCGCCGGGCGGGGGTGTCATCGGCCCCACCGGGCGGCGCAGTCATTGCATTCGCCCTTGGAGCGCGGTATGCAGTAGGGCTTCTCGGTGCCGCAGGTGGGGCAGATGCGCCGGGCGCGCAGCGCCTTGCTGATGGCGGCTAATTGCGCGGTGGTGGCGGTGCGCTTGGGTTTGGCCTGGTCCTCGCGGTAGAGGTAGGCGACGCGGCGTTGCCGGCGGTGGCGCCACAGGATCTGGGCGGCGATGTCCTGGCCGCCGGGGCGCAGGCCGCGGGCTCGCAGCTGGCGGATGGTGAGCAGCCCGGCCGGTGCCCAGTGGTAGGGGTAGGTCGGCCGTCCGAAGCGCTGCCCGTCGGGGTCGTAGAACTGGATGAACAGGCCGCGCTCGTGCAGCTGGTCAAGGGAGGGGACGCGGCTCATGCGGCACCACGTCCCGGCAGCTGGATGACGTTCGGGCCGCTGGCGTGCTGGTCGCTGGCGTGGTGGGCGGAGCGGGCCTGGGCGGCCCAGTCGGTTAGCAGGATGATGTCGGCGTCGGTGAGGTAGGCGGCCTTGACCCGGCGGGGGATGCCGTCTTCGGCGCGCAGCCAGGACACCCCGCGCGACTGCGGGTCGATGTCCTCGGCGGTGTAGCCCTTGGATGACCAGCCGTGGCCCAGGATGGTGTCAGACGACGCTTCGGTGGAGCAGCGGAATGCCCACCGGTAGCCGAACAGATCCCGCAGGCTGGTGGGGATGATGTCGGCCGAGGGCCGCTGGGTGGCCTCGACAGCGATGATGCCCGGGGCGCGCCCGCGGGCGACGATGTCGCGGTTTCGCGCAGAGAACTCCTTCTGCTGGATCGAGGTCCCGGCGGTGGCGGAGTAGTAGGCGATCTCGTCGATGGCCATCAGGTAGATGGGAAACCCCATGTCCGGGGTGATCTTCCGGAGGTCGTAATCGAGCAGCCAGTCCAGCCGCTCGTCGATCTTGTTCTGGAGCCACTTGAGCGTGTCGATGGCCTCGTCGATGTTCGGGCCGATGAATCGCTCGGCGCAGCGTCGCCACAGGCCCAGTTCCACCTTCTTGCCGTCCACCAGGACGAGGTGGCAGTCACTGGACAGCGCGCCGTGGGCGACGATCAGCTGGAGAGCAACGGACTTGCCGCTGCCGGGTTCCCCGCCGATGAGCATGTTGCGCTCGGCCAGCGTGACCTCGACGCGGTTGCTGAATTCGTCGCTGGCCAGGTGAACCGGGCCCCATATCGATAGCGGGGTCACCGGGATGGTGTCAGTCGTCGTCATCGCCGGTCACCTCCTGGGTGTCCTGGTCTTGTTCGTCGTCTTGCTGGCATGCGGTGCACAGCCCGGTCTCGGGCGGGTTGGCGAGGTAGGCCTCGCCGCATCGCTGGCAGGCCCATATGCACATGGCAAACTCACGTCCTTTCTGCTGGTCTCAGACGGGGCGGGCTGCCCCCGGAGCTTGGGTGGGTCTCCGGGGGCTTCCCTCCAGGCCGCGCTCAGGCGGCGGTGATGGTGTCGTGCTCGCGCGCAGGCTGATGCTGCGTGGTGGCGAGCAGGGTGGCAACGGCCACCTCGATGTGCCATTCGGCGTCGGCCGCCAGCTGGGCGGCTTGTTCGATGTCAGCCCGGTGGTAGGCGACGCGGACGCCGGAGATGGACATGCCTGCGGCTTGGGCCAGGTCGGCCAGCCGGTAGGGGCGAGGCCGGACAACTTCTCGGGCGTAGGCGACCAGCAGCCGCAGGTCACGGTCAGCGGCTTCCTTGCGCTGCCGGGCATCTCGCAGGGCGGAGAGCAGCGCGTCGCTGGTCATGCGGCGTCGTTCCAGACGTCGGGTGCCTCGGCGGCGAGGCTGGATGCGATGACGTGGTGCGCGGCGAGGGGGTCGCGGCGCACGATGTTGACCTGCACTAGCTGTGCCCAGCGCTTGGAGCGCTCGATGCGGGCTTCGCGGGCGTAGCAGGCGGCGGCGATCTCGCCGGTATGGGCTTCGAAGTCCTCGAAGCAGATCCCGGCGCGGCACCAGATCAGTGCCCGTTCGCCGACCTTTGTGGGGTGGATGCGCAGGACCAGGGACAGTCGTCCCGACCGGGTGTGCATCCGGGTCTCGAAGAACACCTTCTGCAGGCGGTGGCGGGAGATGATGCACCAGGCCCGCCCGGTGATGAACCGCCGTACCGGCGGGGTGATGAACGCTGCGGTCACGAGGACGGCGAAGGCGAGCAGCGCCCACGCGATGGTGATGGCGGCGGCGAGTCGCCAGATGACGGCCGCTGCCGCTAGCAGGGTGGTGACCTCGGTGCGGAACCGCCAGATGACTCCGGCCGTGCTGTGGTGGGCGTTGGCCAGGAGCCCGTCGAGGACGTAGGGGTTGTTGCGGTGGTTTCGGGGGTTGGCCTTGGCGGGCATCATGATCCTCCGTTGCTGAGTGCCCGGCTGGCGGCCGGGCGGTTCGGGGTGCTGGGTGCGCGATCGGCGTGCTGGCGGTGGTCGAACCGCGGGTCGCGGTAGCGCCAGGTGCCGGGGGTGATCTCGCGGGCCTGCCAGCCGTGCGCGGTGGCGGCCGTGTTGTCGCGGGCGAGCCCGTGGTCGCGGATGCGGCGGGCCTGACGGCCCAGGCGGGCGTTGGTAGCGTGGAACATGCCACGTGCCCCTTTCCGTGCTGATGCGATGGGACAGGGCCTGGTGGGCCGGGCCGGAGGAGCGTGATTCCTCCAGGCCCGGCTTCCGTGTACCAGGGGTCAGAACGGGGAGTCAGTCGGCCGCCAGGGGACCGGGCTGTCTCCGTTGCGCTCTTCGAGGACGCTGTCGAGCATCCGCAGGTAGTGATCTGCGGTCTGCCAGCAGCTGAGGGCCTCGTCCAGCTGCTGCTGGAGTTCGGCGTCGCTGACCGTGGTGTTCCGGTCGTAGATGACGCTGTGCATCTCGTTGGTGACCCGGCAGGTCTCCGAGATGCAGTCGCAGGCCAGGGTGATGAGGGCCTTGGTCTCCTTCTCGCGCATGACGGCGAGGCCGTAGTTGCGCTTGGCGGGCTCGGGCTCGTTCTTGGCGCCGTTGCTGGCGTCCTTGGCGATGGTGCTGGTCATGGCAGCTGGTGTTCCTTTCTGTGCGTGATGCGATGGGACAGGGACGAATGGCAGGCCTGCGGCGAGTGATCGCAGTGGCGTGCCGGGGTGTGCGCGTGGGACCTCACGCGGCGCGAGCCTGGCTGGCGGGGTGGATAGCGGCGGCGCGGTAGGCCACGCCGTACTTGCCGTTGTTGTTCCAGGCGATCGCTTCCAGGTCGTCGAAGCGGACAGGCTGACCCTGGTTCACCTTGGGCTGATCACCAGTCACCGTGACCCGGATCACCTCCCCGCGCTCCTCGTCCTGGGCGAGCACCTCGACAACCCACTGCGGGCGGCCGGTGTCGCGGTCCACCTTCTGCTGGTCGCGGCCGAAGTCCTTGCGCGGCTCGGGTGCCCTGGTCACCGTGAAGGCGAACTTGTCGGTGTTGAGCATCAGGCGCATGATCACCACTCCTTCTGTGGCGCCCCTGGCGTGGGGCTAGTTACCGAATTGGCCGGATTGGCCACAGCGCTGAGAGTGGTGCAGTCAGCCGGTGACGGCTAGTGACATCGGGGGTGGCAACCTCGGACAACCGCGTGACACTTGTCTGTCACCATGCGTGTCATCTCGCGGTTGTCTGCGACACTCGAAGGGAGGCAAAACGTCCAGAAAGGCGACCGCGCATGAGTGAGGACCGGCCCGCGTGGGCGCGTCGGATAACGCGTGAGCGGGAAGCCCGTAGCTGGAACCAGGCCGACGTCATAACCGCGATGCGGATGCACACGCCGAAGGAGCTGCCCGACGACACCAGCATGCTGCGGCAGTTCAAGCGCTGGGAATCGGGCGATCACCTGCCCGGCGAGTTCTATCAGTCGATCATCGCCGCGGCGTTCGGCACCGTCACCCACGCGGTTTTCCCGGCAACGGGGCGCCATGAGGGCAGCGCGGAGATCCTGGCGGCCAGCGGGATAGACACCCTGGAGCTGATCAGCCGCATGCAGGGTTCAGATGTCGATAGCGCCACCCTCGACGCGCTGAAGCTGACCGTCGACCAGCTGTGCTCGGACTATCCGTTTGTGGCCAGCGACACGCTGCTGATCGAGGGCAAGAACTGGCTGCGCAGGCTGAACGCATTGCTTGACCGGCGGCTGACTCTCGCCCAGCACCGGGATGTCCTGGTCCTGGCCGGGTGGCTGGCCCTGCTGATTGGCTGCGTGGAGTATGACTCCGGCCTGCGGCACGACGCGGAGACCACTCGCCGGTCGGCGCTATCGATGGGGAAAGACACCGACAACGCAGAGATCAGCGCGTGGGCGCACGAGGTACGGGCCTGGATGGCTCTCACCACAGGCGACTATCACGGCGTGGTCGTCGCGGCCCAGCACGGCCTAGACGCGGCGCCGCACCACGGCGTCGCGGTGCAGCTGGCCGCGCAAGAAGCCAAGGCGTGGGCGCGACTCGGCGACCGGCGGCAGACCGAGGTCGCCCTCGACCGAGGCCGCAGGCTGCTGGACAGCATGCCCTATCCGGAAAATCTTGATCACCACTTCGTCGTGGACCCGACCAAATTCGACTTCTACGCGATGGACTGCTACCGCCACCTCGGCGACGACCGCATCGCTGAGTCGCTCGCCGCCGAGGTGATCGACGCGGCGACCGACTTCGACGGAACCGAGCGAGCACCCATGCGGATTGCTGAGGCCCGGCTCACGCTCGGGGTCGTTGCCGCTCGCCAGGGCGAGCTCGAACTAGCCATCCAGCACGGCGAACGCGCCCTCTCTAACGAGCGCAAGTCCATACCGTCCCTACTCATGGTTAGCCGCGACCTGACCAGAGTGCTCAAGGACCGCTATCCCAAAGAATCGGTCACCAAGACCTACCTCGAAGAACTCAGCGCCGTCAGCCACGCGGCCGAGTTAGGCCGGTCAGCCAAAGCGAACCGCGCATCCAAGCCCGGCAAGTAGTGATCGAAAGATTGAGGCCTGCGATGGATACTGTCTGGATCCGCGCACACGATGACGTCTTTGTGCGCGCCAAGTCGATCACGACCCTCAAGAACGACCACGACGGCTTGTATGCCGAGTGCATCACCGGCAGCAGGATTCAGTTAACAAATGGCACCTGCCCCATAGCTTCACAGCTTGCCCTGCTAGAAGAAATCCGGCAGGCAGGAGCAGACGATTCACGCGCAGTGGTAATCATGCCTGTATGGGAGCATGACTCACTTGTCTGGCACCGCGAGTTCGCCGACGCTATGGCCGACCACCTGACCAAGCACGACTACAGGACAAGCAGAATCGGAGTCGCCCCGATGCCCGGTGGCTACGCCGAGTAGCTCGGTACATCCACTCATGATGATCTCATGGCGTTGTAATCCATGAGTCGGCCCTGCGTGTCTCGTGACAGATAGGACAACACAGACACGGAGCTAACAAATGGCGGGAAACCAATTCGGCTCGTTCTACTTGCAGGGTCGGCCGACGTGGATGCGCGAAGGCACGCTCAGAGCCGCGCTCCCGGAGGGCTACCGACGATCTGAGGTGGTGGGCGAGTCGCGTCGCGTCGCCAGGAAAACTCTGGCGTGTGCTCGGCGGACAGCACCGACCTAGCCGCGTGAGCACAAGAACAGCGCAGCGAGCGGCGGCACGCAGGCCGCGGGGTGGTGGACCTCGCGTACGCCGAGGTGCCAGAAGCAACTGGGACGGCTTAGTGGGTGCGTCGAGCTTGTAAACCATGTGGGGCGTCAGAGCGTCCGTCTCACGGGTGGCTCGATGGCTCTCGGGACTGACCTAAGTCCTGTGCCCGTTGGATTCCACTGCTGGGACCGTATATCTTAATCGGTATGGAGGGTAAGGCGTCAACTCCATTGGACACATCGCGCTCAAGCGCGCGGATCGGCCCGTCACTTAGGCACCTGCCGGAGCGTTGGCACCGCGCGCCACGGAGATGGGGGCATCCTCTGCACAGCGTGTGCTCTTACTTCGCTATGTTTCCGCCCCAGATTGCCCACGTCTTTATATCCTGGCTCACGCAGCCTGGCGAGATAGTTTATGACCCGTTCAGCGGTCGCGGAACTGTGCCTTTGGAAGCAGTCCTCTCAGGCCGTATTGGTTTAGGTTCAGACGCGAACCCTCTCGCACACAGTCTTACTCAGGCCAAAGTCGCTGTACCTAGCTATGTTGACATCGACAAAAGGCTTAGCGAGCTTGAGAAGAACTATCGCAACTGGAGGACGGAACCAGAGGCAGTGCCGGATGATATCGCGATGCTGTACGCGCCCGGCACCCTGCGCCAGCTAGTGTTCTTGCGGATGCGCCTCGATTGTACTGACGCAACGGATGCGTTCCTCATAGCAATGATCCTGGGCATGCTGCACGCGAACCACTCAAGACAAGGCGCCACTAAGGGCTTCTCGATCAGCATGCCGAACACGTTCGCCATGTCCCCCGGCTACGTCGCCAAGTACATCGAGGAACACGACCTTCACAAGCCTGAGGTCGATACTTTCGCGATGCTAAGCGACCGCGCTCAGCGGCTGAAGCTTCCATCCGAGGCAATAGTTGGAGGCAAGGCGTGGCTCCAGGATGCTACGGCTGATCTTCCTGGATGGCTTCATGAGAACAAGCCAAAGCTCATCTTTACCTCGCCGCCCTACCTTGAGGTGATCAAGTACGGAAAGTACAACTGGGTGAGGCTTTGGTTCCTAGGAGAGTCGGCACGTAAGGTCGATGACAGGCTCATGGCTAGCGGTTCGCTTGATCGGTACGTTGACTTTATGACTAAAGTCTTCATTAATCTGAGGGCAATCCTATCCGATGATGGCTATCTATGTTTAGTAATCGGTGACGTGAGACGCGAAAACGGAGACCTTAACCTTGCTGAGGTTGTGTGGGAGCGTGTAGCGCAGCCGCTTGGATGGCACCGACACGCGATCATAGCTGACCACTTGCCAGCTGGCCAGAAGGTCAGCCGCATTTGGAAAAACAACGAGGGCAGAGCGACTAAGGTGGATCGCTTGCTACTCCTAAGTCCCAGGAATCAAGACCTTCCAGCACTAAAGGCTATACGTTGGAGGGGAACGGGCTTCGCTGAAAGGGCAACGGTATGACCACACCCATTATTGAAAACCTCAAGCAGCTTGCTACGGTCGACCTCTTCGAAGAATGTCGCAAGCAAAAAGATGCCTTTGTCGGTAGGCCCTTCTACCTTGACTTCAATACTCTCAAGCTTCTGTCCAATGACAGTTGGAAGCGGAAAGTAGGAGGCGTGCCCGCGGGTGCGTTCCTTCTTTGTCTCTATACAGCAGAGGTAGGTATCGACGAAGCCATCCTGGTTCGTGTGCTTCGTCCTACCAGGCTCCCTACAGATGATGATGTGGTAGCCGCGATGATCGACTTCTACAAGGAGCAGCCGAGCGGCGCACAGCTTGACTCCTATACCAGAGCGGAATTCCAATATTCCGGCCTTGAGTGCAGAGTTATTGGCACGTTTTATCGAAATGTATCGGGCGAGGTGAAGTTCGCAGGCGACCTTGACAACTTTTATGCCGCCAACAGTTACGAGGTCGTGAAGCCGACCGGAAGACTGCTGGAGTACATCGTAAACTTTCGCGAGAGCGGTATACCCGGTGGCGTAGGAGACGAGCGCATCGGGAAAGTACGCTACAGCTCCAGCCAACTGCTTGTTGCCGGTGAGGATGTTCCGGTATATGTTTCTGCCCTCGACTTCCTAGGAAAGCGAACGGCTCTGTTCGGCATGACGCGGACCGGCAAGTCCAACTCTGTTAAGAAGATCATCCAAGCCACCGTTGGCATATCAAGGTCTGGAGTTAAACTCAACGGCGACGTTCTTAAGCCCGTCGGCCAGATCATTTTTGACATCAATGGTGAGTATGCCAACGCTAATCAGCAAGATGCAGGCACCGCGATCTTCGAGCAGTACCCCAATGAAGTTACCCGCTACAGCGTCCTGGAGAAGCCCGACTTCAAGGTCATGAAGCTCAATTTCTACCGCTCGCTTGTCGATGGGTACGGCATTCTGTCCGGCCTGCTCTCAACAGACACCTCGATCTACACACGGGCGTTTTGCAACATCGACTGGAGTCCGGCTGATGCCAATGACTGGGGAGCTCGAACGCGCTACCAAGCCAAAGAGGGAGCCTACAAGGCATGCCTTAAGCGGGCTGGGTTCGCGGATAGGGGAGAGCGAGTTAGGTTCAGCGTAGACCAAGCCATCAGGAACGCGAGCATCCCCGGGATACAAGGTGTAGATCCCAGCCAAGGCATCTCACTAGATGATGCCGTCGCCTGGTTCAGTGCCGCGTGGGAGAACTACCAGGATCCCAGCGGACCCTTCCGAGCTTACGCACGTCGTAACGGCGGACGGGAATGGGCAGACGAGGACCTACAGACGCTCATGCGCTTCCTGACCCGCAAATCCAAGCCCGATGCAGCAGCGAACGAGGCAGGGTATCGCAAGCTCATCCCTTACAGGGATTTGCATACATCCACAGTGGATAGGCCCTTCGAAGACGAGATCGTCGGCCTCCTGCGTGATGGCAAGATCGTTATCATGGACCTATCACAGGGGGATCCAGATATCCAGCGCACCTACTCAGAGCGGGTCTGCAAGAAGATCTTCGCTGAAGCGATGGGCAGGTTCGTGCGGAACGAGCTCGCGAACTTCATCCAGATGTACTTCGAGGAAGCGCACAACCTATTCCCCCGTAGAGAAGAAAGGGACCTCACCCAGATCTATAACCGACTCGCTAAAGAAGGCCAGAAGCTGCGGATAGGTCTGTGCTACGCCACGCAAGAGGTTAGCTCCATCTCGGGCAGCATTCTGAAGAACACTCAGAACTGGTTCGTGTCTCACCTTAACAACCAAGACGAGCTCCGGGAGCTCAACAAGTACTATGACTTCGAGGACTTCACCGACAGTCTCAGACGCACAACAGACCGCGGCTTTATTCGCCTTAAGACAGACTCGAACACCTTCATCGTGCCTATACAAGTCGATCAATTCAAGGTCGAGGCCGGGTAATGGCGTACACTAGCCTGCGCGGCCGCAAGCCGCTTGAACGAGCAAGCAAGATCTCGCACACAAGTGTAATTAACAACCCGCAAGTTCAGGAATTCATCAGCCAGTGCGCGATACCAAGAGCTGCTGAACGGTCGGTAATATCTTCGATGCTGCAAGATATGTCGGTGCCCGCCGAACCACGAGTGCGCGCGGTAGTGGCAGTGGACGGCAGTTATCGCGAGGTGTCCGTGCGGGATGAATTCCCTTCAGCCGCAATCACATTTTTTGCATTTGGCCCGCTGCTATTCAGGCTTGAAGAACTGCACAAGCTCGACAGGCAGCCCTTCATCGCGCCAGAGGACCTAGCCCGGCTGAAGAACATTCAGCGCTTCTCTCTTGTACTGCCCACACGTAATATCTCGCGCGCCGGGCAATCCCTCACAGATTCCGTACGCTCAACACTTCATGACTTCTTCATTACATCACATGGCGGAGACAAGCCGCTCGTTGGGACTCTGCGCTGGGTCATTTTCAGACTCTGGACCACGGGCGGAGATAAGAACTGGGAGATCCCTTCGTGCCCTAACGCCGGGTGCGGCCGGATGCGGGTCGTCCTCACGTCAGATGCACCGGACATGCAGACCTGCAGCTCATGTGGTGGCCCCATATACATGATCGATGCTTTTCGTCTGCATGAGCGGATCGATGAGGAGCAAGGCGCCGGCGGCATCACGAGCTATGTGATGACGCTACTGGAACATGTTGTCATGGTTCATGTAGTAAAGGCACTATGGGAACTTAAGCCTGCTTTTCTGCGAGAGATCATATTCATTAAGGATGGGCCTTTGGCCTTCTTTGGACAGACTGCTCCTCTGTCAAAGCCCATGCGTGAACTCGCATCCTTCCTGGGCAAGCAACGTGACCCGTCAGGTGGTTCCACAGCCGTCTCGCTACTCAATGCAGTCGGACTTGAGAAGAGCGGTCCGTTCGTTGAACATGCTGTACAAATCGAGGGTGAGATGCGGCCAGGCACGGTGCTCTTCCTCCCGAACGATTACATTTATAAGTACATAATACCTGGCGATCCGAACGGCCCCGATCCTTATGGTAAGAATACGTACTGGGGTAGCAAGCTGATCTACAAAGCCCCCGATAGTAATGTGTACGTGGCCACGGTCCCGACCCATGGATTTACCCCAAAGCCTAGCTATGACGACTTCCTCAATCTTCCTGACGTTCTCTCAGTGCTGAGCGAACTACGCTGTTCCATGTACGACAACGCCTTGATTCCTGTTGCTCTCGCGAACCGACTGGTGTCTCTGTCAGACTTCCCGAGCAAGCGCATCCTAGAGGTCTTCGCTAGAGAAAGCCTGCAAGCACACAAATAGCGAGACGAGCGGCCAGGCAACTGTGCTTTCTGCTGGATGCTGGCATTTCCGCTCATGCCGTTTGGAGATAAGCTAAGTGTGGCCGAGCAGAGCCATCGGGGCGCGCGCTGCAGGGTCAGTGACGATCATTGTCAGTAGCTACCGTCTCTCCTTCAGGGCCTCAAAGCCTGGAGGAAACGCGAGTCGGATATTGAGCGTATTGCAAAGGTGATCCCACTCGTGATCCTTTGGTTGTAGTTCAGGAACTAGCACTGGGATGACACGCGCGGCTCGCCTGCGTAGTAAGTGAGAGTAGCGAAGAAGTTGACCGAGCCCTAGCCGAAGTTGATGCTCTTCGTTCTCGCTGGTGATGCTTTTTATCTCTGCGACGTAGAGAACATCTCCCTGCCACCATGCAAGATCAAAGGGAGGGTCAGATGACGTAGGGTCGAGCGGTTGAACTCCGAGTAATTTAAGATTTGCGGCCAAAGCATTACGAGTGCGTCTGTGGGCGCGGATGCCTCTCCCTATCAGGTCAGGATCGGGCACTCCTGGTGCAGCGGCACGAGGCATCACGTCTTCGTCATCCTCTATGAAGCTTCTGCCGACCGGCGTTCCGGCGGTGGCTGATTGGCCAAGAGGGTAAAGCAGCTCATAGTAAGCATCAATGTGGTCGTCAAGCGGAATCTCTAGCCCGAGCGACGGTCGTCGGAGAACAAACGATCCATCGTGTAGATAGATAGGTGGGGAAATTCGGTTGTTCCCTACTGGCCAAAAGCTCTCTCTATAGCGGAGCAGGGCGTCGGCGCGAGGAAAAACGAGGTGGGCCGGGTAAGTTTCATCACCCAATAGCAGGACCAAGATATCGTCGCCTTTGATTCGGTTATCTATCCCCAGGAAAGTGTTGTGGCCTCGAGGATGTATCTTCGAATAGTAAATAGCAACCAAACGGCCATCCGGCAGAACGTAATCGTGACCTGAGTCTTGCAACGCTTCGTCAATGACGTCCTCGACTCGTCTACGTACCTGCTCGCGGCGTTGAGCGCGCTTCTCCTCGGGTGAAGCACCGGCTGGGTCGCTTCGATACATGTACTATTCCTCTTTCTTTCCCAAGTTTATTTGGTATTTGGCCGCGATCTTTTCTCGCATGGTGGCTGGATTCTGGGCGGCGTCCGCCCACGCGGCAAGATCTTCCAGCATCTCCGCGATCTCCTCAAATGTGAGGCTGCTCTCAATGCTGTGCAGTCCATCGTTCTTCAGCCACACTGGCAGGGTCCCGTCTAGTGGCAACTGCTCGGCTATGATCGCGCTCTCAGCATGCTTGGTGCGGTTATAGAGCAAGTTGAGTCGCTGCATCGTGGAGCCGTCTCCGGGACTAAAGAAGATCTTCTGCCCTCTTACCAGCACGCACCACGCCTGGTACGTCTGGGAGAGGAATGTTTCCCAGTGCCCGATCGCGGTGATGTACTCCGACACTGCGTTCGGGTCGGGGTTCGCGAGGTATGCCATAGTCATCTGCCGAGCCGAGCTGTACTCACGGAAGGCCCCCTCAGCCCGGCGCAGGAAGTTGTAGAGGGTGCGCCGTGTCGCGTCGTCCAACTGGACCACCAGGGCACTGCTCAGGATGAAGCTCACAAGCCAGGGCCCCTGGAGTGCTGACAAGTCAGGTATTGAGGCCTCGGTGAACGAGGAGATCTCTGGGGCGATGAACTTGTCCTTAAACTCATGCGTAGGCTGCAATTGCACGCCAGACAGGATACCGGAGTGGCCTGACGCGATGGACGGCCTCGATCCTCACCTACCTTCAAGCGGCCGTGCCCGGTGCCTTTGCCCGGTGCCTTGTCTTGTTACAAGCCTCTCTACATCTTCAAGGGCGCGCGGGGCGCGCCGGGCGGTGGCTGGCCGCCGCACCGGGATAGCGCCGCGCGAGTCAACCACCGACTCGAAGGCGGCGCAGCATCCGCCCGCGGCTAGTCGGCCGCCAAAAGACACCGCAGCGCGCCGGGCGCCGGCTGCCTTCCTTTGGCCCTGACGGGCCACGTCGGCGCCGACGCGCACTCAGCCTCACAGCCGCCACTACGAGCTTTGCGCCCTTCAATCGCGGGCTAACCGGCCATCCCTCCGGCGCCCGCATTCTGAAGCCCTGCGTGCTCGCGGTCAAGAGCGCTCGCTTCGCTCGCGTCGCTACGCGATCCCTTCGGGCCTCTGGACCGCTGTGCTCGCAGGGATTCAGGGGCGCCGATCGGAGGGATGGGCAGGACCGAGCTCTGGCAAACAGGTCGTGCTGAGCACAGCCCACAGCGTCCCGCCCGGACAGATCATGATGTGCAAGAAGCTGTTGAGCAAGGAGGATCATCGTGCTTCAGTCTTTGCTATTGACCGCGTTGGGCGGCGTACTGGGAGCTGGCGGAGCGCTCGTCGCATCTGAGCGGCAAGCGCGGGAGGCCAGGCGAATCCGCAGGGAACAAGACGCTCGCGACGATCGCTACCGACTCACGACGGACCGTATCCGGGCGTACAGCGCCTTTCATGTAGCGGCTGGCTCCGCGCGATCGACGATGGGCATCTATACCCGAAGCGAAGGACGCGAGGCCTCGCTCGAAGATGTGATGGTCGCCCGGAACGCGCTGTGGGACGCATTCTCGCTTGTCGCACTGATAGGGGATGCTAATACGTGGGGCCGGGCATCGGCCCTGATGGAGTTCGTCACCGATATAGCTCAAGGACAATCACCATTCGGCGTCGCCAAATGGAACGAATTGATCCAAGCCTTCATTCAGACCTCTCGAGTAGAACTCATCCCCAAGTTGGATTCTTCTCCATGATTAGCAGCGGTGAAGATCTGTAGCCATGTTCTGTAGCAACCGTCCCGAACCGAGTCGACCTCAGGTGATCAGAACAGGTGATGAATCCCACGTCAGGTACCGTGCGGGACACATCGGCTGAGTTTTGCAAGCAGGGGGTCACGAGTTCGAGTCTCGTTAGCTCCACCAGGCAAAACACCCTCCTCAAGATCACTGATCATGGCTCTTCGCTTACCAGCGTGAGTTGCCGAATAGACCTACCTTTAGTAAATATCAAGGCGGCGCCTGCGGCGCCGCGTCCGGCGCTCCCCGCGCCGGGCTCTGCCTTGGAAGGCCCGCCCGGCACGCCCGCGCCGTCTCGCCCGGAAGGCATCGCCGACCTGGCACGTCTCCGTTCGACTCGCAGGGACACGAGGCCGAGTATTGCCGCGTTCCTCGCTCATGATTCTCCAGATCGCAGCTGCCGCGCGCCCGCTCCCACGGATCAGCCAGCATTCTGTGATCCGACAACGCCGCCGGGTTCTCACTTCAGTCGGGTCCGGAGGTCGTTGGATGCCCGGTCGATAGCCTCCGCGTGATCCCAGAGCAGCACGTCTCGAAGATCATGTTGGGATAGCCAGTGCCGGGCTAGGAGGTCTGCGAGCCAGTAGCCGGACCGCGGAGGGAGGCCCGAGGCTTGGCAGTCTGGTGCGAAGAGCCCCTGACGTGAGGTGCCTCCGCGGCGGTGGCCATCTCGTCGAGCACTACCGCAGTCAGGACTCTTTCCGCCTCTCGACACTCACGTACCCACCGGTCGTGCTGGTCGTCGGTCCACAGGTAAGCACTGTCCGAGAGGCCGGGGTGCAGCTCCCGCGAAGCGGCGGTCGCCACTCCCTCTTGAATGAGACAGGCGCCGATGTCATCTGGCCAGGTCGCCGCGCCGTGGTGCATATGCGCCAGGTGCAGGGCCTCGTGGGAGATCACGATGCCGTCGTATGGCGGGTCGCCCAGCAACTCGAGTGCGACGAACAGGGACTGCCGACCATGGAATTCGGCGATCCAGCCGTTGGCGGTGTGATTTCCGACCAGGAGGACAACATCGAGTTCGTCCAGGAGATCATGGGCTCTGAAATCCTGCTCTGTCTGCCTCGCCAGCGCCTCGGCCCGTGATTCCCGCTCCCGCACCAGCGGCGAGATCCTGGTGACAGCGGCGACTGCGGCGGTCCGGCGGCGTGGGTCACTGTAGGAGCGGTAGTAGACATCGAACACGTCGCGGTGGGCCGCTTCATACTCGGTCGTCCACGCCTTCAGACGGTCTGCGTCGTCCTCGATCCTGGCTAGCGCCTGATACTCCGCAACCGTGCTGGTGAGCCTCACAAGAACTTCCTACCCCGACGAGGGCCCCCGCAGCCGGTGCCGGTCCGTAGGGGCCACCGGGCAGGGCAGGGTGCGCAACAGGGTGCCATCCAGGCCGATGACGGCCATCTGGACTGTCGTAGGCCCCCGGCATACTTGCCGGGCCGTCGTGCGAGGCCGCGGCCTGACTAGAGGAGACCCATGGCTGTCCGATACCAGCTCGTCATCAATTGCGTCGGCCACCCCGAGCCGCTGGCCCGCTTCTGGGCCGAGGCCCTGGGCTACGTACTGGAGCCGCCGCCGGCCGGGTTTGTCACCTGGGACGACTGGAGGCGCGACATCGGGCTGCCCGAGTCCTGGCTCGGCCGGGGCACGGACTGCATCATCGATCCGGATGGCGCCGGACCTCGCATCTGGATCCAGGTCGTGCCCGACCGCAAGACCGTCAGCAACCGACTCCACCTCGACATCCACGCAAGCGGCGGGCGGGACCTCCCGATCGAGACCCGCAAGAAGCGCGTGGACGCCGAGGCCAGGCGGCTGTGCGATCTCGGCGCCACGCTGGTCGGCGACCTGGGCGAGGAACTCGAGGAGGGCCTTGATCACTACGCGGTCGCGCTGAGGGACCCCGAGGGCAACGAGTTCGACATCAACTGACGGCTCCCGGCGAGCGTCAGCGGGGGGCGGCCACAGCCTCACCGCCCGGATGCTCGCAGCGGGTAGTCCGAAGCCTTACGCCGCTTGATGTCGCGGCTGGTCTTGCAGGCCGCAGTGATGTTGATGCCGTCCTTCACGGCGATCTGATAGGTGTCGGCCCGCGCGGTGATCTCCACGTCTTGCCCGCGTGGGGCAGCCCGACCTCACCTGGACGGCTGGAATACTGACGGTGGCGTTCGGGGTCGCAGCAGCGCCGGGCCGAATGGCTAACTGACTGCCGATCGCCTGGTCTTTGCGCAGATATCTCCAGAGCACTCTGGGTGAGTGAGGATGACGTGACTGTCTACG
>Ga0335081_10009503_pt1 | contig 15664 bp, 11 predicted proteins | sample Lox_Sample_35_FD_206713 | JGI IMG/M metagenome (GOLD analysis project Ga0335081, IMG submission 206713) | Soil microbial communities from Loxahatchee National Wildlife Refuge, Florida, United States - Lox_Sample_3.5 | ecosystem: Environmental > Terrestrial > Soil > Wetlands | place: USA... | reverse complement strand
CGCTGCGCACGAGGCCGAGCACGCCCAGCGCCAAACAGCCTGCTGCCAACTTCCAACTCATTGCGTTCCGGCCTCATATGGCGTGCGCCGCCACGGAGCAGCGGCACGCGATACAACATCTCGCACGAACACGTTACCCTCGGCTTACCAATATGGTTAAGCCGCGAGGTCCGCCGCCGAGCGGGTACTCTATTGAAGACAAAGGCAAAAATGCGCCAAGCCGGGGGCGCGATGATGATCCTGGGGGTGGAACCCGTCACAATCGGGCGGCAGCGGACGCTTAGGCGTAGGTTTTCAGCACATGGCGGGCGATGACCATTTTCATCACTTCGCTTGCGCCCTCGGTGATCCGGAAGCTTCTCTGCTGCCGCCAGAATTTCTCGATCGGCAGATCGGTCGTCAACGCGATACCGCCGTGAATTTGCATGCACATATCGGCAGCTTTGAACGCCATTTCGTCGGCGAAGTATTTGCAAAGATAGGCGTCCTGGCGGGCATCCTCGCCGTTGTCGAGACGCGTTGCCGCCTTGTAGACCAGAAGCCGCGCCGCCTGCAGCTCGATATACATGTCGGCGAGCATCCATTGCACGGCCTGACGGTCGGCGAGCGGCCGGCCGAACGTCGTGCGCTGCTTGGCATAAGATGACGCCATTTCGAGGCAGCGCTCGGTGACGCCGAGGGCACGGGCGCCGTGCCTGACTCGTCCGGCGCCAAGCCATTGCTGCGCGTGGCGGAAACCCTCGCCCTCCGCGCCGACGCGATGGCTGAGAGGTACGCGCACGTTTTCAAGCACGATCTCCCAAGGTCGGTCGCCCATCATGGTGGTGTATTGGGCGCCGAGTTTGACGCCCGGCGTATCCATGTCGACGATGAAGCAGGAAATGCCGCCGTGCGAGCCTTTGCTTCGGTCGGTTGCGGCCATCAACTGCATGAAGTCGGCGTCGCCCGCGCCGGTGATGAAGCGCTTGACCCCATTGATGACGTAATGATCGCCGTCCTTCACCGCCATGGTGCGCATGCTGCCGGGATCGGAGCCGGCGTCGGGCTCGGTCTGCGCGAAGCAGGCCTTCTTCTCGCCGCGCAGGGCCGGCAGCAGATATTTCTCTTTCATCTCGCCCTTGAGCGAATACAGGATGGCGCGGACCGCAGGGCCGGCGATGCCGCCGCCGCCGCGCGCCGGCAGGGCGACGCTGCGCGACAGCTCCTCTTCGACAATCGAACGCGCCAGGACGGAGAGGCCGGGCCCACCATATTCTTCGGGTACGTCCATCATCCAGAAGCCGAGGTCCTTCGCGCCCTGGGAAAAGCGCTTATAGAATTCGGGCTTGAGTTTTTCGGAATTGTCGGTCGCCTCACGTTCGACCGGGATGAGTTCGGAGTCCACGAAGCGTCGCAGCGCGGCCTTGAAAATCCGCAGTTCCTCCGGAAGCTCGAAATCCATCACACATTCTCCCCGCGCCAATTCACTCTGACGTCGACGGCAACAGCACCCGAGTTGCGGACGATCAGCGGGTTGAATTCGATCTCGCTGATGCGTGCTCGGTGATCGAGATAGAAGCGAGCGAGCGCAAGCGCGGTCGCTTCGAACGCCGCTCGGTCGGCCGGCGACCTGCCACGATAGCCGGCGATCAGTCGTGCGACTTTGAGACTGTCGATCATGGCGGCGACGTCGCGTGGACCGACGGGAAGCAGCCGCTGCGCTACGTCGCGGACAAGCTCGACCATCACGCCGCCGGCACCGACGAGCAATAGCGGACCGTAGAGCTGATCGATGTGCGCGCCGACAATGGTCTCGATCCCCGACACCATTTCCTGCACCAGGAAGCCGTCGAGCTTTGCGTCCGGATAAGACTTTTTTGCCGCCGACTGCAGCGCGGCTGCACCGTCGAGCACCTGCTGCCGGCTAGCCAGATGCAACAAGACGCCGCCGGCTTCGGTCTTATGCGCAATGTCGGCGGAGCGTATTTTCAGCGCCACAGGATAGCCGATTGCCGCCGCCGCTTCCGCCGCCTGCTCGGCGTTGATGACGGCGCGGCTCCTCGGCAGGACGATGCCGTAGCGCTCGAGCGTCGCTTCAAGGTTGTCCGGTGACAGGTCGCTTCGCGGCGCCGGCGGCGGGGCCGCTGGCGCGGTGCCGGTGCGTTGTGAATAGAACCACAGCGCATTGAGGGCGCGAAGCGTCGGCTCGAGACCTTGCAGGAATGGAATTCCGGCCTGTTCCTGAATGCTGATGCCGTCAGGCGGCATCTGGTAGATCATGCGCCCGAACGTGACGACCGGCTTGTCGGTCACGCTCAGCAGGCGGTGAATTTCGTGGATGCCGTCCCAATTGCCGCTTTTGCCCGGCAGAGGTCCACCCCAGGCGACGATGTCGACGCCGGGATCGTTTGCCACGATCGCGAGTTGATCGGCCGCTGCCTTCAGCGTCGTTGGAATGCCGGTATCGAGCGGATTCTTCGGCGCGATGCCCTCCTGCATGTGAGGAATCAGCGCGGCATTGGTCGCGGCGCTGAATTCTGGAATTGCTGCGCCTTCGCTCTCGGCGTAGTCGAACAAGAGGTCGACCGTGCCGCCTGAGGTGGTGACGAAACCGATGCGGGGTCCTTTCGGCAGGCGGCCGCATTGGAACGCTACCGTGGTTTCCAATAGATCATCGAGCGAGCGGCAGTTGCAAATGCCATAGCGCTCACACATCGCCAGATAAGCCGCGTAATCCCCGCCGATCGCGCCTGTATGCGATCGGGCGGCAGCGCGCGATCTCTGCGTAGCGCCGGTCTTGATCGCGAGCACCGGCTTGCCGGCTGCGAGCGCGCGGGATGCGGCGCGCATGAAAGCCTCCGGACGCCTGATCCCTTCGATGAAAAGCACGATCTGTTTGGTGTGCGGATCGTCGACCATGAAATTGAGATAGTCGGCGAGGTCGAGATCGACCTCGTTGCCCGACGACAATGCGTAGGAAAATCGCAGGCCGCGATCAGCCGCGCTCTTGAGCCAGAACTGCATCGTGCCGCCGGATTGGAATATTCCTCCGACCGAACCGGGCGGCACGCTGCACAATTCGGTGTTGGGATAGGCGAACAGGCGCTCGCGATAGGAGAACGAGCCCATGCAGTTCGGGCCACTGACGCGCACTTTGCTGGTGGCGAGGAAGTTCTTGAGCCAATCGCCGCGCGTGCGCGAGGCCTCGCCGTCGCCGTCGCCGACCGCCGCGGCGTAAACGGTCGCGGATTTCACGTCGGCGGCTTCGGCATCGACCAGCACATTGGCGACGTTCGCCGCCGGCACGATCACCATCGCATGATCGATTGGCTCGCCGATCTCACGCAGTGATGGAAAACAGCGCTCGCCATAGACCGTCTGCTGACGCGGGTTCACCAGGTAGATCCGTCCGGCGTAGCCGAATGTGCGCAGATTGGTGAAAATCTGGCTCGCCCAGCGGGCCCGCTCCGAAGCGCCGACGATCGCTACCGATGAGGGCTGTAATACACTTGCCGGCGATCGCAACACGCCCTCACTGCCCGCCACCACGCGTCATCCCCCTCGGTAACCTACGCTTGCGTCCACCCGCCGCTGCGTCGGCAGGATGGGTATCGAAGTTTGCTTGGTATATTATTTTGCTGCGGTCAGCTATGCCACGCGCGGGCTGAGCCCTGCATGGGGGAGATGGCACATGAGGGCGTTTCGCCGTTCGAGGCCAGTGGCGCTCGCGGCTGCGATGGTAATTCTGACCGCTGGCGGCGCGGCTCCGGCGGCCGACTTCTATCAGGGCAAGACGCTGACCATGATCGTCGGGTTTGCGCCGGGCGGTGGCGTCGACACAACAGCGCGGGTTGTCGCCAGCCACCTCGTACGTTTCATACCCGGCGAACCTGGCCTCGTGGTGCAAAACATGGAGGGCGCTGCCGGCCTCGTCGCCATGAACTACGTCGACAAGCGGGTCGCGCCCGACGGGCTGACCATCGCGATGCCGGGGCGGTCATGGTACGTCGAAGGCGCACTCAAGGGTCCCGGTGTTGCCTTCGATGTCGACAAGCTGAGCTATATCGGCAGTCCGGGCAATGTGAATTCGGCGCTCTATGTACGCACGGCAACTGGCGTCGACAGTCTCGCCAAGCTCAAGGCTTCGGCGAAGCCGTTAACCTTCGGCACGCTGGGCGCGACGACGCCCACCGCAATGGTGCCGGCGCTGCTGGCGTCCGCCGGCTATCCGATCAAGGTGATTTCCGGATACGTGTCCACCGCCCGCGTCCTGCTTGCGCTCGAACAGGGCGAGGTCGACGGCTTCTGGACGGTGGAGGATTCGTTCGCCCGCCGGCACGATCTGATCGACAAGAACATCGTGTGTCCGATTCTGCAAAGCCGCCCTCATCTTCCTGGCGTGCCGGTGCTGCACAACCTGATGCCGGAAAATATGCGTCCGCTGCTGATGCTGCTTGAAGCGCCGGAGGATTTCGGCCTGCCGCTGGTCGGCCCCGCCGGAATTCCCGCCGAACGCGTTGAGGTTTTGCGCAAGGCGTTCCTGACGATGGCGGCCGACCCGGCCTACCAGGCGGACGCGATCAAGGCCGAGCAGCCGGTCGGCTCGCCGATTACAGGTGCTCAGCTTGCCGCCATGATTCAAGATTTGGCGAAAGCGGCGACGCCGGATATCGTCGCGGCCTACCGGCAACTCGGCGGAACGAAGTGATAGGCCGGCGAATGACAGGCCGGCGAAACATTGCGTGAGAATGGAGAAAGCGGAATGCGTCTTGATAAGCTCGAAGGCAAACCCGACGGCAACGTCGCTTGGGGCAGCGACATCGCGGCGCAAATGCTGCGGCGTTTCGGCATCCGCTATATCAGTCTCAATCCAGGTGCGAGTTATCGCGGATTTCACGACAGCATCGTCAATCATCTGGGCAATGAGAATCCCGGCATCATTCTGTGCCTGCATGAGGATCATTCGGTCGCGATTGCCCACGGCTATGCCAAGGCGACGGGCGAGCCGATGGCCTGCGTGCTGCACAGCAATGTCGGGCTGTTGCACGGCATGATGGGCCTGTTCAACGCCTGGTGCGATCGTGCGCCGATGTTCGTACTGGGGGCGACCGGCCCCGTCGCCGCCGAAAAGCGCCGACCGTGGATCGACTGGATACACACCTCGCGCGACCAAGGCGCCTACATCCGCTCCATCATCAAATGGGACGACCAGCCGACCTCGCCTGCGGCTCTCGTTGAATCGATGACGCGCGCCAATCTGCTCACGCGTTCGGCGCCGACCGCGCCGGTCTATATCTGTCTCGATGCCGGATTCCAGGAGCAGAAGCTCGACAAGGAGCCCGAGTGGCCGGACGTGACGCGATTCAGGGCGCCGGCGCCGTCACGACCCTCGAAGCAATCGGTCGACGAGGCGGTGGCTTTGCTCAAAGGCGCGCAGCGTCCGGTGATCATGTATGGACGCGGCTCGCGCAAAGACGAATTCTGGCAGCCGCGCATCAGGCTCGCGGAGAAACTTGGCGCCTGCGTCCTCACCGATCTGAAGCAGGGCGCGATGTTTCCGACCGATCATCCGGCGCATTACTGTCCGCCGTTCAACGTGCTCGGCAAGGATGCGCGCGAGCTTCTGTGCGAGGCCGACGTCATTCTCGCGTTCGACTGGGTCGATCTCGGCGGCGCCCTGCGGCAGGCCGAAAATGTCGGCAAGGTGACGGCAAAAGTCATTGCCTGCTCGCTCGACCAGAATCTGCACACCGGCGCCAATATGGAATATCAGGCGCTGCCGCCGGTCGACGTAGCGATGGCCTCGACCACCGATGTGGCGATCGCGGAACTCAATGCCGCTCTCGGCGATGGCCGCAAGAACCCCTGGAAGACCAAGGTGCCGGCCAAGACCAAGGCGGCGAACGGCGCCGCAATCAGCATGGAGCAGGTAGCGCTCGCCTTGCGCGATCAGTTCAACGATCCGGAAAATGTGACGTTTTGCACGCTCGGCCGCGGCTGGCCGTTCGATGTCTGGCCGCTCCAAAGCGGCATGGGCTATCTCGGCAAGGATGGCGGCGGCGGCCTGGGATCGGGTCCGGGTCTCTCGGTCGGCTCTGCGCTCGCCCTGCAGGAGAAGGGCCGCTACGCGATTTCGATGCTCGGCGACGGCGATTTCTGCATGGGCGCGACCGCAATCTGGAGTGCCGTGCATCATCGCATTCCGCTTCTCGTCCTGGTCAACAACAATCGCTCCTATTTCAACGACGAACTGCACCAGGAGAATGTGGCCAAGACCCGTGGCCGCGAGATCAAAAATCGGTGGATCGGTCTCCGGCTCGAAGACCCGATGCCCGACATTGCCAAGCTCGCCGAGGCGCAGGGCGCCGTCGGCATCGGCCCCGTCACCAAGGCGTCCGATGTCACGGCCGCTGTCGCCCAGGGCGTCGACGTGCTCAAGAAAGGCGGCGTCTGCGTCATCGATCTGCACGTCGATCCGCCGTCCGAGCGTCAAGCGAGCCATGCGCTCGGTCACCGCGCGACGGGAGACTAGGCGCTGTCCTGGCTCGCCTTCGCGTTTTCCGGCCCGATCCTTTGGGCCATCTCGGTGCATTTGGACAAATATCTCGTAGAACGCTTCTTCAAGGCGACCGACGTGGCCGTGCTGCTGCTATTTACGGCCTTCATCGGCGTGCTGATGCTGCCGTTCATCTGGATTTACGATCCGGAGGTCACTGGCCTGAACCCGGGAAGCATGGCGCTGATCATGCTCTCCGGCGTGTTCTACATGAGCGCGATGCTGCTCTATCTTCGCGCGTTGCAGTTCGAAGAGGCCTCCGTGGTGGCACCGTTCTTTCAGGCCGGGCCACTGTTTGGCTATGTGCTTGCTTATCTTGTTCTTGGCGAAACGCTGACCGGACGTCAGATGGCGGGCGGCGGGCTCATCATTTGCGGTGCGCTGATCGTCTCGCTGCGCTTCGGCCAAAGCGTCAAAGCCTTCAAAGTGCGTTTGGCGGCACAAATGCTTGCTTGCGGCTTCATCATGGCGCTGAGCGGGCTCATTTTCAAAATTTTCGCCATCAAGGTCGAATTCTGGACCACGACATTCTGGATGTTCGTCGGCGAGGCGCTCTTCGGCTTGGCGCTGCTCACCATCGCCTCATACCGACAGCAATTTTTTGCATTGCTGCGACGGAACACGGCCGCGCTGCTTTCGATCAATGCATCGAACGAGATCATCAATCTCTCTGGCGGCCTGGGTAATCGCTATGCGTTGTTGTTCGCGCCGCTCAGTATCGTGCAGGCGATCGGCAGCACGACGACGTTGTTCGTCTTCGCCATTGGCATCGTGCTCAGTCTGTGCTTTCCGCGCGTGAGCCGCGAAGACCTGTCAGCACGCGAACTGGTGCAGAAGGGCGTCGCCGCCGGGTTGGTGGCCGTCGGCGTATCGCTGGTGACACGCTGAGACGCCGATGCAGTGGGAGATGGTCAAATGACGACAAAGGACGCTGGCCGCTTTCGCATTGTAGAGACACATGCGGCGCACGTCGGCTGGACCAGGCTCCTGATCGCGACCGTCCAACTTCCCGATGGGCGCGCGATCAAGCGCGAGATCGAGGATCACGGCGAGGCGATTTGCGTTCTGCCCTATCATCCTGTGCGCAAGACCGCGGTTCTGGTCCGGCAACCGCGCGTCCCGGTGCTTTATGCCGCCAATCAGGCGGAGACGCTCGAGGCCGTCGCTGGAGTGCTCGAGGAACAGGACCCCCGAGATTGTGCTCATCGCGAAGCCATGGAGGAGGCTCATCTCAAGCTCGACACCATCGAGCACGTGTTCACGGCGTGGACCATGCCGGGAATTTCCACCGAACGCATGTATTTCTATCTCGCCCAATATTCGGGCGACGCGAGAACCGAAACCAGGGGTGGGGCCGACGAGGACGAAAGCACGCTTGCCGTCGAGATTGCCCTGTCGGAGCTTGCTCGCATGGCGGACGCCGACGCGCTGCCCGATGCCAAGACCCTGGTGCTCCTGCAGACGCTTCGTCTACGCCGTCCGGATTTGTTCTAATGCATTGGCACGACAGGAAGAATTTCCCCGCCTGAAAAGTGCTATAATTTTGAGAGTGTTGCGCGCGGTCCGATTCTGGGCATTCCTGTTCGGCTCGGCCCGCTCTCATGCGAATGTCATGATCAAAGGACCACTAACAATTAAGGGCTTGGTGGAGTTTTGGATTTGACGTTCGCTTCGTTCGTCCGCGGCGAGGTGGATAGTGAATGTCAAATCTGCTCCACTCGGCCCGGTGAAGCCGTCGGGTGCGTAGATGCGTCGGTGCAAGTAGAGACGAGCGATGAATTGGATTTCCAATGTCGTGCGGCCGAAAATCCGCAGCATTCTCCGCCGCGAGGTGCCGGAGAATCTCTGGATCAAATGTCCGGAAACCGGGCAGCTGGTATTCTACAAGGACGTCGAATCCAACCAGTTCGTCATCCCAGGCTCGAACTATCACATGCGCATGAGCGCTTCGGCGCGTCTCAAGGTGATGTTCGACAACGCAACCTGGTTCGACGTCGCAGTGCCGCCAGTGCCGATCGATCCGTTGAAATTCCGCGATGAGCGGCGCTACACCGATCGGTTGAAGGATGCGCGCGGCAAAACCGGCCTCAACGACGCCGTAAAGCTCGGCTACGGCAGGCTCGATGGCATCGCTGCCGTCATTGCGGTGCAGGATTTCGATTTCATGGGCGGCTCGCTCGGCATGGCGGCGGGCGAGGCGGTGATCAAGGGTCTCGATACCGCCGTCGAGAAGGGCTGCCCATTCGTCCTGTTTGCCGCGTCTGGCGGCGCGCGCATGCAGGAAGGAATCCTCTCGTTGATGCAACTGCCGCGCACCACGATCGCCGTACAGCGACTGCGCGAATCGCGCAGACCATACATCGTGGTGCTGACCAATCCGACGACCGGTGGCGTCACAGCGTCCTACGCGATGCTCGGCGACGTGCACATTGCCGAGCCTGGCGCACTGATCGGTTTCGCCGGTCCGCGGGTGATCGAGCAGACAATCCGTGAGAAGCTGCCCGATGGATTCCAGAAGGCCGAATACCTGCGCGACCATGGCATGGTCGACATGGTGGTGCATCGCCACGAATTGCGCTCCACGATCGCGAAACTTTGTCGGCTTCTGATCAAGGCCCCGGCGGCGGTGCCGCAACAGCGCCTGCCCGCGCCGACGCCGGCGCCGGCGTGACCGAGTCGGCCCCCGGCGCAGCAGCCATCGGTGCAATCCACGCCCGACTGTTGGCGCTGCACCCGAAGCGGATCGATCTTTCGCTTGGTCGAATCGAGCGAATTCTCGCGGCGCTCGATCATCCCGAGCGACGTCTGCCACCCGCCATCCACGTCGCCGGCACGAACGGCAAGGGTTCAACGGTCGCCTTCATGCGCGCCATCCTCGAAGGCGCCGGTCGTTCCGTACACGTCTATACGTCGCCCAATCTCGTCCGGCTCAACGAACGCTTTCGCATCGGCGCGGCCGGCGGCGGCAAATTGGTAGCGGACGCAGAACTGGCCGAAGTGCTTGCCGAGTGCGAAGCCAAAAATGCCGGCGAACCGATCACGGTTTTCGAGATGGAAACCGCTGCGGCATTCGTCCTCTTCGCGCGACATGCGGCGGACGTGGCTTTAATCGAGGTCGGTCTTGGCGGCCGGCTTGATGCTACGAACGTCATCGAGCACCCGCTATCGAGCGTCATTACGCGGATTTCGATCGATCATCGCGATTTCCTTGGCGATACGCTCGCCGCCATCGCTGCCGAGAAGGCCGGTATCCTCAAGGCCGGCGTGCCGGCGGTCATTACCGGCCAGACACGTGAAGCGCTTACGGTGATAGAGCGACAGGCCGCGCGTGTGCGTGCGCCGCTCAAGATCGCCGGCGAAGATTGGACCGCGACCGAGGAGCGCGGCCGGCTCGTTTACCAGGACGCTGACGGCTTGCTCGATTTGCCGTCGCCGCGGCTGTTCGGCGCCCATCAATTCGAAAATGCGGGGGCGGCGATTGCGGCCCTGCGCGCGAGCGGCATGAAGCTGCCGCCCACTGCGCTCGAGGCCGGCATGACGCGCGTCGACTGGCCGGCGCGCATGCAGCGATTGGCTCACGGCCGGCTGGTCTCGCTGATCTCAGCAGAGAGCGAGTTGTGGCTCGACGGCGGCCACAATACCGATGGCGGGCGCGCCATTGCCGACGCTCTGGCCGCTCTCGAGGAGCGCGTGTCGCGGCCGCTCGTCCTCATTGTCGGCATGTTATCGACCAAAGACAGCGCTGGATTCTTGCGTAACTTCTCCGGATTGGCGCGTCGCGTCATCACGGTGCCGATCCACCAAGACAAGGCAGTGCCAGCGTCGGCGCTCGCCGAGGTCGCCAGCAGCGTCGGGATTCCGGCCTTGTCACGCGACACGGTCGAGAGCGCGCTGAGCGTCGTCGCCAAACTCGACCTTGCGCCGGCGCCACGCGTTCTCATCACCGGCTCGCTCTATCTTGCCGGCGAAGTTTTGGCCGCAAATGGCACGCCTCCGCAATAGGTGCTAGCTTTCGGCGAACGATCGCAATAAATCGACGACATGACATGTCCCCGAATTCTGTTCCTTGTCGCAAACGACTGGTACTTCTACTGGCACCGCGCAGCGCTGGCCCAGCGCATTGCGGCTGCGGGCTATGATGTGCATGTTGCCACGCCAGACGGGCCCTATTGCGCCGCGATCAAGTCCGCTGGACTGCATCATCATGTGATCGAGATGGATCGCCGGGGTCTCAACCCACTCCGCGACGTAGCGATGATCAAGCGTCTGGTCGATCTCTATCGCGTGCTCAAGCCGCAGCTCGTCCATCACGTCGCGATCAAGCCAATTATCTATGGTTCGATTGCGGCAAAGATTACGAGAGTGCCGGCCATGGTCAACGCGATGCCCGGCATGGGCTATGTCTTCGTCTCGAATGAGTTGTTGGCGCGGACGCTACGACCGGTCGTCACAACGGCGTTTCGTCACCTACTGAACGCTGCGAACAGCCGTCTCGTTCTCGAGAATGGCGACGACATGCAGACCTGGATTTCGCGTGGCGTCGTCCGGCCCGACCGGGTCGAGGTGATTCACGGTTGCGGTGTCGACACGAACCAGTTCCGGCCAACGCCAGAGCCGCCGGGACCGCCGTTGGTGATCCTGCCGGCGCGTTTGCTCTTCGCAAAAGGGATCGCGGAGTTCGTCGCGGCGGCGCGGTTGCTCAGACAGCGTAGCGTGACGGCGCGATTTGCGCTTGTCGGCGGCGATTTGCTGGGCAACCCGGATTCCATCCCGACCCGTAAGCTCGCTGAGTGGCAAGCGGAAGGCGTAGTGGAGCTGCTTGGCTGGCACGACGACATGCCGGGCCTGATTGCAAAGTCTCACATCGTGTGTTTGCCATCCTACGCGGAAGGGTTGCCACGCGCGTTGCTCGAAGCTGCATCCTGCGGCCGACCGATCGTCGCGACCGACGTCTCGGGTTGCCGGGATGTCGTGCGCGACGGCGTGAACGGATTGCTGGTGCCGGCGCACCAGGCTGCGCCGCTTGCCGAAGCGTTGGCGCGGCTCATCGCTGACGCTCCATTGCGGCAGGCGATGGGTGCACGCGGCCGCGCGATTGTGCTCGCCGAGTTCTCTGTCGAACGAGTTGCCGCTGAAACTCTGCGACTTTACGCCGATCTCATCGGCACGAATGTCGCCCAGGAGACAAGTGCGCTGGCCTCGATTGCAGGCGGCGCTTGGGATGGCGAAAGCAAGTCTTGAGCCCAGCCGCGCATGATGCGCCCGCCTACTGCAATGTGATGTGGGCTTCGCGAATGACTTTCGACCATTTCTGCTCTTCGCCTTTGATGAAAGCTGCGAATTCCTCAGGCGGCCCCGTCATCGACTCGAACATTTGCGGTTCGAGGAAGCGCGCGCGGAAGCCAGGATCGCTGAAGATGCGTTGCACTTCGCCATTGAGCTTCATGACGATATCGCGCGGCGTGCCAGCGGTGCCGAACAAGCCGAACCAGGTGACGGCCTGATATCCCGGCAGACCACTCTCGGCGACCGTCGGTATTTCGGGCGCTTGCGGCAGACGATGGGTGCTGCCGATCCCGAGGAGCTTGATCTGCCCGGCCTTGAATGGCGGCAAAGCAAGGCTGACGCTGACCGACATCAGGTTGATGCTGCCGCCGATCAAGTCGTTGAGTGCCGGCGCCGCGCCGCGATAGTGCACCGGCTGCAGCTGCACGCCCGCCATGCTTTCAAATAGCGCCATGTTCATGTGCGGCGCCGAGCCGATGCCAGCGGTGCCATAGGTGAGCTGGCCGGGTTTCTGTTTGGCAAGCGCGATCAATTCAGTGGCGTTCGATACCGGCAGCGAGCGGTCGGCGAGGAGGCCTTGATTGATGCGTACAAGGCCGCTGATCGGAACGAAATCCTTGTCCTCGTCGTAGGGGAGCTTGCCCTTGGGATAGATTGTTGGGTTGACCGTGAAGGTGCCGGCTTCCGCGACCAGCAGCGTATAGCCGTCGGGCGCGGCGCGCGCCACAGCTTCGGCGCCGAGGATGTGGGCCGCGCCGCCGCGGTTTTCGATCAGGACGGGCTGTCCCCAGACCTTGCCGAACTCCTGGCCGAGCGCGCGCGCCACGACGTCGGTGACGCCGCCTGCCGCGGCAGTAACGAAGATGGTGAGCGGCTTTGCCGGATAGGACGGCGCCTGCGCATCGCTCGTGCCGCACAGCATTGGCAGCGCAATCAGTGACGCGAACCAGGCCTTCATTGTCGATGGTCTCCGCGCTTAATGTCGGCCGTCACAATAGCATAGGGCTTTCATGAAACGGGAAGGGCGGCACCGTGACGCGGCGCCGCCCTCGAGGTCGGCTATTCAGTACAAACGCGCCCGATCGGCGCTCGCTGCGAAAATGTCGTGTAAGCCTAGAGGCTGAACACGAACAGCATCGAGGCCGTCGCGCTGTTCTTCAGGTTCGGATCGTTCTGGATGACGAACGGCGATTGCCGCGAGCCGGCGAGCACGGCGATATATTGCTTGCCGTTGACGGAGTACGAAATCGCCGGCGCATTGATGCCGGTGCCGACGCTGAAGCTCCACAGCGCCTGCAGCGTCTTGCCATCAAAGGCGGTGAAGCTGCCGTCGGCCTGGCCAAGGAACACCACATTGCCTGCTGTCGCAAGCGCGCCGGCGTAGTTCGGGAAGTCGAGCTTCAATGCCGCTTTGGTTTCGCCTGTGGTCGGATCGACGGCTTTGAGACTGCCATAGAGCTTGCCATTCAATTTGAACGAGCCGCCGCTGAATCGGTCACGCGGCTTCACCGTGCCGCCCTGATCGGCGAAGTCGGGCTGCTCCTTGGTCTGAATCTCGTCGCAGCCTTCGACCGAGGGGACATAGAGCAGATGCAGAGCGGGATTGTAGGCCGTCGGCTCCCAGTTCTTGGCGCCGAAATGCGACGGGCAGACCGTTCCGTTCGGCTCCGCGCGGGTGCCGTGACTGCCCGGCGAATAGGTCTGTACGCCTCCCTGCGGATTGTAGTTGGCGGGCAGCCCAGTTTTGGGATCGAGACCGGTGGTCCAGGTCAGCTTGTCGACATATTGCTTGCCGGCGACGAACGAGCCGTTGGTGCGGTCGAGCGCGTAGAAGAAACCGTTGCGTGCCGCGTGCACGACGAGCTTGCGGGGCTGGCCATTCACCGTGCTGTCGATGATCGGGTGCTCGGAGATTTCGTCGAAGTCGAACGGATCGTTCGGTGTGTACTGGAAGCCCCATTTGATCTTGCCGTTGTTGGGATCGAGCGCCAGCACGCTCGCCGCCCACTTGTTGTCACCTGGGCGATATTGCGGATCCCAGTCCGGGCCGGCATTGCCGACGCCCTGATAGATGGTGTCGGTCTCCGGATCGTAGGTGGCGGTCTCCCAGATCGAGCCGCCACCGTGCTTCCAGCGCTCCTTGCCATCCTTCCAGGTCTCGTTGCCCGGCTCGCCGGCGCCCGGGATCGTGTAGGTGCGCCAAGCTTCCTTTCCGGTGTTGAGATCGATGCCGACCACGAAGCCGCGGATGCCGAACTCGCCGCCGGCCGGGCCGACGATTGCGATGTCTCGGACCACGAGCGGCGCCATGGTGATGGTCTCGCCCAGGGCCGGATCGGCGATCTTGTGCTCCCACACCATCTCACCGGTGGCTCTGTTGAGCGCAAACATGCGGCCGTCGAGCGCGATCGAGATGATCTTGTCCTTCCACAGCGCAACGCCGCGATTATTCACGCCGCAGCAGGCCACATCGCCGGCCCAGGCGCGATCGACGCCCGGGTCGAACTTCCATTTGATCACGCCCTTTTTGCCACTGGTGAGGTCGATCGCATAGACCGAACCCCAGCCGTCCGGCACATACATGACGCCGTCATCGTCGAGCGGGGTGGCTTCGAGATTGCCGAAAGCGTAGCGGCCACCGCTTTGGGTTCCGCCCAGCGCGACGCTGAAGACAAGCTTGAGGTTCTTGACGTTGTCGGTGTTGATCTCGTTCAACGCCGAGAAACGATGGCCCTGATAATTGCCATGATGCAGGATCCAGTTCTGCGGCTCCTTGCCGGCATTGAGTGCCCGATCAAACGTCATGTCCGCCGCGTAGACCGGCGTCAGTGCGGTGGTGGCCGCGAATACCGCCGTCAACATGGCGGTGCGGATGAGGGTCCTCATCGTATCCTCCCATTGCGAATTCTTGTCTGGTGGCCGAACTGCCACCCCGCGACAATGCGCTTCCGGGCTTGGTGCCGCAAGATGCGCGCGACACACCCTTACATTGTGAAGACGTAGAGCATCGAGCACGGATTGGCGTATTTCAGCGCCGTCGGTTTGACGCCAAGCCAGTGCGGCCCGACCGCGACAGCGATGTACTGTTTGCCATTGACCGCATAGCTGATCGGCGGCGCCATGACCCCGCAGCCGGTATCGAAGCGCCACAGCTCCTTCATGCTGCGGCCGTCATAAGCTACGACGGCGCCTTCCCACAGTCCGGTGAAGACCAGATTGCCGGCGGTCGCCAATACGCCCGACCAGTTCGGCAGATCGGTATGGGCCGCCGCCTTGATCTCGCCGCTCACCGGATCGAGCGCCTTGACGGCACCGGTGGTCTGCTTGAGCACCTTATTGCCGCCGCCAGCAAAGCGGTCGCGCGGCTTCACCGTGCCACCCTGATCGACGAAGTCGACCTGCTTGACGCCCTCGATGATGCTGCAGCCCTCCGCCGAGGGGATGTAGATCAGGTTGAGCTCGGGATTGTATGCCGCCGGCTCCCAGTTCTTGCCGCCGCTCGTCGCCGGGCAACGCGTGGCAACCGGGTTCGCTCGCGTCGCGTGCGTGCCGGCCACGTAAGGCTGGACGTCCTGGTTCGGATCATAATCGACCGGCCTGCCGGTCTTCGGATCGAGCCCCTTAGTCCAGTTCAATTCGTCGACATATTGCTTGCCGGCGACGAAGGAGCCATTGATGCGGTCGAGCGCATAATAGAAGCCGTTGCGCGCGCCGTGCACGACGAGCTTGCGCACTTCGCCATTGATCTTCTCGTCAATGATTTGGTGCTCGGAGATTTCGTCGTAGTCGTAGGGGTCGTTCGGTGTGTACTGGAAGCCCCATTTGATCGCGCCACTGGTGGGG
>Ga0335081_10009502_pt1 | contig 15665 bp, 14 predicted proteins | sample Lox_Sample_35_FD_206713 | JGI IMG/M metagenome (GOLD analysis project Ga0335081, IMG submission 206713) | Soil microbial communities from Loxahatchee National Wildlife Refuge, Florida, United States - Lox_Sample_3.5 | ecosystem: Environmental > Terrestrial > Soil > Wetlands | place: USA... | reverse complement strand
CACTCTGCAGGGCAACGATCAGGCGGGCTCGCAGTGGAAGTATGTGCCCATCCGCCGGCTGGCGCTCTTCCTCGAATCCAGCCTGTACGACGGAACCCAGTGGGTAGTCTTCGAGCCCAACGACGAGCGCCTGTGGAGCCAGATTCGCTTGAACGTCGGCGCCTTCATGCAGGGACTCTTCCTGCAGGGAGCGTTCCAGGGCACATCGCCGCAGCAAGCATACTTCGTCAAGTGCGATGCGGAGAACAATCCGCAATCCTCCATCGACATGGGAATCGTGAACATCCTTGTCGGCTTCGCTCCGCTGTATCCGGCGGAGTTCGTCGTGATCCAAATCCAGCAGATGGCGGGACAACTGCAAGCGTAAGGAGGCAATCATGGCCCTACCGTTTCCGGCAAATCCCAAGCGCCTTGATCCCTACAAGAACTTCAAGTTCCGCCTTAAGTGGGATGGCAAGTATGTCTATGGCGGCAGCAAGCTCACCGGGCTAAAGCGCACCACGGAGGTCGTGGAGCATCGCAACGGCGGTGATCCCTCAACTTCGCACAAGTCCCCCGGCCGCACCAAGTATGAAGCCATCACGCTGGAGCGCGGTCTGACTCAAGACATGGAGTTCCACAACTGGGCAGGCAAGGTGTGGAGCATCGGCGGAGCGCTCGGCGCGGAAGTGTCGCTGGCCGACTTTCGCAAGGACATCTATCTGGAGTTCTACAACGAGGCCGGTCAACTGGTCATTGCTTACAAAATCTATCGCTGCTGGGTGTCGGAGTATCAGGCTCTGCCCGACCTGGACGCGAACGCCAATGCGGTTGCCATTGAACACATCAAGCTGGAGAACGAAGGTTGGGAGCGCGATCCCAGCGTGAGCGAGCCGGCGGAACCGACGCTGAGCACCGTGGCGACATAGCGGTAGAGCGCTTTCAGGACGGCTTCATTCCGGTCCCTGGTTTTGAAATGACCGCATAACGCAGGTCTGAAGGCCGGTTCGACCAGATCACATGCGTACATTTTCCAGTTCGGAAATTCTCGATCTGTGGGATCGAGGCGCGCTGCTGCATCCCCTGGATTGGGGCTTGCTCGCTCTGAGCGCCGCTTTACCCCCGGTCTCTGAGGATTGTGCCGACTGGCCACTCGGCCGGCGCAACCGTGCTCTGTTCGAGTTGCATGCGTCCTGTTTCGGCCCTCAACTTCGGGGCTGGAGTGCGTGCCCGCGCTGCGCCGAGACGGTCGAGTTCGACCTCGACGCCGCTTTGCTTATGACTGCGGCGCCACAGCACAGTTCCAGCACCAGCGTGATGATCCGCGACGGGCAGTTCCGCCTTCCTACCAGTCGTGATCTCGCCGTTGTTCTGCGCGGCGATCCCGACACTTCCGCGGTTCGCCTGTTGGAGCGCTGCCGCATCAGCGATGGTGTCGGTGGCGAATGGGACGAAGCTGCGCTTTCGGATGCCGGAGAGCTTCTGGCTGCTGAAGACCCTCTCGCCGAAACGCAACTCTCTCTCGATTGCCCGTCCTGCGCTCACCAGTGGAATGACGTACTCGATATCGGCGGCTTCGTGTGGGCGGAGATCGAGTCGCGCGCCCGCCGCCTGTTGTGGGAGGTGCACACTCTCGCTTCAGCGTACGGCTGGAGCGAAGCCGAGACCCTGTCACTAAGCGCAGCACGACGCGCAGGTTACATGCGGATGGTGCAGGCATGAGCGGCTACCTGCAACGACTGGTGCAAACGGCGGCACTGCCGGTGCAAACCGTGCATCCCTTGGCTGGCTCGATCTTTGCGCGAAGTTACGAGCATGAGTCACGCGGGCTCGAGCTTGAGCAGTCCGCCGTTGCAGATTCGCCAACCGCGGCTTCGGCGGACGCGACTTCACAACATCGGAACGTGCCGGGGCACAACCCGCGTCCTGAACCTATTGCCCCACGGCAATATCGTCGCATCGCCCCCGGCACAGCTTTGACTCCGCTTACGCCGGAAGGCACGACCGATGCTTTGCCATCGGTGCAAGAGCAACTTGTTGAGCCGGCGCGCTCGGCCGCACACCTAGAAGAGGATGATTCTGAGCCGCCGCCCATTTTCCCCCAGACCGAATTTCATCCGCTGATGCCGCGAGATGCGGCCCCCGCCGATCCCTGGCTCGCCCATGCTCCTTTCCCGCCGGAGAGCCGACCTGCCCGAGACGGCCGCGTTGGGGCTCGCTTGGAACGCGCGAGCGATGACATTCAAATTCACATTGGCCGGATCGAGGTCACGGCAGTTCATCCGCCCGCGCCGCGCGCGACTCAGATACCGGACCGCGGCCTGAGCCTCGACTCCTATCTGAACCGGAGGGGGCGATGAGTTCGGCCCTCGCCATCGCTGGCGTCAGCTCGGTCTTGCAGTTCTACCTCACCAACCTATACGCCCCGCTCAGCGCCCTGTTTGGCAGCACGGTGAAGGTCTCATCCCAAGCACCCGACCTCGTGCAGGAGGCGTTCACCCCCGGCTCACCAGAGAACCAGGTCAACATCTTCCTCCACCAAGTGACCCACAATGTGGGATGGCGAAACCAGGACCTGCCATCCGTCGCGGCAGACGGAACGACGCGCCTGTCGAACCCGCCGCTCGCGCTTGACCTGCACTACCTGCTCACGGCCTACGGGTCTGCCGACTGGCAGGCCGAAGCGCTGCTGGGCTTAGCTCTGTTGATGCTGCACGAAAATCCGGTGCTGACGCGCAATGACATCAGCAACGCAATCGGGAAGCTGCCGCTGAGCGATCCGAGCAACCCGCTGTCGGCGCCGCTGGGCACGGCGAACCTCGCCGACCAGATCGAGATGCTGAAGATTACGCCGGCAACACTCGGCCGTGAGGAAATGGCATGGCTGTGGACGGCGCTGAAAGCGGACTACCGGCCCACGTTTCCCTTCCAGGTATCGGTGGTGCTGATTGAGTCGGCGAATCCTGCAGTCACAGCACTCCCGGTGCTTGTTCGAGATCTTGTCGTGCAGGCGAGCATGGCCTCGCCGCTGCCCGCGATCACGTCGATCATTCCGGCAGCGGGGCAACCCGCCGCCACACTGAACACAACCGTCAGGGTACAAGGCAACCACCTGACCGGGGCAACCGCGGTGGTGCTCAGCAACTCCCTGCGCGGGATCAACCAAACGCTCGTGCCCACGGTTCTCTCAGACACAGCGCTCACCTTCACGCCGCCCGACTTGGGTTCTCCGACCGAACTGGCGGCTGGCATCTACGACCTCTCCGTCCAGGTACCCTGGATGCTCACTGCGACTACGACCAACAGCCTACCGTTCGCCATCGCTCCGGAAATCCTCGCCGGCGCGCCGACCGCGCTGGCCTCGGGAAACACCACGGTCACGGTACCCTGTCGCCCCTTCCTGCGACCCGGCCAGCAAGCGTTCCTCATCATCGGCGACCAGCAGGCTGCCGCCGACCCGTTTACGGTGGCGACCAATTCGCCTTCCTTTACTTATCCCAACTTGCAACCCACCAGCGGCGCCGTGCCGCTGCGGCTGCGCGTGGACGGGATCGACAGTCCCATCATCAATATGACGTCGACGCCGCCCGCGTTCACGGGCCCGAATGTGACGGTGACCTGATGAGAAACCCGCAAGCCAATCCGTCCGGCTCCTGGTCTGAGCAGAACCAGGCCTACCTGAGCGCGCAGTTCGCGAGCGCACAGCATCGCCTCTCGTCCGAGCGCGACGATGCTTCGAAAACCACCGAGATGGACAGAATCGCCGGGGAGCTGCGCTCGCAGATGCAGGAACCGCCCGCGATCGATACGCTCGCCGAGCTGTTCAAGCTGACAAACTTCGAGCGCTCCCTGCTTCTGCTATGCGCCGGCGCGGAAATGGATTCGCGGCTCGCTGATGCCTGCGCGCAAGCGCAGGGTCATCCGCAGCGCACATACGTCAGCTTCGGATTGGCAATGGCGCTCTTCGACGACTCACATTGGGACGCCATAGCACAGTCGCGTCCGCTGCGCCGCTTCCGCATGATCGAGCCGCAACCAGGAAGCAACTTGACATCGGCGCCGCTGCGCATCGACGAGCGCATTCTCCATTATCTGGCGGGCGAGAACGCCCTTGATCCGCGATTGCAGTGGCTGCTGCGCCCGAGCCCGCTGGCGGAGTGGATGGCCGACGACCATCGCGGCATCGCAGCACAAATCGTGCAAAACTACGCGCGCTACTCGCCGCTTATCCAGCTATGCGGCGATGATCCACTGGGACACGAAGACATCGCCGCGCTCGCCGCTCATGAACTTGGCCGCAGTCTCTTCGCGGTAAACGCCGAGGACCTTCCCGCCCCCGGCGCAGAACTCGATCACTTCGCGTTTCTCTGGGAGCGCGAGTCGCTTCTGCTTGCGGGTGCCCTGCTCATCCAGGCCGTGCCTGGAGGACTCTCCCGCGCCACGACCTATCTGCTGGACCGACTGCATGGGCCGCTGTTTCTGGCCAGTCGGGAACAGGTCAGGCTGGACCGCAGATTCGTTCGTTTCGACGCCAACAAGCCCCACCCGAAGGAGCAAAAGCAGCTTTGGCGGAAGGTGCTGGGCGACGTTGCCCAGAATCTCAACGGCACGGTGGAGGACCTCTCCGAGCAGTTCCGGCTGAGCGCACGCATGATCTCGTCCACCGGCTACCTTCTGTCGGCTGAGCAGGGACAGCTCGAACCCGCCACATTATGGGATGCCTGCCGCTCTCTGGCGCGGCCCAAACTCGATGACCTCGCACAGCGCATCGTTCCGTGCGCCACCTGGGACGACCTCATCCTGCCCGACTTGCAGAAGCAGACGTTGCGCCAGTTGGCTGCGCAGGTACGGCATCGCCTCAAAGTGTATGAGACCTGGGGATTCGCCGCACGAGGCCGTCGGGGTCTGGGGGTGAGCGCGATGTTCACCGGCGTAAGCGGCACCGGCAAAACCATGGCTGCCGAGGTACTCGCCCGCGAGCTGCGGCTCGACCTTTATCGCATTGATTTGTCGTCGGTGGTGAGCAAGTACATCGGCGAGACCGAAAAAAATCTGAAGAAGGTTTTTGACGCCGCCGAGGAGGGCGGTGTGCTCTTGCTGTTCGATGAGGCCGACGCGCTCTTCGGCAAGCGCAGCGAGGTGCGAGATAGCCACGACCGCTACGCCAACATCGAAGTCGGATACCTGCTGCAGCGAATGGAGGCTTACCAGGGGCTGGCGATCCTCACGACGAACCTGCGCTCGCTACTCGACCCGTCGTTCCAGCGCAGGCTGCGCTTCACCATCAACTTCCCATTTCCCGACGCTGCGCAGCGGGAGGCCATCTGGAAAAGCGCCTTCCCGCAGGCTACGCCCACGCGCGCCCTCGACCACAAGAAACTCGCGCAGCTAAACGTCACGGGAGGAAACATCCGCAATATTGCGCTAAACGCGGCGTTTCTGGCCGCGCAGGCGGGGCGGCCGGTAGAGATGGTCAACCTGCTCGAGGCCGCCAAATTGGAGGCCCAGAAGATCGAGCGTCCGCTGTCGGATGCGGAAATGCGGGGCTGGGTATGAGCCGCATTCGGCTAAATATCGACCGGCTGGAGTTGAACGGATTCGACCCGCGCGAGGGCAAAGCACTGGCGGGTGCGCTCGAATCGCAGCTTCAACAGGTGCTCGCGGATCCTGCGACGCGCAGCGAGTGGGCGCGTCCGCATCGCACGCCGGTCGTGAAGTTCGGCCGCATGCCGCTGCAAGCGGGCACAGCGGGCGCAAGCAGATTCGGCAGGCAGGTAGCTAGGGCTGTGGGAAAAGGTCTGAAGCCATGAGCTTTGTGCGCAAGTCGAGAGAGCCCGAAGCGCCTGTCTCCAGAACGAAGGCATTGAAGCCTCCGGCATCGGGCCTGCGCATTGGGGATGCCAACGATGCCAGCGAACGGGAAGCCGATCGCGTGGCCAACGAGGTAATGTCGGGTCGAACGCAGAGGCGGCACTGGTCGCTGAACAGCATGCAGCTGTCCGCTCCTTCGCTAAGGAGGTGCGGCTGTGGGGGCTCGGGTGGCGTAGGTGGCGAATGCGAAGAATGTCGAGCAAAAAGAGAAGGCCAAACGGTGCAACGGAGACAAAACGGCCCCGGCACGAACGAGATCGCTCCGCCCATCGTTCATGAAGTGTTGGAATCCCCCGGTCAGCCTCTGGATAAGGCTTCACGCGATTTCTTTGAGCCGCGGTTCGGACACGATTTGAGCCAGGTGCGCGTGCACACCGACTCAACCGCGCAACGATCCGCCAGCGAAGTTAACGCTCTGGCGTATACCGTGGGCAAACACGTTGTTCTAGGTGGCCCGAAAGTCGGGTCTGGCGCGGTTTCCGGTCGAAATCTCCTGGCGCATGAACTTACCCACACCATTCAACAGGATGCCCAGACCGGCTATTCGGGCCTGCAGCGCCAGGTCGACGAAGAGGCCGGCGATACGGACGTAGAGCCGGGCGAAGCTCACGACGGTGATACGCCGGTGATTGTTTCGGCCGCGCCTGACCTCGGGGAGCAAGAGCAAGGCGTGGACTCAACTCGCGACGTTAGTGATCCGGGAATTCTCGCGCAAAACTCGCCGGAGCAGATGCAGGCGGGAGGCAAGAATGATCAGGAGAAGAAAAAGCAGCCAGCCCCGCCGCTGAAGATTACGAGCATTGACGTGGATCTGTCGTCTCAGCAGATGACGGTTCACTACAGCGATGGGAGTACCGAAGGCCACGCAATTGCAAGCGGCAGAGGAAGTCCCGGAACCAGTGATGACCCATGCAAGACACAGAGAGAAGAGCACTGCACTCCGACCGGAGATTTCAAAATCGTGTCCAAGGGCAACAAGGACACGGTGAATGCGCATGGTGACAGGATGGCCTGGTATGTGGAATTGGGCGGTGACAAGGTCATAGATAACCGGGGTATCGGAATTCATAACAGCCAGCCAGTAGGCGGCGGACCTCGGTCCCACGGTTGCGTGCGTGTTGGCGATTCCGCCGCCGATGAGGCTTTCGCCAAGAAAATTAATAAAGGAGTCGACGATAAGACGGTAGTTCACATAACTGGCAAAGCACCCACGAAGCCGTGGGGAAAGAAGCCGGCAAAGAAAAAAGCTAAAGCTCCAAAGGCGAAACCTTAAACAAGGAAGAGTTAAGCACAGATGTGACCGAACCAAGAGATCGCCTGTCGAAACACAAACCATGACCGGTTTACCCATCTCGCCCCGCCTGGTCAAAGGCGGCATCGTCACCATGGACCCGGACACCTCTGCGGTGCAGAGCGTGATCGCGCTGCAGTACAACCCGGACTCGCTCTCTCGCACGTTGCAGATTCAGGCGGTGCAGGGGGCGCAGGACGGGACGCGCGTCGATGCCCTGCGCCTGCGCGGGCCCGCGGTCGAGACCATCAAGGTTGACGCCGAACTCGATGCCGCAGATCAGTTGGAACACCCGACACAGTTTCCGGTCGCGGTGCAACTCGGCTTGCATCCGCAACTGGCGCAACTGGAGATGCTCGTGAATCCCACCGTCGAGACCCTGATGGCCGACGACAGCATGGCGAACGCCGGCACGCTGGAGATTATTCCGCTGGAACAGCCGCTCACATTGTTCGTGTGGAGCAAGATGCGCGTCGTTCCCGTGCGGCTCACCGACTTTTCCATCACCGAAGAGGCCTTCGATCCCAGCCTCAATCCCATTCGCGCAAAAGTGAGCCTGGGCATGCGCGTGTTGAGCATTGACGATCTCGGCTTCACTCATCCCGGCGGGCGCATGTACATGAGCTATCTCACCAACAAAGAGCACATGGCCTCGCAGGCGGCCTCGGTCGCGCTCTCGGTCCTTGGTCTGGGAGGTTTGCCATGAAATCGCCACTGCAAGCGCTGATTCAGATGGGGGTGGTGCCGACCGTCACCTTCCCGGCCGACAGCCGCTACTACGGAACCAGCACGCTGACCTACATCACGCCCACAGGCGACACGATTGCCTACCTCGCCCGCCGCATCGTACCCCACCCGGGCGCGCCGAACTTCGCAACCGTCGCGCAGCATACGGTACACGGCGGCGATCGTCTCGACCTTATCGCCGCGAAATATCTTGGCGATCCTCTAATCTTTTGGCTGATCTGCGATGCGAATGGCGCGATCACGCCGCACGACCTCGTGGCCACACCGGGGACGGTCCTAAACATCACCACGCCGCAGGGTGTGCCGGGGGCGCCGAATGCTCGATAGCGTTCAGCTTCGCCTATTCATCGGACCGATTATCCCGCTGACGCCGCCGCGCGCGGTGATGGATGCGTTGTCCGAGGTAGAGGTGAAGGTGGTCGATGTCGGCCAGAGCGGCTTCAAGCTGACCTTCCTGATCGACAAGCAGTCGCCGTTGCAAATTCTTTTTCTGCTGACGGGCGGCCTGCCGCTGCTGTTCATGCGTGTGGTGATTGCGGTCGTGGTGAACGGGTCGACCAGTGTGCTCATCGACGGCGTGATCACAGAGAACAATATTTCGCCCGGCGACAAGGGCTCGAACTCTACGCTCACGCTGATGGGCAAAGACCTGACCGCACTGATGGACCAGTCCAAACTCAGCGGCTTTCCGTTCCCGGCGATGCCAGCCGAGGCGCGCATCGCCCTGATGCTGCTGAAGTACGCCATCTTCGGCGTCATTCCGCTCGTGATACCGAGCGTGCTGCTGTTCGTGCCGCTGCCGATCGACCAGATTCCCAGCCAGCAAGGTACCGACCTGGAGTACATCAAGTATCTCGCCGATCAGGCCGGCTATGTTTTCTACATCAATCCCGGGCCAACGCCCGGCGTCAGCCGGGCGTATTGGGGGCCGCAGATCAAGGTAGGCGCTCCACAGCACGCGCTCAACGTTGACATGGACGCCTACACCAATGTGGAGAGCTTGCGTTTCAGCTTCGACCAGGAGAAGAACAAGATTCCGTTGCTGATGATCTACAACTCGCAGACGGGGATCAGTCTCCCCATTCCCCTGCCCCCGATCACGCCCCTGAATCCGCCGCTGGGCGCGATCCCGCCGCTGCCTACCAACCTGATTCCGCCCGATCTGTCGCCGTTCGGGGATGACCTGTGTAAGCGGCCAATTCCGCAGGGAATCATGATGGGCCTGGCGCGCGCGGCGCAGAACGCGGAGTGCGTCTCCTGCGAAGGCTCGCTGGATGTCACACGCTATCGCAACGTGCTGCAGGCGCGGCAACTGGTGGGTGTCCGCGGTGCCGGACCTGCGTTCGACGGTCTGTATTACGTCAAGGGCGTCACCCACAAGATCAAACGCGGCGAGTACAAGCAGGACTTTACGCTCAGCCGCAATGGCCTGGTTTCGACAGTGGCGACGGTGAACCCATGAGTACAGGAGATGCTGCAGCGGGTAGCAACCCTAGACGCTTCTACGGCAAGTATCGCGGGCTCGTGATCGAGAACATCGATCCCGAGCAAATTGGCCGCGTGCTGGTGCAGGTGCCTGATGTACTGGGCCCGATTCCATCGAGTTGGGCGCTGCCGTGTGTGCCGGCTGCGGGTCTCCAGTCCGGTTGCTTCATCGTGCCGCCCATCGGCTCACAGGTGTGGGTCGAGTTTGAGCAGGGTGATCCCGACTATCCCATCTGGACGGGCGGGTTCTGGGGCCTGGTCGCTGAGGTGCCGATTTTCGCCACCGCACCGCCGGCCATTCCGCCGGGACAGAACATCGTCCTCCAGACGACAGGGCAGAACATGATCATGGTCAGCGATGCCCCGCCAACGCCGGTAACGGGCGGCATCGTGCTGAAGAGCACGACCGGCGCCATGATCGTCGTCAATGACACCGGGATTTACATCAGCAATGGCAAAGGCGCACTGATCACGATGATCGGGCCCACTGTGGACGTGAACATCGGAGCACTAACGGTTATTTGAGCCCCTGTTTGCGGCGAGTTACGACAACGAGGTACGACAGCATGCCGGGACCAATTCTGCATGTAGGTGCAACGGTGCTGTGTTCGCACGGCGGACAGGCGATTCCGACCGCGCCGAGCCCCATGGTACTGGTCTCCGGGATGCCGGTGGCCACCATCACCGCGCCCTACGCGGTGGCGGGCTGCGCGTTCGTTCCGTTGGCGGGCAACGGACCTTGTGTGACTGGGCAGTGGATTGTTGGTTCGGTGCGCGTGCTTTCACAGGGACAGCCGCTGGCGATCATGACCGGCGTTTCACTTTGCGTGCCCACGGGCACGCCCATGCTGCCGGTCGCAGCGCAAGCACGAGCCCTTGCGACTTGAGAAAGGAACCGTGAGCACCAGCGTCAACTTTCCGTATCAGTTCGATGGGCGCGGCCGCACGGCGGACGCGATGCAAGACTATGTCCGCCAACTCGTCGAGCAGGTGCTGTTCACCTCGCCGGGCGAGCGCGTGAACCTGCCTGACTTCGGCAGCGGGTTGTTACAACTGCCCTTCGCGCCCAACAGCGTCGAGATGGCTGCGGCCACGCAGTTCACGGTGCAGGCCGCACTGCAGAAATGGCTCAGCAACTACATCAAGGTGCAGTCGGTGGTGGCCACTGCAGATGAAGGAACTCTCACCGTGACGGTGAGCTACACGCTGCTGAACACCGACGTCACCCAGGTACAAACCTTCGTTTACGGAGGCAACCCGTGATCTACAAGTGCTGCGACGAAAAACGCAGGGCCGCGGTGCTCGGGAACCCGACGTTAAACGGGATCGACTACCTCGAGGTGCTGGGCTTCGACGCGCTGCCGCTCGGGCTCGAGCCGCAGATCATCCTGCTGGTGCGTTGCCTGAAAGCGGCCCCGGCGACGCTCACGCCCGACAACATTCTCATCACCGGCGGCGAAAGCATCACCAACATCAAAACGACGTTCGTCACGCCCGCGAGCACTCCGCCCGCGACGATGACCGCCGCGCAGCAGGGCTACTTCACCTCCCTGCCGAATGCCGCTGATGTGCTCATGATCGGCGTCAGTACGCCCGGCGATTTCTCGCCTTACACTCTGCGCCTGGTCAACTCCGCAACCGAGGCGAGCGAAGACCCGTTCGAAGTCACCGAGGCGCTCGCCAGCTTCGACCCGCGACTGGCCGAGGTGGAATTCTCCTTCAAAGTCGAGTGCCCACCGTCTTTCGACTGCAAGCCGGCCGCAGAGTGTCCGACGACCCTGACGCCTCCTCCGCCGATCAACTACCTCGCCAAGGATTACGGCTCGTTCCGCACGGTCATTCTTGACCGGCTCAGCCAGCTTCTCCCCACCTGGGGCGCTACCAGCGAGGCTGATATCGGCATTGCACTCGCCGAGTTGCTCGCGTATGTCGGCGACTCACTCAGCTACGAGCAGGACGCGGTGGCTACCGAAGCGTATCTGCAAACGGCGCGCAGCCGCATCTCGCTGCGCCGGCACGCGCTGCTCGTGGATTACCACGTGCACGACGGCTGCAACGCGCGGACCTGGATGCACCTGGAAGTCAGCGCACCGGTGGTTCTCGACGGCACCAAGACTCGCTTCTACACACTCGTTCCGGGCGCACCATCGTCGCTGACGGGCAACGAGCGGCAAGCGCTGTCGGCCGGCGTTGTCATTTTCGAGGGCATGCAACAGGCCCAGCTCTTCCAGGAACACAACCAGATGTCGTTCTACACCTGGGGCGATGAGAACTGCTGTCTGCCGAAGGGCGCGACCGAGGCGACGCTGCTCGGCACCTTCGACAAGTTGCAATCGGGCGACGTTCTCCTGTTTGAGGAGATTGTTGGCCCGCAGACGGGCAATCCGGCCGACGCCGACATGCGCCATCGCTGCGCCGTGCGACTCACGCGCGTAGCCACACAAGATCCCCAGGGCAATGTCCTGGTCGATCCGCTGTTCGAAAGCGGCACCGGCAATCCCATCACCTCTGCCGGCCAGAAGCCGACCCCTGTTACCGAGATCCAGTGGGCAAAGGCCGACGCGCTCCCGTTCCCCGTCTGCATCTCCAGCAAGTACATCGACTCGACGCAGAAGGAGCAGGTCGTTCCCAAGGTCAGCATCGTGCTCGGTAACAACTTGCTCGCCGATCACGGGGTCAGTCTCAGCGGCATCGATCTGGGCCGCGTGCCGCGTCCCAAACTCTTCCATCCGCCGAATCCTTCGGCCGACCGCTGTCACCCGACCGCGGCAGTTCCGCTGCCGGTGCGCTATCGGCCGCTGATGCCTGATGGCCCAATCACGCCGGGCATCGTGCACCTGGCAACCAACAGCTTCATCGCACTCGACGATGCGAATGGCCTGGTGTCTCTGACAGTGCAAGCAGCAAGCCCGCTGTTGTGGCCGAATTTCTTCGGCATCCTCGCGCAGCAGAACACTTCGAACCCGGCGAATTTCGACCTGTCCGTTCTGTATAACCCGGCGGGCGGAGCGCCCGGCATGAGCGCTCCACCGGTGCTGGAGACATTCACCGACCTGTCGTTGGCGCCCGCAGATCCGAATTACGTGCTGACGAAGATCAATGGGGTTTCGCGCTTCATCACGATCCCGTCTGCGCCGCCCGGGGCTGTTCCCGCCGGCTATCCCGCGGCGCCGAGCATGCTGGTCGCCGCCGGTACCACCGACCTGAAAGATACCGGTGGCACGACTTACCTCACCGTGCAGCCGACAAATCCTGCGAACTGGCCGCCTCTTTTCGGAGTGCTGGCACAGGGCGACCTCACCAATCCGCTCCAGTTCAATATGCTCGTCGTATATGCGCCGCCAAGTGGCAATGGCGTGCCGGTTCCGTTGGTCTTGGAAGAGTTCGACGGACTGTCACTCACCAGCGTTGTCAGCGGGACTGCGGCTTCGAACCTGGTGAAGGTCCGCAGCTTTGAAGACGAACCCAACCTCAGCCTTTCGGCGTACGACTTGCTGCACTACGACGCTAACAAAGCCACACCAGTAATGACGCTCACCAGCACGCTGAATGGCTCGACGAACTGGACACCCGAACGCGATCTGTTGGCGGACGCTCCCGACGACACGCATTTCGTTCTTGAGGTTGAATATAACGGCGCCGCGCGCGTCCGCTTCGGCGATGACGTGAATGGCATGAGGCCGAAGTCGGACAGCTTCTTCAGCGCTTCCTACCGCGTAGGCAATGGGACGGCGGGCAACATCGGCGCCGACACGCTCGTCCTCTGCACCGACCCACGGATTGACCGCTGCACCAACCCCCTGCCCGCCGTAAACGGTACCGATCCCGAGACCACTGACCAGATCCGCCGCCGTGCTCCGCAAGCGTTCATGACGCAGGAGCGGGCGGTCATCATGGCCGACTACGAGCGCGTAACCGAGATGAATACGCAGGTGCAAAACGCCGTCGCCACCTTGCGCTGGACCGGCAGTTGGTACACCGTCTTCATCACCGCCGAACCGAAGGGCGAAGGTCCGCTAACCTCGGCGCTGCGTGAGCAGCTCAAGTGCAACATCAACCGTTATCGCCTCGCGGGACAGGATATTGAGCTCGAGCCACCGCAATACGTCTCACTGCAGATTGACCTCACCATCTGCGTCGATCCCGGCTACTTCAGCGCCGATGTCGAGGCCGCACTCGTGCAGGTGCTCGGCTGCGGCATCTTGCCTGACGGCACAAAGGGCCTGTTCTATCCCGGCACCTTCACCTTCGGGCAGACGGTGTACCTGAGCCCGATTTATGCGGCCGCACGTAAGGTCGCAGGCGTGCAGAGCGTGGTGGCGACCACGTTCCAGCCGCAAGGAGCACCCCCGACTTCGATTTACCTGAGCAATGGTGAGATACCGCTGGGTCCCTTTCAAATTGCGCGCCTGGAAAACGACCCCAGCCTGCCCGATCACGGTCAGTTGACGCTGACCATGCAGGGGGGAAAGTGAGAATCCTGTGAGTTGCGCTGGAACATCCGATTGCCTCTGCGGCTGCTGCTCCGGCACCAGTGTGCAGACACCGCAGGGGGAGAGCAACCCGCCCGGCCTGCCGGCGATCACCTATCGCACGGGAACGTGGGCGAAGTTTCGAGACTCCATGCTGGCGCGGCTCTCGAGCGCCGACTATCCCGCGCTTGCCGGGCTCAAGACGCGCGACTCCGACGATTTCAGCATCGCGCTGCTCGATGCCAGCTCGGTGCTGCTCGACATCCTCACCTTCTACCAGGAACGGCTCGCTAACGAGAGCTATCTTCGCACCGCCACGCAGCTTCGATCGCTGACCGAGCTGGCGCGGCTCATCGGCTATCAGCCCGCACCTGGCGTGGGTTCGTCGGTCTATCTGTCGTTCAGTCTGAGCTCGACGCCGGGTTCCCCGAACGACCCGACAACACCGGCCATCACCATCCCCAAGGGCACGCAGGTGCAGAACGTGCCCGCGCAGAACCAAACGCCGCAAACGTTCGAGACTGCGGCCGACATCCAGGCCAAAGCCGACTGGAATGCGCTGCCGGTGCAGACCGGCATCCCATGGGTGCCGAAGAGCGGCGAGGTGAGCGTGTATCTGCAGGGCACCGCAACACAGTTACAGCCGGGCGATGCCATCCTGATTGTCGGCGATGAGCGCGTGCAAAACGGCAGCACCAACAATCGTTGGGACCTTCGCATCGTTACCGCGGTTCAGACCGACATAACCAAGGGATCGACATATGTGACGTGGGGCGAAGGATTGGGCGGAGGCGGAGTTTCTCCCACTAGCGCGAACCCAAAGTTTTACGCGCTGCGCCAGCGCGCTGCACTGTTCGGCTACAACGCGGTTAATCCGCTGATGCTGACCCCACATATTCAGGGTCAGCTGAAAGATTTCCTGAATGTCTCAAAAAGCGAGTGGCTCTTCGGCACTAGCAGCGACGGCAGCAATCTGGTAACGGAAAACCTGGTCGATCTCGACGCGGTGTACTCCAAGCTCGCGGTTGGCGGATGGCTCGCACTCATTGTGCCAGACATGAGCGTGTCGCGCTCGCCCGCGGGATTCATCAGCCTATGCCTCATCGAATCGGTGACGTCCATCAGCCGCTCCGATTACGCGATGAGCGCCAAGATTACACGCGTCGGCACCGACAGCCAGCCCAATCTTGCGACCTACTACAGCGGCACGCGCCATACATCGGTCCTCACACAAAGCGAAGAGCTGCCGGCTGCCGAACAGCCCTTGACGTACCCGCTGTACGGCGCGCTGCTCGACCTACAGGGTATGCGCGTCGATCTCGCCGGATTGCAGGCGGTCGCCATTTACGGCAAGCGACAGAAGCTGGAGGTCAACGCGGGAGTCAACACGCTGACTTTTGAGCCGGAGGATAACTCTGGCGACCTCGCGCTGAAGCCCGGCGACTTGGTCACACTGCTTGGGCCTCGCGATTTGCCGCTCGACAGCGACTCCACCATCCCAGACTGGACAACTTTCAATCTCGTGCGGACCATGCGCGTGCTCGATTCCAGCGGACGCGCGGGTACGCTCGCGGCGCGGCCCAGCAACTTCACGCTTGTGCCCGCTTCCGGCAAAGACCCGGTCATCCAGGAGTTTGCTCTCGTCTCGTCCGTCTCGGTGCAAACCGACCCGTATCCGCGGACGAGAATCCATCTGAGCTCGGAGTTGCTGAACTGCTACGACCGCACCGCGACGACGGTGAACGCCAATGTTGGCTTGGCCACGCAAGGAATGTCAGTGACAGAGATTCTGGGTAGCGGGCAGGCGTACACGCCGAACC
>Ga0335081_10009501_pt1 | contig 15665 bp, 17 predicted proteins | sample Lox_Sample_35_FD_206713 | JGI IMG/M metagenome (GOLD analysis project Ga0335081, IMG submission 206713) | Soil microbial communities from Loxahatchee National Wildlife Refuge, Florida, United States - Lox_Sample_3.5 | ecosystem: Environmental > Terrestrial > Soil > Wetlands | place: USA... | reverse complement strand
CGGCTTGTCGCTTTTCAGCGACATCGATTGCATCTCCTCGTCGTGATAGTGCTTGAGCCCGCCATGCGAATGCGCGTGCTTGTGGCCGTGATCGTGGTGATGGTCGTGATCATGCCCGTGCCCGTGCCCGTGCTCATGACCGTGGCCGTGCTCGTGGTCATGATCGTGACCGTCGCCTTGGAGGAAATCCGGCTCCAGATCGAGGATGCGGTCGAGATCGAAGGCGTTGCGGCCGAGCACCGCGTCGAGCGGGACTTGCGAGCGTTGCGTCTTGTGCAGCTTGGCATAAGGGTTGATGCCGCGAATGCGCGCTTCGACCTCCTCAAGCTCATCGGCGGAGACGAGATCGGTCTTGTTGATCAGGATCACGTCGGCAAAGGCGATCTGGTTCTTGGCTTCCGGCGCGTCCTTGAGCCGGTCGTTGAGCCACTTGGCGTCGGCGATCGTCACCACGGCGTCGAGCTTGGTCTTGCGCCCGACGTTCTCGTCGATGAAGAAGGTCTGCGCCACGGGGGCGGGGTCGGCAAGCCCGGTGGTCTCGACGATGATGGCGTCGAACTTGCCTTTGCGCCGCATCAAGCCGTCGAGGATGCGAACCAGGTCGCCGCGCACGGTGCAGCAGATGCAGCCGTTGTTCATCTCGAACACTTCCTCGTCGGCGCCGACGACGAGGTCGTTGTCGATGCCGATTTCGCCGAACTCGTTGACGATCACGGCGTATTTCTTGCCGTGCGGCTCGGAGAGGATGCGGTTGAGGAGCGTGGTCTTGCCGGCGCCGAGATAGCCCGTCAGCACGGTTACCGGCACCTTGTCCGGTGCCTTGTCTTGCGCCTTTTCTTGCAGCTTTGCGTCGGTCATTCGGCCCTCCGTTGTCCCTCCTATATAGGTATCCGCTGCGCCGTGCATCACCGGCCTTTTGCGGCCGGCCGCCAAGACGCGGCTTGATCCGGGTCTCGCTTCGACTATCGTTTCGGATCAAAGCGCGGGAGGAAACGATGCGGATTATTGCGATCGGCGTTGCCAGCCTGAGTTTGGCTTTGGCGGCGCTCATCGGCGGCGCCGCTGCAGCGGCGGCCCAGGACTATCCGGAGCGTGTCGTCCAGATCATCGCGCCGGCCACGGCCGGTTCGAGCGCCGACATTCTGGGCCGGGTGCTGGCCGACGGCTTCTCGGCCCGGCTCGGCAAGCCCTTCATCATCGTCAATAAGCCGGGCGCCAACGGCGTTCTCGGCACCGCCGATGTCGCCCGTGCCAGCCCCGACGGCTATACGCTCTTGCACACCGCGACCTATTCGATCACCGTGCAGCCGCTCACCAACAAGCAGGTTGCCTACACCGCCAAATCGTTCACGCCGATCTGCCAGACGTTCAAGAACGATCAGGTCGTGGTCGTGCCGCCGAATTCGCCGCTGAAGACGGCCCAGGATCTGATCGCGGCCGCGAAGAAGAAGCCGGGCGCCGTCACCGTCGGCATTCCGGGCATTGCGACGATCCCGCATCTCGCCATGATCCAGCTCGCCGACGAAGCCAAGGTCCAGTTCAACGACGTGCCGTTCAAGGGCCCGGCCGAGGAGATTCAGAACGTGCGCTCCGGCCAGGTCGACTTTGCCGCGGTGCCGCTGACGGCCGCGGCGGGCAGCGGGCTGCCGATGCCGGGGCTGTTCGCCGAGACGCGCAATCCGTCGCTGCCCGACGTGCCGACATTCAAGGAGCAGGGCTATGACGTGGCGCCGCTGAGCTTCGGCGGCTTGTTGGGACCGGCCGGGATGCCGGCCGACGTCACGCATAAGCTCGAAGCCGCCTGCATCGCGATCATGCAGAGCGAGGCCGCGCAACGCGTGGTCAAGCACACGCTGCAGCCCGCGGACTATTTCGCCGACAGCGAAGGCTTTGCCAAAAACATCGCCAAGGATGTCGCCGAAAAAATACGTCTGGTGGCAATGCTGAAACCGCACTGAGCGGGGCGGCGCCGCGCAGATCAGCCGGCGCTCCGTTCAAGCCTCCAGATGGCGGCCGGGAAATGCCTGCCGGAGCATCCCGCCGACCCGTCCGAACAGGACCGAGCCGCCATAGAGCAGTCCGGCAACGAGCGTCACAGCCGGCCCGGCGGGAATCCGCAGGTCAAAGGCAATCAGCACTCCCGCGAAGCCGGCACCGCAGCGATCGCGCTCGCGATGACCTCTCGGTCCTTGGCGCCGATGCTGCCGAACATGCCGCGCCGGCGCCACAGCCCCATGGCCACCATCTCGTAGACCGTAATGGGAAACGAACGGTCGATGTCCGGTACCTGCGGCAGATAGGCGATGTCGTGAACGTCGAGGTTGGCGCGCTCGATCGATCCGGCAAGTGGCTGTAGCACGCCCGCAACGCCTTTGAGGAGCGTCGACTTGCCGGCGCCGTTCGACCCGACGACGGCGATCAGCGCACCGTTCTTCACAGTGCCGTTGAGGTGATGCACCGCCGGATGGCGTTCGTAGCCGAGGGTCAGGTCGTGAAATCGCAGCATGGGCATCGCGGTTATCGTGTCGTCCACAAATAGACCGCCCAGATCAGGACGATCAATGCGCCGGCGACGGCGAGTCGCTTGCTCGCCGCCAAGCGCAGCAGCGACGGTCCAATCGGCGGCGACGGGTGCGGCTCGCCCCCCTGGTGGCGATGATGCGTCATGAGCTTCCCGGGCAATGAACTGTTATAATATAACATTGGCGGCGGCGGACACCAGCAGGCCGGTACGGCGTTGCCGTGCGCGGATTGCCAAGCCTCGGGGCCGACCCCATAACGCTTCGGTGTCCTTTGCCACATCGGCGAAGGGCGTTGGGAGTGCCACATGAGTGAGCAGCTCGCGCGCGCGGTGTGTATTGGCGAGGTCGTGATCGAACTGGCGCGCGGCGCCGACGGGACGTTCGCGCTGTCCTGCGGCGGCGATACGTTCAACACCGCGATCTATCTGGCGCGCGCCGGTCTCGACGTGGCGTTTGCGACCGCGCTGGGCGACGATCCTTATTCCGACGGCGCCGTGGCGCTCGCCGCTGCGGAGGGCGTGGCGACGAACCTGATGCTGCGTGTGCCCGGCCGGTTGCCGGCGTTGTGCTTGATCGAAGCCGGCCCCGCCGGTGCGGCTGCCGCCCGCCGGTGGGGCGAGTGCGCGCCGGCGCGCGAACTGTTCGAAATGCCGGAGTGGATGCGTATTGCCGAAAGTCTCGTCGCGGCGCGGCTGATCTATTTTTCCGGTATCACGCTCTCGCTTTACTCGAACGACGGGCTTGGCCGTCTGTTCGCCGTGCTGGAAGTGGCGCGCCAACAAGGCGCCAAGGTGGCGTTCGACGGCAATTTCCGGCCGCGCGGCTGGAAGGGCGACCTGCAGCGCACGCGTGCCGTGTTCCTCGAAGCGCTCAAGCGCGTCGACATCGCACTGCCCGCCTTCGACGATGAAGCCGTGTTGTGGGGCGATCCCAGTCCGGAGGCGACGGTGGCGCGGTTGCAGGCGTTCGGCATCGGCGAGATCGTGGTCAAGAACGGCCCCAACAGCGCGCTGGTCGCGACCGCCGCCGCCCAGGAATTCGTGCCGGTGCCGGAAGTCCTGGTGCCGATCGATCCGACCGCGGCCGGAGACGGATTCAACGCCGGTTATCTCGCGGCCCGGCGTTCGGGCAGCGAACCGGTTCAGGCCGCCGGTGCCGCACACCGGCTCGCCGGCAGCGTGATCAGCCACCGCGGCGCGCTGGCGCCACGCGCCGCCGTGGCGATGCATTAAATCGATTCGGGAGCCGCTACGACGCTTGGCGAAGCGCCGCGCGCGCGCCGCGCAACCCCGCAAGGATCGCCTTGGCGCGGGCCATCGAGAAATCCCGCGTCTTTTGGTCGAACGCCTCTCCACCGTCGGGCATCATGTAGCCGTGCAGCACGCCCGGAAAAATGTTCAAGTCGAGATTCGGAAAGCGCGGTGCAATGGCGCGATAGGCATCGAGCACCGGCGCCGGCGCCGCGTGATCTTTGTCGCCCCAAATGATGCAGACCGGCGCCTGCACACCGTCGAGCTCGCCGATGTAATCGAGAAGCTGCGTGCCGTGGCAGGAGACGCCCGCGGCATAGCCGAGGCGCTTCGGGGCGATGATTGCGTAGGGGCCGCCATAGCAGAAACCCATCACCGCGGCCTGGCCGTTAAATTGCGGCAAGCTGCGCAGATATGCCAGCGTGTCGGCGAGGTCGCGCTCGCCGGTCTTGATGCGCTCGAGACGCGGCTGGGCGCGCTCTTTGGAGCGGGCGTCGCTGCGCGGCAGCGGTCCCGGCACGGTGCGCCAGAACAGATCGGGCGCCGCGACGACGTAGCCTTCCGCGGCGAATTCATCGGCGATGGCGCGAATATCGGCGTCGACGCCATGGATCGCGGACGCCAGCACCATCGCCGGCACCGGTGTGTCGGTCTTCGGAACGACGAGATAGCAATCGAATTCGCCGCCGCCGCTCGAGCGGATTTTCACGGTCTGGCCTGACATAATTTCCTCCCAATGGTGAAGCGTTTAGCTTGCGAAATCGTTCGAGCGCAGCTCGATCGGCGTCCCGTGCGGCGTGCGCGCGCAGGCGCGCTGCCAGGCGTCACGGGTGCGCGCCAGTACGGTCGCATCGGTGAGGCCCTTTTCGGCGACGATGCGCTCCAGCGCGGCGAGCCAATGGTGGTAATAAGTTTCGCCGGTATCCGGATCGCCGGCGGCTTGCGCCTTTCGGATCTCGTCGCCGAGCGTTGCCGCCCATTCGCTCCAGGTGAACAGGTTCCGTTCGTGGAGCTGAAGCGCCAGCGCGAAAGCCTCGGCTTGCCACGGCGCAGCGAAGACCGGCCCTTCAGCATTGCGCGGGATGCTTGGCACGGCTTGGGCCGCCCGTTGCGCGGCGTGGTCGATTTTCATGCCGGCTCCAGATAGGGCTCGAACGCCTCGATCGAGATTTTGAGCGAAGCCTCGGCATTGTCGCCCCACAGCTCGCGGCCTTCGAACAGGACGGTATAGAGCCATTGGGGATCGTCGCCTTTGCCAAGCGCGGCGCTGTCCGGAAAGACGTGGCAGCCGCGCACGGCCTCGACCACGCCGACTTTGCCGCGGGCGTATCGCGGCAAGCGCGTGTGCGTCGCCGGATGAATGTTCCTGGTGCGCACGCGATCGCCGGGCGCAAACCGCGCCGGCTTTGGCGCCGGCCTGGCGTACGAGCCGCGCGTCAGCGTATTCGGCACTTCAGCGGCGGTAAGCTTGCGCTTGAGAGTCTTGCCGGGGCGCGTCGCATGGCCGGCCGCGATCTCATCAGCCCCGGCAAGGCCATGCTTGACGACCATATTTTCCAGCCGTAGCGCCCATTTCTTGTAATAGGAGCTCGTCAGATAGACGTCCGGCGGCAGTTCCTCGATGCCGGCACGCGTCTGATCGATGGTCCAAAGGCCGGCGTAGCCCATGGCGCGATTAAGCGCGAGGCAGTGGCCTTCCCACGCCGCATGGAAAACCGGCTCGTTCGGCTCGGGTTCGACTTTGCCGAAGCCGTGCATGCCGCCCATGTCGTGAACGCCGTCCATCACGCGTCCTTCGGATTTTTCGGCAGCCCGGTGCCGACCATGCTGTCGCGCGTCACCAGCGCCGCGAGTTTTTCCTCGCTCCAGCCCTCGGTGCCGGCGGGCCGCATCGGCAGGACGATGAAGCGCGTCTCGGCGGTGGAGTCCCAGACGCGGATGGCGGTGCCGGCTGGCAAAGTGAGGCCGAAATCGGCGAGCACGCCTCGCGGGTCGTTGACCGCGCGCGACCGGTATGGCGCCGACTTGTACCAGACCGGCGGCAGGCCAAGCACTTCCCACGGATAACAGGAGCACAGCGTGCAGACGATCATGTTGTGCTGCCGCGGCGTGTTTTCGACGGCAATGAGATGATCGCCGACGCGGTTCATCAGGCCGAGCGCGACGATCGCTCTGCTGGCGTCGGCGAGCAGCGCCTGTTTGAACGCCGGATCGCTCCACGCCTTGGCGACCACGCGCGCGCCGTTGTGCGGGCCGACCTTGGTCTCATAGGCCTCGATGATGACGTCGATCGCCGCCGGGTCGATATAGCCCTTTTCGGCCAGCACGGTCTCGAGCGCGCGCACCCGCAACTGCATCTCGGAAAGCTCCGAGCCGTGCTCGTGATGGCCGTGTTCTTCGTGATTTTGCGTCATGCGAAGTTCCGGTGGTCGCCAGGTGCCGCTTCGCAGCGGCGGCCAAGCCACATTATAGTACGGCGGCCGAGCCGGGTAACCCGCGCCGAGGCACGCGATTGCAGAAGGCGAGGGAGTCCATGGCGGCAGCTGACATTTTCGACCTTCGCGGCAAGGTTGCGCTGGTCACCGGCGCATCCAGCGGTCTTGGTGAGCGCTTCGCCGAATGTCTCGCCGAGAACGGCGCCGCCGTGGCCCTGGTCGCCCGCCGTACCGATCGCCTCCACTCACTCGTCAGCCGCATTGAAAGTTTCGGCGGCAAGGCGATCGCAGCCGCGGCCGACGTGCGCGACCGCGCGGCAATGCGGGCGGCGTTCGATGCCGCGGAAAAGGCCTTCGGCACGGTCACCGTCCTCGTCAACAATGCCGGCGTGGTCAGCTCGGGCCGCGCCGTCGAGCTTGCCGAGGAGGAATGGCGGCGCATCCTGTCGACCAATCTCGACGCCGTGTTCTTCTGCGCACAGGAAGCGGCGCGGCGCATGCTCGCCGCCGGCACGGGCGGCGCCATCGTCAATATCGCTTCCGTGCTCGGCTTCGGCGTCGACAAGGGCGTCATCGCCTATGCCACCGCCAAGGCCGGCGTGATCCAGCTCACCAAGGCGCTGGCGCTCGAGCTCGCGTTCAAGGGCATCCGCGTCAACGCCATCGCGCCGGGCTGGATCGTCACCGAGCTCAACCGCGACTATCTGCAAACTGAACGCGGCTTGGCGCTCAAGCGCGAAATTCCGATCGGCCGCTTCGGCGAGGCGCGCGATCTTGACGGCCCGCTCTTGCTCCTGGTCGCCGATGCCGGCCGCTTCATCACCGGCGCCACCATCGTCGCCGACGGTGGCCAAATGGTCGCGCTGCGCGGTTAGCGATGGAATTACAGCAGATGCTTATTGTCTTCGCCGGCGCGTTGGCCGGCGGCCTGGTCAATGGGCTGACCGGGTTCGGCACCGCGCTCACCGTGCTCGGCATCTGGCTCTACGCCATTCCGCCGACCGTCGCGGCCACCTTGGTGATCCTCTGCTCGAGCGTCTCGCAGCTGCAGACCTTGCCGATGATCTGGCGCACCATCCGCTGGGAATACGTGCTTGCGTTTGTCGTGCCGGGCGTGCTCGGCGTGCCAATCGGAACATATCTGCTGCCGCACATCGATCCGCGGCTGTTCAAGATCGGGATCGGCGTGTTCCTGGTCGCCTATACGAGCTACGTGCTCATGCGCCGGGCGCAAATGAAGATGACATGGGGCGGCGTCGCCGCCGATTGCGCCGTCGGATTCGCCGGCGGCATTCTCGGCGGCATCGCTGGATTGTCCGGGGTGCTTCCCGCGGTCTGGACCGACATGCGCGGCTGGACCAAGGAACACCGCCGCGGTGTCCTGCAGGTTTACAACATCGCCACGCTGGCGCTGGCGCTGACCTCGCATATCGTCTCGGGATATTTGACGCGCCAAGTCGGCGTCGCGGCGATCGTGGCGCTGCCAGGCACCATCGGCGGCGTCTGGCTCGGCGCGTTCATCTATCGGCGCATCGCCGACCGCAGCTATTCGCGCGTCATCATGGCCTTGCTGCTGATCTCAGGCGTCATATTGATATGGACCAGCCGGTGACGGCGTTTCGCCGTCGCGAGCGGAGATCAAATCATCGGCCGGGGTAACGGGGTGGCGGCGCGGTGGTGCCGGTTCCGAACTGGGTCCCCTGTGTGATGATCTGATTGGCGTTGTTCAGGCCGGTGTCGGTCGGCACCCAGGGCGTGTTCGGACAATTGTTGCTGCGCAGCCCGAGCACGCCGCACGCGCCGATGTCCACGGTGTGCAGACCCAACACGCCGCCGTATTCCCAGGGCTTGCTCGTCAGCAAGGCCAGCAAGTGATCGATCTCGGCAAGAGTCACGCGTTCGGGCTGACCCGGCGGCGTGTTCCAGCTCAGCACCGTCACCTCGAAGCCGGGCCGGTTCAAGACCGTGGTGCCGGCGCCATTGTGGATGGTGATGATGCCGAACTGATTGATGATATGGACGCCATGCTGATCGATGACGATCGTGACCGTTCCGCCGCGAATGCCGACGGCTGCGGCCGGGGTTGCAATCGACGCCTCGCCGGCATGGCTGAGCGCGCCGCCGACGAAGCGGAGCGCGCCCTGGGTCAGCGTGGTCAGCATGTGACCCTTGCCCGAGTTGGGATCGTAAACGAAATCGTTGATCACGATGCTGGTGTTGGGTGCGATGCTCAGAGTGCTTTTATCGAGGAATGCAAGCTGCACCGTTCCGGTCGGCGTCGTATGGATGTGCTCCTTGTGGATGATGCGCGCGCCGACGGTCAGCGGTGCGGTCGCGGTGCCGGGCGGCGTGCCTTCCGACAGCGGATTGACCGCCGTCGCGGTGCCGACCTGCTGCGCCGCGGCGGGCGGCATCGTCAGAGCGGTCATTGCCAGCAACACAACCATTATCCCATAAGCGCGCATGGCGAACTCTCCCGGAGTCCTCTTAGAATTTGAACGTCGGTCCGGCCGAGACGGAAAGGTCGTGCATGGTGAAGGCCGGAATATTGGATTGATCGGCGCGATACTGCACCAGCGTCCCCAGCACGAGGTGTCGCCACAGCGGAATCTCCAAGCCGAGGCCGACCCGCCATTCGGTGGTGCGCGGCGTTTTCGTGGGGTCGATGTTGGGATCGGGCGCCGCGTACAGCCAGCGGCTCACGCCGGCCGACGGGATCAGCGTCCAAACGCGGCCATCGCCGGGAAATGAGAAATTCCAGGGCAACCAAAGGTCGGCCGCGTAGACGTCGTAGCTATAGGGTCCGTAATGGTCGCTGGCGTGGCCGAAACCGAGCCGCGATTGCCACGACAAGCTGCTGACCACCGGACCGGACGCCTGCAGGCCATAGGTCGACAGCGTCCCGCTCAACCCGCTGGCCAGCGGATAAAAGCTCGAATTGCGGAAGCTCTGCTGCACGATTTCGGCATAAGGATCGAGCGCGACATTGCCGAGATTGGTGTGCAGCGTAAGGCCGCCACCCAAGCCGCCGTAATACGGGGCATCGGCCAACAGCGCGCCGGTGGCGACCAGATACGGCTTGATCGACAAGCTCGTTTTCGGGTCGCCGGTCGGGATGCCAAATCGCGGGCCGGCGCGAAATTCCAGCACCCCGACATCGAATTGATGGAGCCTGAACTCTTGCGCGTCATAGCCTACGGCCGAGGCTTCGAAAGTGTCGCCATTCTGATTTTCGAAGTCATGGACGTAATTGAGCCCGAAGGCGCCGAACCAGTTCCAGTCGGGCCTGGAGAAAAAGTTGCTGTTGAAAGTGCGGCCCGACGCCAAGGCCGTCTGCGCTCCGGGTCCGGCGCCGGGATTGGTCTGGTAGGCGAGGCCCGTTTGCACGTAGCCGGTGAACTGATCGACTTGCAGTTTTTTGTCGGCGATCTCGATCAGGTCTTGCGCGCGCTCGCTCAAATCGGGCGTGATGTCATGCATCTGCAGCGCGGATTGAAGATAGCTGCGCGCCATTTCGTAAGAGCCGAGCCGAAAATACAGCACGCCGAGCTCGAAGCGCACCCGCGACAGCGTCGGGTTGTAGAACAACAGCTGTTCGTAGGTGCCGATCGCGGACTCGATATCATCGGCGGAAGCGGCAGCTGCGTATTGCAGCGTGTTGGTGAGGTCCGATGGCCGCGACAGGAGGCCTTGATAAAGCGGACTGAAATTGCCGGTAAAATCGGACGGCGTTTGCGCGGACGCGAGCAGGGTCGAGAGGACAAGCAGAGCTATTGGCGCAAGCACGCCCGCAAATCGCCGCCAAACTGCGCGCCGAAGCTCGACCTGCAAGCTCTCTCCGTCGCCTCAACTCTCGCCCCGGCGCCATTGCCGGGATCAGTCGATGGTATTATTTTCCGCGCGAATTCAAGCCACGGCGCAAGGTAATGCGGCCGGCCGGTCAAGTCGAGACCGGCCCTATCGCCTTGGCGCCTTTCTCTTTTGTGCGCAAAACTGGCTGTACTCTAGTAGGGTGGGACGACGGCGCGGCGTCGCGCCAAAGAGTTTCGGGGGATGCGATGAGCGATCTCGAGCCGGTGGACCGGCTGGAAATCCATATTCTGGTCGACAATACAACCGACAGCCTGTCCAGCAATGCCGCCAACGTCGAGACCGAATTTTCCTATCTGCAGCGCAAGGGTGCTCGATTCATTTCCGGGCAGTGTATCTGCTGCGCCAGCCACGGGCTCTCTTGCCTGATCACCGCGCAGCGCGGCGACGTCAAGCACACCATGCTGTTCGACACCGGCCCCGAAGCGGATACCTTCGAGCGTAATACGCAGCGGCTTGGGCTCGATCTCGGCGCGGTCGAAGCGATCATGCTGTCGCACGGCCATTGGGATCACGCCGGCGGCATGCTGCGCGCGGTCGATATGATCCGCGCCAACGGCAGCAATCGCGATCTGCCGTTCTATGCGCACCCGGAAATGTTTCGCTTGCGCGGACGAAAAATGTCCGACGGCGGCATGATGCCGATGGTGGGTGTTCCCAGCATCGCTGAATTGAATGCGCACGGCGCGCGGGTGGTGGCGACGCGAGAGCCGAAAGCGTTCCTCGACAATATGTTCTATGTCAGCGGCGAAATCCCCCGGGTGACGCCGTTCGAACAAGGCTTGCCAAATCACTACGCCGAAACCGAAAATGGCTGGGAGCCCGACCCCTTGCTCGTCGACGAACGTTGGCTCGGCGTCAATGTTGCCGGCAAAGGCCTCATCGTCTTCACCGCCTGCTCGCATGCCGGCGTCGTCGACGTGCTCAAACACGCGCGGGAGACGTTCAGCGATGTCCCGCTGCATACCGTCTTGGGCGGCTTTCATCTCTCGGGAGAGACCGAGAAGATCATCCCGGAGACGGTCGAGGCGTTGCGCGAATTCGGCCTCGCTTCCATCGCCGCCGGGCATTGCACCGGCTGGCGCGCCATGGCCGCGCTCGTCGCCACATTCGGCGACAAGGTCGTAACACCCACCGCGGTCGGCAAACGCTTCGTTTTCAGCAACGGAAAACACCTTGCAGACCCGACGGCGCGGCGTACGGCTGGTGCGAACGAAAAAATTAAGCGTACCTGATGAGCACGGCGCTTACCGGAGCACGCGATGACAGGTCACCCGCGCTCATGTCTGATCCGTCGCGCAACTCGCCACGAAGCATCGGTCGAGCTTTATCTCGCCGACCGGCAGATCCCTGATCCGCGACAACGACGCATAGGCCGATCCGAAGTCGTCAACCGAGATCCAGACATTGTAAAGCCGCAACTGTGTCGCCACTTCATGAATCCAGGCCATGTCGCGAAACACTTCATCCTCGGTAACTTCAACGATGAGGCCCGGAAATTTCGGATGCGCCGGCCTGGCGCTGCGGATGAAATCGACAAAACCGGGAGCGCTGAGAACCGAAGCCGGCACGTTGATGGATAATTTGAGCGGGTGCCCGCGTTCGGCAAATTTGAACCAATCTGACATCACTTGTTTGACGACAAACAGCGTCAGGGGCTTGTAGAGCGGATCGCCGGGCGGCGGCAGGAGGTCGGCCGGCTCGACGATGCCGAGTTGGGGGTGTTGCGCGCGAACCAGCGCCTCGGCGCCGCAGACACCAAGCAATCGCAGGTCGATTTTAGGCTGATACCAGACTTCCAGCCATTCGTTCTCCAGAGCTTCTTGGAGAATGGACTGCGGCTTGATTGCGGACGATTGCCCGCCGGGCGCTTTATCTTCCGAAATAGCGCCGCTCGGCACGGGGCCCGACTCAATCACGGCTCTGAATTCCGCCGTGCGGAATGGCTTGTGCAGGGACGGCAGCATCCGCAGACCGTGGGCGCGGCCGATCCGCTCGAATTCGCGCAACGTCGCCTGGTCGTGACCGCTGATCAGAATGACGCGTCCCGCGTATCTGAGAAACTCCAGCTTGCGAATGACGTCGACGGCATCCGACCGACCGAGCACGAGGTCGAGGACCAGGATATCCGGCGGGGCGCGTTTGACCTCCAGGAGGAACTGCAGCGGATCGGTGAAATGGTTTGCCGTCAAACCGAACGAGGTAAGCGCCTTGCAGACGAAAGTTCCAATCTGGACTTCGTCGTCAAGGACAAGAGCGGTTTGTGGGAGCTCTGGATTTTGGAGCTCGCCCATTGTGCGTCCCTAATATGGTTCGGCCTCTTTTCGCGGCTCCCGGTTTAAGGACGGCTTAAGTTCCCTCTTGCGAATGCATGAGGGATTTTACGGATGGGAGAATCCCCGTTCGTATTTTCCCGTGCGACCGATCGCAAGCGAGTGCGCTACTCTTGCGGCGCGCGAATGAAATTGATGATGCCTGAGAAGTCCATTCCGTCGTGGCCGGCTTGCGCGAACTGCTCGTAGATTTCGGCGGCATGCGCGCCGATGGCATTGTTCACCTTGACCGATTTGGCGGCTGCGCGCGCGAGCTTGAGATCCTTGAGCATCAAACTGGCGGCGAAGCCCGGCTTATAGCCGTTGTTCGCCGGGCTTGCCGGCACCGGTCCGGGCACCGGACAGTAGCTGGTGAGCGCCCAGCATTGGCCGGAAGACGCCGCGGCGACGTCGAACAGCGCCTGGTGCGACAGGCCGAGCTTCTCGCCCATGACGAAGGCCTCGCCGACGGCGATCATCGATGCCGCGAGAATCATATTGTTGCAGATTTTCGCGACCTGGCCGTTGCCGGCTTCGCCGCAATGGACGATGCGCTTGCCCATGCGCTCGAGGATCGGTTTGCCGCGCGCGAAGGCGTGTTCGGTGCCGCCGACCATGAAAGTCAGCGTCGCGGCCTTGGCGCCGCCGACGCCGCCCGAGACCGGGGCATCGAGCGTGGCGATGCCGCGCGCTGCCGCCAAATCATGGGCCTTGCGCGCGCTCGCCACGTCGATCGTCGAGCAGTCGATGAACAGCGTGCCTTGCCGCGCGCGCGGCACGATATCGTTCCACACCGACAAAACGTGCTCGCCCGCCGGCAGCATCGTTATGACGACGTCGGCGTCTTCGACGGTGCTGCGCGCGCTGGCGACGATCTGGACGCCGTCCCGGGCCGAAGCCTCGCGCAGCGCCGGCACCAAGTCGAAGCCGAGCACGTGCTCGCCCGATTTGACCAGATTGGCGGCCATCGGCGCGCCCATATTGCCGAGACCGATGAAGCCGATTGCCGGCATGTGTGGACCTCCCTAATGGTCGAAATTCAGTTCCAGCTCGCCGAGCGCCCGGAAGTGCCGGTCGACAATGTCCGGCGTGACGTCCTCGAGCCGATCCGGTTGCCACGCGGGCTTGCGATCCTTGTCGACGATCGTTGCGCGAATACCCTCGATGAAATCATGTCCGGCGATGCAAGCCAATACGATCCGGTAATCCTGTCGGAAGCACTCCTCGACGCGCGCGAAACCCGCTGCTTCACGCAAATTACGCAACGTGACTTTCAGCGAGGTCGGTGACCCCTTGCCGACGGCGTTGAGCGCTGCAAGTGCGTCGACGGCGGTATCGTGCTTCAGCAGGTCGACGATCTCTTCAATGCGGTTCGCCGCATAGCAACGATCGATCCACGGCCGCGCCGTCGCAAGCAAACCGGGCGCGGGCGGAGTAGACATGGCATTGAGCGTCGCCCGCACGCCCGCAGCGCCGTGGGCTTCGGCAAGCGCCGATCGCAGATCGCCGTGTCGAGCCGCTGCGATGTGAATGTCGGCAAAGCCGGCATAGATCGCGTCGGCGGCAGTCATGCGCGTTCCGGTGAGGGCGAGATGGGTGCCGATCAGTCCGGGCGCCCGCGCCAGAATGAACGAAGCGCCGACGTCGGGAAAAAGCCCGATTGCGCATTCCGGCATGGCGACGGCGGACCGCTCGGTGACGATCCGGTGCGCGGCGTGCGCCGAAATACCGACGCCGCCGCCCATCACCAGTCCGTCCATGATCGCGATGACCGGCTTCGGATAGCGCGCGATAAGAACGTCGAGTTGGTACTCGGTCGCCCAATATTGCGCAGGAAACGGGCTTTTTGTTTTCGCCGCATCGTAGAGCGCGCGAAGGTCGCCCCCGGAACAAAGGCCACGGTCGCCGGCGCCGTCGATCAATACAGAGCCGACAGCGGCGTCAGCGGCCCAGGCGCGCAGGAAGTCCATCATCGTTACGGCCATTTCGAGCGTCAGCGCGTTGAAAGCCTGCGGCCGATTGAGCGTGATCCGCCGCAGCGCGCCCAGTTCACGGACAATGATATCGCCGTGCTGAACCAGCTTTTCGCTCATCGCCCGACAAGCTGTCTTGCCACGATGAGACGCATGATCTCGTTGGTGCCTTCGAGGATTTGATGCACGCGCAGATCGCGCACGATCTTCTCGATGCCGTATTCGGACAGATAGCCGTAGCCGCCGTGCAATTGCAGCGCCTGATTGGCGACGTCGAAGCAGCTGTCGGTGACGAAGCGCTTTGCCATCGCGGAAAGCTGCGGCGCGTTGGCGTCGCCACGGTCGAAGGCCGCGGCGGCGCGCCACAATAGAGCGCGCGAAGCCTCAAGCGCGGTCGCCATGTCGGCGAGCCGGAATTGCAGCGCCTGGAACTCGTCGAGCCGCTTGCCGAACGCCTTGCGCTCCTTCATGTAGGCCAGCGTTTTTTCCAGTGCCGCTTGCGCTCCGCCGAGCGAGCAGGCCGCGATGTTGAGCCGGCCATTGTCGAGCCCCGCCATCGCGATCTTGAAGCCGAATCCTTCCGCGCCGAGCCGGTTGCCGGCCGGAATCCGCACATCCTGGAAGGAGACCGCACGGGTTGGCTGCGCATTCCAGCCCATCTTGCGCTCGCTGGCCCCGAAGGAGATGCCCTTGCTCTTACCCGGCAGGATGAACGCCGAAATGCCCGATGCCCCTTCGCCGCCGGTCCTTGCCATGACCAGATAAAGGTCGCCGGCCCCGGCGCCGGAGATGAACTGCTTCTGTCCGTTCAGAACGTAGTAATCGCCGTGACGCACCGCGCGTGTGGTCAGGGCGGCAGCGTCGGATCCGGCGCCCGGTTCGGTGAGGCAGTAGCTCGCCAACAGTTCCATGGTGCACAATTTCGGCAGCCAAGCTTCGCGCTGCTGCTGCGTGCCGAAGGTGTCGATCAGCGACGCCGTCATATTGTGGATCGACATATAGGCCGCGACCGTTGGGCAACCGGTCGCCAGCGCCTCGAAGATCAAGGTTCCGGTCAGCCGCGACAGGCCGGAGCCGCCGACATCATCGGCAAGAAAAATGCCGCCCATGCCGAGCGCCGCTGCCTTGCGCATCTCGGCGACGGGGAAATGCCTGGCCTCGTCCCAAGCCAGCGCATGCGGCGCAAAATGCTCGTCGGCAAAGGCGCGCGCCATGTCGCGCGCCGCGATCTGGTCGGCATCGAGTGAAAATTGCGGCGGTGCGCCGTGCGACGAATCGAGCATCGAATTCCAGCCCTCGCGGC
>Ga0335081_10009500_pt1 | contig 15665 bp, 11 predicted proteins | sample Lox_Sample_35_FD_206713 | JGI IMG/M metagenome (GOLD analysis project Ga0335081, IMG submission 206713) | Soil microbial communities from Loxahatchee National Wildlife Refuge, Florida, United States - Lox_Sample_3.5 | ecosystem: Environmental > Terrestrial > Soil > Wetlands | place: USA... | reverse complement strand
TGATTGCTACGGGCATGCTCACCGTAATGATCCATTTTTACACAGCACTGTTTGTCCCGCCATCAAAGGAAAAGGTTTGGAAGGAAGTGCAGGTCACGGAGGGCATGAGTTTTAAGGTCATCGCGAGTACGCTCCAGAAAGAAGGCATCATCCGTTATCGGGGATATTTCGAGATCATCGGAAGGCTTCAGGGCATCAGTCGCAAGGTGCGTGTAGGCTATTACGGGATGAGTACGAGCATGAGCATGTGGGAGGTGCTGGAGGCACTCAGAAAAGGCAAGATTATCGAGTACGAGGTCGTGATACCGGAGGGATACAATCTCTATCAGATCGGATGGACTCTTGCAAACACGCCGATCATCTCCGACCCCCAGGAGTTCATAAAGCTGGTGAAGAACAAGGAATACGTCCATTCCCTTGGCATCGATGCTGATACGCTCGAAGGATACCTGTTCCCAGACACCTACTATCTACCCAAGGGCATCAAGATCGAAGACGTCCCGAAGAAAATGGTTCAGCGCTACAAGGCGGTGTTTGACGACAGCTACCGCGCTCGAGCCGAGGAGCTCGGGTTTAGCGAACAGCAGATCATCACGCTGGCTTCGATCGTAGAGAAAGAAGCCAAGGTGGCTTCCGAGCGGAAACTCATCTCCGCGGTGTATCACAATCGGCTTAAGAAGGGCATGAGGCTTCAGGCGGACCCGACCGCTGTTTACGGCACCAAGGCGTGGGTCACCAATGTCACAGCGCAGGATCTCAGGCGGAATTCTCCATACAATACCTATCTTCACAAGGGCCTTCCTCCAGGACCAATCGCAAACCCCGGTCAGGGCGCAATCCTTGCCGCTCTCTATCCAGAGCCTGCGGACTATCTTTTCTTCGTGGCCCAAGGGGATGGCAGCCACTATTTCTCGAATGATTATGGTGCGCACGAAAAGGCTATCGATAGGTATCGAGCGAGTAAGAAGAAGGCGAGGCAGCAGGCAATAGTAAAGAAGAAGCAGTAGTGGGTTATTCGATAAGGACCGTGAAGACGCAGAATTCGGGCAGGGAAAGTATCTTCTCCCTCAGCCCTAGGATGTCGAATTTACCATAGGCCATGGAGTCGTCATAGAGCTTGATTGTCTTTTTATACGTATCGATTTCGTATTTCCCGCCGCCGGTAACAATCCACGCACGATCAGAGATGTCGTAACGCTTCCCCCCGGAATCATAGCCTCCTTCGACTCCCTTGTCGAGACAGAACCGTTCAACGATGTTGGCATGGTACTTCGTGAACTCTTTAGGCGAGAAGACGAGATATTCCGTGGATCCGTGTCGGATCTGGACGAATTTGCCGCTTCTTGCCGAAGGGACGCCGGCCTTCGCTATGTCCGTATAGTAGAGAGGAGTGTAATCGATGAATACGACGGTCATAAGATTATTATAGCCTTTTTTGCTGAACAGGAAGAAGGCGTGACAGGGAAAGAAAGCAACAAGGCCAGTATGCCCATTATATAGCAATATTGCTGTTCTGACGGATCCAAGCAAGTAACGGTTGCTACGCGGAAGTTGGGTGCCCATGTTAAGCTGTTATTTGTGGCATCTCTCGCAGATTTTTGTACCTTTTACGTCGAATAGCTTCCGACTATTTTGGCACTTGCCTAAGAATTCTCCTGATGTTTGGTCTTTTCGAATTACGTCAAATTCAGGCAGGGACAGCGGTTAAGGACAGTAGGTATGCCAATATTCAAGCTTTCTGTTTGATATAGCATGGGAGACCGTCCATCCATCGGGCAACCTAGGCTGTTAAGAGGCAGTTGATGAGAAATCCAATATTTTAGATTGCACGATATTTTTGCCGGTTTCCTTGGCGGCATTCATAAGATCTTCGGCCTTTTTGATCAGTATATCTATTGTATATGTCGGGTCGTCGCAGGTAACAACACCTGTACTGAAGGTTACAGGCCAACCGTTACGTCCCACCATATCCAGAAGATGTTCCTGAACATTATAAATGACAACGGTGGCGTCCTCATTCTTTGTTCCGGGCATAAGGATAGCGAATTTGGAACCTCCAAGTCTTGAAATAATATCTGCTGACCGCAATGTTGCCCTCAATGTTTGTGCTGCTTCATGGAGAAGATAATCGCCGGCAATATGTCCGAGGGTGTCATTTATGTGTCTTAGATTATCTATATCGATATATGCGAGAGTAAGGGGCTGTTTTGATGTAGCTGATCTGCCGATCTCGGTACGTGCCTGCTCATAAAAGGATCTGATGTTCGCTACGCCCGTCAAATCATCCGTGTAGGCATGCTCATGCTCCTTTATTAACAGTTTCTTGATGGCTGCAATGGAATACGAAACGATTAAAAACATGCCGAGCACCATTGTGGCATTCCAGATGGGAACAGCGATGTGAGAATAAGGATGTCCAGAAATCAGATCAGACACGGCCCAGGTTATAGCACTGAAAATTGATATAAGGGCAGCAGGGACTCCTCCCTCGAACCAAGCAATCAGTATGATGGGAAGTAGATAGAGAGTTGCAATGGAAATATCATAGCTCGTAATGGAGTCAAGACTGCCGATTGCCAGTACGAGAAGAAAACCGATTAACGTAAGAAATGGTTTGGGGAGTTTTCCAGGAAATTCCAGGATCGTTTTTATACGCATAATATTCGATGCCTACAGTTGTCGTTGGTTTGAAGGATGTTCCTTAGACCACCCTGTAGGTTAAACACCTTAAGCAATGGTCGGTCTTTCTCATTTCTAGGATTTTCCGTCTTTTGCACTTCTCCGTTCAGGCCCCTTGTAATTTGGCTCAATCGATTATCGCCGATCTTTACCCGATCTGAGCTCCCGAAGCAACCCGCCTATCCGTTCCCTTAACTCTTCATTCACATTCCACCCATGTCCTCTCATGTCCAACAATATGATGAAAACGCAGTATAATTATTATTAATTGACACGCATGGACGATGTTTTTGGATATTCAGTCTAACGGTTTTAGACGTAATCTTCATATTATCTAAATCATCAAGAAGATGCAACTGCAATTTAGTAGAGAAAGTGATGCGCAAACTATTCTCTCTGTCTTGGGTCAAGGGCGTCGCGGATGCCTTCGCCTAAGAGGTTATAGCCGAGCACGGTGATGAGGATAGCGAGGCCGGGGAAGGCCGAAAGCCACCAGGCGATCTCGATGTTGTCCTTGCCCGATGAGAGTAGGCTCCCCCAGCTCGGCGTAGGGGGCTGAACGCCGAGGCCGAGGAAGCTTAAAGCGGATTCGATAAGGATCGCTCCGCCTATGCCCATGGTAGCCGACACGAGAATGGGGGAGAGGCCGTTCGGTAGAACGTGTTTCATGATGATGCGGACGTCCGTGGCGCCGATGGCGCGTGCGGCGACCACGAATTCCCGCTCCTTGAGCGATATGAACTCGGCACGGATGAGCCGGGCCGGCTCCATCCAGCTCGTGAGGCCGATCACGATCATAATGTTGATGATGCTCGGCTCCAGGATGGCGATCACGGCGAGCACCAGGAAGATCGTGGGAATGCTTAGCATGATATCGACAGCCCGCATGATCAGGCTGTCGATCCAGCCGCCGTAGTAACCCGCGATAGAGCCCAAAAGAATGCCAAGGATTGTCGCAATCCCCACGGCTACGAATCCTACCTCAAGAGATATCCTTCCTCCCCAGAGCATGCGCGAGAGAACGTCTCTTCCGAGATCGTCTGTCCCCAGGGGGTGCGAAAAGCTTGGGCCGACAAGGATGTTCTTGATGTCAATGAGGGATGGATTATACGGTGCGATGTAAGGGGCGAAGATAGAAAAAATAAAGACGAGCAGCACCAGTATCCCGCCGAGGACAGCGAGTCGGTTCTTCATGAGGTAATGAAGGGTTTGGGATGTGAAGGATTCGCTTTTTCTCATCTCTTTTATACTGTTTGTGTCATATTCCGGACTTCGCATCACGCCCTAACGAAGTCTCACCCTGGGGTCCGTAAAGGCATACGCAATATCGGCAAAGAAATTGCCGAGCATCGTGAGAAATGCTGCCGGCACGAGAATTCCCATGGCGAGGTTGTAGTCACGCGAGAAGACGGCCTGGTATAGAAGCTGTCCCATGCCGGGGATACTGAAAACAGTTTCCATGATCACGCTGCCGCCGATGATGCCGGGGAGCGAGAGGCCGAGAATGGTGATAACCGGCATGAGCGCGTTCCTGAGCGCGTGTTTATAAATGACTGTTCTTTCCGGAAGCCCCTTGGCCCGGGCGGTACGGATGTAATCTTGGCGCAGGACCTCGAGCATGTTGTTCCGAATGTAGCGCGAGAACCCGGCCAGCCCGCCGAAGGCCGATACGAAGACCGGCAGGATCAGGTGCTGGGTCCAGTCCGAAAGCTTGCCCCAGAGCGTAAGACCGGTTGTGTCCAGGCTTTGAATTCCTGATATGGGAAGTACGCCCCATTGCACACCGAGCATGTAGATGAGCAGGAGCGCGAGCCAGAACGAGGGTGTGGAAAAACCTACGAAGACGAACACCGTTGTGAAACGATCAATGAGCGAGTATTGTCGTGTTGCCGACATGATACCGATGGGGATGGCTATGAGGAGTACAAGCCCAAGGGAGAGCAGGTTGATCGTGAGCGTGATCGGCAGGCGTTCTAGAATTTTGTCCTTGACCTTGCGGCCATCGGCGAAGGCCTCTCCGAAATCAAGCGTTATGAACTTCTTGAGCCATGTAGCATACTGTTTATAAAAAGGCTGATCCGCGCCATAGAGCTTCCGGAGTCGCTCCCGGGCCTCAGCCGACGCTTTGGCCGAGAATTCCATCTGAGCCTCTGCGGGTCCGCCCGGCGCAAGCCTCATGACGCCAAAGCTCAACACGGTGATACCGAACAGAATGGGGATCATTAGGAGCGTTCGTTTAATGACGTAGATGAACATGGGGTGGCGCTTTATCCTGTGACTCTGTAAACAAGGTCGAAAGGCTCGGCAGCCTGGGAGAGCTTAATGCCGGTAAAATGGCCGCGGGTGGCTTTCTGCACAGGCTGGTGGTCGAACTCCATGATCTCGATTTTCTGGGTGAAGTCGGTTTTGTTGCCCTTGAGATGAATGGTATCGCCCACTGCGAGGTCGCCGAAGTCCAATTTGATTGCAGCGATGGATGTTTTTTCGAAAAACTTGATCACCGACCCGATCCGCTCTTCCATAGGCGTTATCATAGTATAAAATTCGGGGTATTTCAAGGGAAAAGCTGTTTCTGCTGACAGAGAATGTCGCGAAAATTTCACCGGTAACGGGGGAAAATGCATATTCTTCGGATATATAGAACTTGACAACAATTGGTGGGGTGAGTATTATAGGCCTGCAAGTCAGAGGTAAATGACGTTACGGTAATGTACCTCGGGGCGTGGCGCAGCCCGGTAGCGCGTCTGCTTTGGGAGCAGAAAGCCGGAGGTTCAAATCCTCTCGCCCCGACCACTTTTCGGCTCAAGATTGTTAGCTGACGGTTCATTGCTATGGGCTAAGATCAACAAGTTCATGTGCGCCTGTAGCTCAGGTGGATAGAGCAACAGCCTTCTAAGCTGTGGGTCAGGGGTTCGAATCCCTTCAGGCGCGCCATCAAATCTGGAAAAATTAAATAGAAAAGTTCAAAATTTTAAGGTATGATATAAACACCTTTTATTTTGAATTTTTCATTGCAAGTATTGAATTCAGTTTCACATGGTGGGCGTAGCTCAGCTGGTAGAGCACAAGGTTGTGGCCCTTGTGGCCGCGGGTTCGAGCCCCGTCGCTCACCCCAATTTTCCATGAGTGAGACGGCCTGTCCGGCCGTCTTACTGTTTATGTGGCATCATTCCGCGCCCGTAGCTCAGCTGGATAGAGCGTCGGACTTCGAATCCGCAGGCCGCAGGTTCGAGCCCTGCCGGGCGCGCCAGATATTGATTACGGAATGCTGATTTCGGAATGAAAATGAGGTGCTATAATATCCCTGATCCTCATTCCGAAATCTGCATTCCAAAATTAGTTTGCGCCCGTAGCTCAGCTGGATAGAGTGTCGGCCTCCGAAGCCGAAGGTCGTGGGTTCGACTCCCGCCGGGCGCGCCATAAAAAATAAAAAAAAAGAACCGCGAGTTCTGCTTTCCCATCTTAAATTGTTGATTTTCTTGTTGCATCCAGATGACAAGATAAGTATAATAAATCCGCTTTTCATCTGGTTCTAGTATCGATCGTTATGGGCCGTTAGCTCAGTTGGTAGAGCAGCTGACTCTTAATCAGCGGGTCGAAGGTTCGACTCCTTCACGGCTCACCATATAATACACAGGGAGCAGTGAGCAGCAGGCAGCGGGATCGTGGGCTGCTTATCGTTCACTGCTCTCTTTGTTCATACGGCGAGAGTGGCGGAACTGGCAGACGCGCCAGACTTAGGATCTGGTGGGCGACCGTGGGGGTTCAAGTCCCCCCTCTCGCACCAAATACCCAGGGGTCGAATGGCGGGTGACGCCGTCATCCCAGGTCGCCTTTTTGAATGTCCTGTTCCGTAACGTCTTCATGTGTTAAAAATTCTTTGGACTCAAAGACTCCCTAGACTCTTAAGTAAAGGTGGTAGATCATGAAAGTCGCTGTCGAAAACATCAGCCCGGTAAAGAAAAAACTCAATATTGAGATCGCGCCGGATTCCGTCATAAAAGAGATGGACAAAGCGATCTCGGACGTTGCAAAAAAGGCCAAGATCCCCGGATTCCGTCCGGGAAAGGCCCCAAAGGCAATCGTGGAAAGACACTATGGAGAGGAGGTCCGGTCCGAAGTCATGAACCGGCTGATCTCAGATTCCTATCTGCGGGCGCTGCAGGAGCATAGTCTCAACCCCGTTGACGTGCCCGAGATCGACAATGTCTCATCGCTGGCAAAAGGGTCTCCGCTCACTTTTACGGCCACCGTGGAGGTCCGGCCAGACATCGTACTCGGCATATACGACGGTATCGAGGTGAAGGAAAAGGAAGTCACGGTGAGCGACGATGAAGTAAATCAGACGATTGATCGCCTCCGCGAAATGTATGCACAGCTCGAAGTAGTTGAAGGGCGGCCGCTCGAGAAGAATGATACCGCGATTATCGACTTTGAAGGCCACAGGGAAGGCAAGCCCATCGACGGTGCCAAGGCTTCCGATTATATGATGGCCCTGGGCACGAACGCCCTGATCCCCGGCTTCGAGGACCAGCTGACTGGCATGAACAAGGGTGAGACGCGTGAGATCAAGGTTACATTTCCCGCGGACTACAACAAGAAGGACTTGGCCGACAAGGATGCAACCTTCAAAGTTACACTCAAGGAGATCAAGAAAAAGGTCCTCCCCGAGCTGAATGATGAGTTCGCCAAGGACATTGGCGGTAACAAGTCGGTGGACGAATTGAGAGAGGGGATCAAGAAGGATCTCGAAGCACGGAAACGGGACGAGCTGGCATCGGCCCAGCGTGAGGAACTGCTCTCGAAGCTTGTGGATGCCCATTCTTTCGACGTCCCGCCGGGCATGGTGGAACGTGAACTGCAGGCCATGGCCCGCCAGCAGGCCACGCGCATGGCTCGGCAAGGTAGGGATGTGAAATCATTCGATATTGCAAATTTCCGTGAAGAGAATAAAGTCCTAGCAGAGAAACGCGTCAGGGGTTTGCTGATCCTCGACGCCATCGCCGATAAAGAAAAGGTCGAAGTGAAAGAACAGGAAGTTTCCTCTGCGCTGGCGATGATGGCCAGGACATCGGGTCAGCCCGTTGAGGCGATCAAAAAATACTATGAATCGCTCGACGGCGGCCTGGACAACCTGAGGACCTCGCTGATCCAGGAAAAGACGCTCGGTCTCTTGCTTTCCCGCGCAAAGAAGAGTTATAATTGAGCAAGAGAAACACGTCAGGAGAAAATAACGATATGTCATTGATCCCCATGGTAATAGAACAAACGAGCCGCGGTGAGCGGGCGTATGATATTTATTCCAGACTCCTTAAAGACAGGATCATTTTCCTCGGCACGCCTATCGACGATGTGGTGGCGAACACCGTGATAGCGCAGCTCCTGTTCCTTGAGGCGGACGACCCCGATAAGGACATCTATCTGTATATCAACTCCCCGGGTGGCATCGTCACCGCGGGGCTTGCCATCTACGATACCGTGAACTATATCAAGTCGCCGGTCTCGACCATCTGCATCGGCCAGGCCGCAAGCATGGGAGCGCTTTTGCTGGCAGCCGGTACCAAGGGCAAACGGTTTTCTCTGCCCCATGCACGCATTATGATACATCAACCCATGGGCGGGTTCCAGGGACAGGCAACCGACATTGAGATCCATGCCCGGGAGATTTTGAACATGAAGGATACTCTGAACCGGATTCTTTCAAAACATACGGGCCAGCCCATCGAGAAGATCCAGACCGATACAGACCGTGATTTCTTCATGTCCGGCGAAGATGCAAAGCAGTATGGTCTTGTCGATGAGGTGATCGCGAAGAAAATGCCTCGCGGTACAAAGGAGAAATGACGCTATGTCAGAGAAAGAGAAAAAAGAACATACAACCCCCCTCAAGTGCTCGTTCTGCGGCAAAGGGCAGGAAGAGGTCAAGAAGCTCATAGCCGGCCCTTCGGTATTCATCTGCAATGAGTGCGTGGACCTCTGCAACGAGATCATCGCCGAGGAGTGGGAGGAGGTCAAGGAAGCGAAGATCCCCCGCCTGCCGAAACCCGCGGAGATCAAACGCACCCTCGATGAATACGTGATTGGGCAGGAGCGCGCAAAGAAGATCCTGTCCGTGGCGGTGCACAACCACTACAAGCGGATAGGTGTCCAGCATGAGATCGGCGATGAAGTCGAGCTCCAGAAGAGCAATATTCTCCTGATCGGTCCCACGGGCGTGGGCAAGACCCTTCTCGCCCAGACGCTGGCCCGCATTCTCGATGTTCCGTTCACCATCGCTGACGCCACCACGCTCACGGAGGCGGGGTACGTGGGCGAGGACGTGGAGAACATCATTCTCAAGCTCCTCCAGAACGCCAACTACGACGTGGAACGCGCACAGCGCGGCATTGTGTACATCGATGAGATTGACAAGATCAGCCGCAAGTCCGAGAGCCCTTCGATCACGCGTGATGTATCCGGCGAGGGCGTGCAGCAGGCGCTTCTGAAGCTCATTGAGGGGACCGTTGCGAGTGTCCCCCCGCAGGGAGGCCGTAAGCATCCCCACCAGGAATTCATCCAGGTGGACACAAAGAACATCCTGTTTGTCTGCGGCGGCGCGTTCGTGGGCCTTGATGCCATCATCGAGCAGCGCATCGGCCAGAAGACCATGGGTTTTGGCGCTGACATCCAGAGCAAAAAGGAGCGGAAGCTGAGCGAGACGCTCGCCAGCCTCCAGCCCGGTGACCTGCTCAAGTATGGTCTCATTCCGGAATTCATCGGCCGCATGCCGGTCGTGGCCACGCTCGAAGAGCTTGACGAACACGCACTCATCGATATTCTCACGCGCCCCAAGAACGCCCTCATCAAACAGTATCAGAAGCTGCTGGGGCTCGAAGGCTGCAAGCTGCGATTTACCGAGGGGGCGCTTGATGCCGTGTCCAAAAAGGCGATCAGCCGGAAGACAGGTGCGCGTGGTCTCCGTGCCATCCTTGAGGACGTGATGCTGAACGTGATGTACGATGTCCCGTCCCAGCCCGGCATCAGGGAGTGCATCATCAACGAAGAGGTGATCAACGAAGGAGCCGAGCCGCTGCTCATTTACGAGAAGATAGCGTAACGCATTGATCAGAAAAACAATAGCAGACGACAGAGGACAGACAGGAGACGTCAGAAATGAACCGTTCTCTACTGCCCTCTGATTTTTTTTAGACAGTTCTCGGACTTTCGCCTTCTACTCCTTGTCATCTGGAATTTATGAGAATACTCTCTGCCGAATTCGTTACCAGTGCAACGGGGCCAAAACAGTTTCCCAGTGATCGAAAACCGCAGATCGCCTTTGCCGGCCGGTCGAATGTGGGCAAATCATCAGTTATTAATGCTCTTCTTTGCCGCAAGAATCTGGTAAAGACAAGCGCTACGCCCGGTAAAACCCAGCTCATCAATTTTTTCATTATAAACGAAGCATTCTATTTCGTTGACCTCCCCGGATACGGTTATGCTCGCGTTCCGTACGCAGTGACCGACGCATGGAGGCCGATGATCGAAGGTTATTTGAAAGATTCCCCGGAATTGCAAGCTGTCGTTGTGCTCCTCGATGTGCGACGGGAACCCGATGAACGCGATATCCGTTTGATAGAATGGCTGCGGCAGTATGATATCCCTGCGATATATGCCGTGACCAAGGCCGACAAGCTTAACCGTCAGGAGGCCGAGCGCGCACGGCGCAGCATCCTCTCGCGTCTGGAGATGACAGAGCCGGTGCTCATGACATCGGCCAAGAACGGTCAGGGGATCAAGGAATTGTGGGGAGAGATCAATAAAAAAATGAAGGATGCAAGGAATAAAATGCAGAATTAAAACTTCATGAATCTTTCCGCAATTTTCCTTCTGTATTTTATGAGGAGGCTTCCGATGGATTTTCTTCAAGACCTCACGGGTTCGCCGTTCTGGGTGCTTGCGCTGAGCATAATCATTTACGTCGGCGGCAGCATGGCGATCGGCTTGCTTGCCAGAAAATCGGACCTCCTCAAGCCCATCGGCTTCGGTCTGAAGCTTGTCGTATTGTTTATTTCCATCCAGATATTCCTGCACCTTGGGCCCGCCGAATACCATCCGAGGATTGCAAACTACTTGAATTTCTTTTCCTGGCTTGTTATGACCTTCGCGGCGCTCCGCCTCGGGCTTTATACGTACGGTGATCTTTTCATCGTCCGGTGGAAGCGAGGCAGCTTTCCTGCGGCATTCAAGAATATCATAACATCCGTTGTCCTGGTAGTGCTCACGCTGATCCTCCTTAAGGAGATCCTGAGCATCAATGTTACCTCACTCATTGCTACGACCACGGTGCTCACAGCGACCATTGGCTTGGCATTCCAGAGCACCCTCGCCAATATGCTGGCAGGGCTCACGATCCATCTCGAAAAACCGCTCAAGCAGGGGGACTGGATATTGGCCGGCGGACATGAGGGACGCGTGATGGACATCACCCTGAGGTCGATAAGGATCATGACCCTCGAGAACAATGAGGTGTTCATCCCGAACAGCGCGGTCCTGAGCGGGGCCGTGGTGAACTACAGCCTGCCCGATACAAACGTGTTGCGGACACTTACGGTAGGGGTGAGCTACGCAATCCCACCGAACAAAGTCAAGAGCGCCGTCCTCGAGGTTCTGTCAACCGTGCCGGGCGTTGCCAAGGGACCGGCACCCAGGATCCGGGTGATCAGCTACGGCGACTTTTCTGTCCAATATGAGATTCGTTATCCTCTGGCCAACTTCGCAACCCATGGGGATACGGAAGGGCAGATCATGAACCTCCTTTGGTATTGCTTCCGGAGAAGCGGCATCGACATCCCCATGCCGATCAGGGATGTAAACATGCACAACATTACTCTGGAGGGCCTCCGGGCAGAACAGGAACAGCGGGACACAGAGATCATGGCTTTGCTGGAAAAGGTGGAAATACTCTCACCGCTCAGCAAACCGGAGCTCAAGAAACTGGTCGAGCATCTGAGCGTGAAATCTTATGCATCAGGAGAGGTCCCCGTGCGGCAGGGGGAGCCGGGAGATTCATTCTACATCATAAAGAGCGGCAGAGTGGATGTGGTTGTGGAAAAGTCTCCGGACGAGACTGCTGTGGTGGCAGCGCTTGGTCCCGGAAACTTTTTCGGCGAGATGAGTTTGCTCACCGGCGCAGCACGCACTGCCAGCATTCACGTGAAGGATGACGCTGAACTTATCGTGATCGATAAGGAGAGTTTTGGCATCACGCTGGCCAATAATCCATCTATCGTTGAATCCTTGAGCCATATCCTCTCCGAACGCCAGGCAGGCCTTGATGCGGAGCGCGAACGGCTTGACGCAGCGGCCCTTGAGCGACGCAAGAAAGATGTTTCAGTCCGGCTGCTTTCCAAGATCCGGGATTTCTTTGGCTTGAGTTAATTACCTGCAATCTTACCCACCCTCATTTTATTAACCACGATTTTATGTCTGTAATTCCTTGTCAGCGTTCCTCCTAACGCGGCTAAACCCTCAGAATCATCATACTCACATTGACAGGAATCCAACATCTCTGCGTTCATTCGCTCAATAAATTGACAATAAATAGTTTAGATTCATGCTAACATATTGAAAAAATGTATGTATTTTAATTGGCATATGAAGTGCATACAAATTTATCATATACATCTAAAGTATTTTGCTTAATTGACGAAATTATGGGCAGGATGATGTAAATGCACCGTTACATGATATGCGTATGTTATTAGGAGCTTCCATGATAATTTGAACCAGTAGTATTGATTGTGTAGTGGTTACGTTAACAAGAAATCTTTAAATTCATATGATGATTAGGTCATCGGGAAAAAGAAAGGAGAAATGGTTTATGGATGGTCACATGGTTTCAAAGAGCAAAGCTGTCATGCTGGGATTATTAGTAATTCCTCTTATTTTCCTCTTCGCTGGATGTACAGGCAGTAACGGCGCGGCAGGAAGCACCACGGGCACCATCAGTGGAATCATCACGGCTGGAACTACTACGAATCCCATCTCAGGCGTTACTGTGAGCACGAACCCGGTGACTGGCTCGGCCGCGAGCGGCGCGGACGGAAGCTATACGCTTTCCGTACCTGCGGGTTCCTACTCCGTTACGTTCGCCATGGCCGGTTACACTTCGGCGACTGCGAGCGTGAATGTGGCTGTCGGTACCACTTCACCGCTCAATGCGGCACTTCAGACGGCTGCTTCAGGGCAGCCCTCTGTGACCCTGGCCGCTTCCGGCCAGAACGTCGGCTTCAGCGTGCCGGTCACACTGACGGCAACAGCCACATCACCCAAGGGCGCATCGCTTTCCTATGCATGGTCTAGTGGTGCTAAGGCAAACGCGATAGTGACTCAGGCGACGGCGACCACCCCGTCCCTTGCCACTGCCTTGGGCGGCACGGCGGCCCCGTCAACCGATCCTGGCGGCTATGTTTCAGCCTATGTGCAGGAGAACCGCATAGGCGTCCTTCCGTTTAACTCCGACACCCGAGGAACGATCGCGCCGGCGGTAACGGTGACGGACGGCATGGGCGGGTCAACGAAGGTCTCCGTAAGCATCAATTCCGTGGGCCTACAGCCCGGCTTAAAGAATGTCGCCATAGGCCTTCCTGTTTACCTTAACAGCGGTTCGACCTCTACAACGACCACGTGGACTGTTACCGGTCCTTCGTCGAGCGCAACCTACTCTACGTCGACGTCAATCGGCACGGGCCAGAACCCCTCGTTCACCCCTGATGTCCAGGGCAAGTATGTCGTCACGGCAACACCCGGCGGCACCATAAACATCTATGCAGGCAAGTGGGTCGGGGTTATCGACGCGGAAAACACGGCTGTTTACACTTCGAAGACCGTAACCACAGCCAACTCCATGTGGTACTCCTGGGCTCCTTCATCGACATCTTCGTCTCAGACGTACACGAACTGGCCGGTGATCCAGGCAGACTGGGCATGCGGCTTCTGCCATAATGGCACCATAGCACCAGATAAGATAACGCCGTGGAAATCGACCGCGCACGCTTCGTTCTTCACCCGAGGACTCGAGAACATCACCTCGAACAGCGACTCCTGCCTCACCTGCCATACGACCGGATATGACCTCGCCAAGATGGCGGCCAATGACGGCTTCGATGACATGATGGCAGCAGAAAGCTTCAAGTATCAGAAAGCGACCGGCGCATGGGCTGCCATGCTTGCAAGCGCACCAAACACGGCTCGGCGCGCGAACATCCAGTGCGAGAACTGCCATGGACCGCAGGACACCGGCTCAACCGACGTCGCTCACGCGAGGATAAGCGGCACGTTGTCAAGCGATCTGGCGGGTACCACCGTCCGAGTCGATTACAGCACGGAAGTATGCGCGGCCTGCCATTCGTCAGGCACCGGCCATCACTATGTATCAGAGTGGCGCACCCTCAACCCGGACACCAACAAGGGTCATTCCAACATGAACCAGTTCGATGCGACAGGATATCTCGGTCATGCCAAATCTACGGACGGCTCCTGCGCCCGATGCCATACGGCCGAGGGATTCGTGGCATACGTTTCCCAGTTGGCTACGGGCAACTCGGGCACGCTTCCGGCATCCGTGATCACCTGGACGAAGGACAATGCACATGTACAGACCTGCACAGCGTGTCACGACCCGCATAATGACACCAACGAGAACCAGCTCAGGATCAGCGACAGCATCCAGATGACCATGGCCGGCTTCGGCGTTGACGGCGTGGGCAAGGGTGCTATCTGCATGGCCTGCCACAACAACAGGAATGGCCTCCAGTGCGCTTCCGCACCTACCGGCACGGGCGCCGGCACGGGTACCTGCCCCGGCGGCAACCTGTCGCCGACAGGCCTGACATTCCTCCATGAGGACACCGATGCATATGCTCCACTCATGTTGGATACGCCGCACGATGCGGCTCAGGCCGAAGTGCTCATGGGCCGTGACTTCTTCTTCATGGGGACATCTCTTCCCATGCTTTCAAAGCATGCAAACGTGAAGGACACCTGCGTAGGCTGCCACATGACGCTTAACCCGCAGACGCACCTTTCACACGGAGTGCCGGCCACCAGCAGCCATGTCTTTTACATCAAGGACGCAGATGTACCGACTCTCTGCGCGAACTGTCACAGCTCGAACGTTGACGGTGCGGCGATCCAGGCATATGTTGAAGACCAGATGCTGGTCCTCGGCCAGAAGATGTCTGCTAACATGCTTTCGAGGTTACCGGCAACATTCTACATCAGCAAGGCGGCATGGACACTTGCCGGCACTACTAGCATCACGTATTCTAATGGTACCTTCTATTTTAACGGCACGCCCGGTAACATTACATCCGGGACGAAAGCAACCCTGTCGACCCTCACTACGGATGCGGCAGGCAATATCCCGGTATTCGGGCCGAACGACATTCTGAAGAAAGGCAACTGGAACTGGATGATGCTCGAGCGCGATGGCAGCTTGGGCATTCACAACCCGTCGTTCGTTCAACAGGTACTTACCAACTCGATCGGGCAGTTTTAGTAAGTGACCGCAGAAACAACAGCACCAAATCTGTAATTAGCTCCCGGTGGACCCCGGATGGTCCGCCGGGAACTAGTCTTTTTCAACACCGTGGACCGGCAGCTTTTTTGATACATGAGGAAGAGGGAGACCTCTTAAAAAACAGCAACAGGACACTAAAAATTCGAAGGGGTCCCTTGGTCATGAGAATAGGATCGATTGTTTCCGCGTTATTTTCGCTGGTGATGTTGATGCCATTTTCATCGCTGGCCGCCAGCATAACAGGAGATTCTAATACTTATGTGCAATCCAGGGAGACTGCAGACGGTCAGAAGATCTTAGGCGCTTACGAATACCTCGATTTCGCGATCCAGAACCTGGGAGATGAGACCATTTCTTTCCATACAGGCGGATGGCTCCGCTATGACCTGAAAGGCGAGGAATTCGACAAAAAGACCGCCGAAGATCT